>ERZ826242.3083-NODE-3083-length-12784-cov-8.818132_pt1 | contig 12784 bp, 10 predicted proteins | sample MGYA00519871_ERZ826242 | MGnify/ENA primary metagenome ERZ826242 (study PRJEB31778, sample SAMEA3449226) | human gut metagenome | biome: human gut; feature: human-associated habitat; material: faeces | place: United Kingdom | collected 2010/2012 ...
AGGCTTGAATGACTGCGCAGCCTGCGGAGTGTAGGTGCGGTGTACATGGCTTCGCCATGAGTCCCTGCGAGTCGTTACCAGTTGCAACCGCGCCTTACTATCGTGAGGCGCGTGTGACGGTAGCACGGCGGCAGACTGCCTGCAGGCGCGGCATTGCTGCGCTCGCCGCGCTTTTTAGTTTTCAGCTGAGGCGGCACTGCTGACAGGTTCGTCGGGGATGATGTCGTGGGAGATGACTTGGTCTTCTGCGTCCAGAAGGGCTTTGTGCAACGTTTCGCGGGCAAGAATGCCTTTTCCTTCATCGTACAGGTCGATGGCTTCGCTCATGCTGCGCACCAGCGCACAGTATAGATTTTTGTATGTCATCATAAAATTACACTCCTTATACTTCATCTTTAGAAGTATATTATCATCTGTCACCGTTAAAATCAAGATAAGAAACTTCATCTTATGAAGCTGGCGGTGCGTGATGAAAATCTACTGGTCGGGCGACTCGAAAAATATAATCGGCGCAAAAGTCCGCGCGCTGCGATTGGAAAAGAAATGGTCGCAGCACGATTTGGCGACAAAAGTGCAGCTGCTCGGCTGCGAATGCTCCGACCTCACCATCCTCCGCATCGAAAAAGGCGACCGCTTTGTCCCCGACTACGAAGTCAAAGCCCTCGCCAAGGTCTTCAACGTTTCCTACGAATCCCTATTAGACGATTAAAGCGCTCCCAACGGGAGCGCTTTCACTATTTCATCCGCGGCGAGCGCAGCAATGCCGCCCCGGCAGGCACCGGCAAGGTTGATAAAATCTAACGGCAGCAGGCGATTCCACCAAGCCTTCGATAAGATTCGAGAGCGACAGCGGAGATAGACGCAAGTCAAATCGTTTAGCACCACCTCTTGGCAGGCACCTGATTCCGCAGGCTGCGCAGCTCTTCGAGCCCAAAGCTCGCAATGGCGGGGTCAAGGGGCAGAGCCCCTTGCGTTCTCTTGGGGGTGTAAGGGGGATATTCTCTCACGTGAGAGAATATCCCCCTTAACCGCTCCCCTGCGCGGCGCAGGGACACAACCCCGTAGAGGTTTTGCAAAAAATTTCAAAAACCACTTGCAAACCGCCTTTTCCGTGTTATGATGATGACCGAAAAAAAGAACGTGCAGTGCACATGGCAAGAAAGAGTGATCGATTTGTTGGATTTTTTGAAACAGGAGGGGCTGAGTCCCGACCTTTTGGATGGCATTCGTGAATTTAACGCGCAGTATCCAACGCCGCCGGAGCTGCAAAACCGCATCCCGCAGCCGCGGTATCATTATTATGGCAAGGACGTGTGGGAGGCGGCGGTCGCCGCCATTTTGTGCGGGGAGAACCTGCTGCTCGCGGGCAGCAAGGCCACGGGCAAAAACGTACTGGCGGAAAACCTCGCCCAGGTCTTCGCCCGCCCCGCATGGGACGTGTCGTTCCACGTGAACATGGACGCCGCGAGCCTCATCGGCATGGACACGTTCGAGGGCGGCGAGGTCCGCTTCCGCCCCGGCCCCGTGTACCTTTGCGCAAAGCACGGTGGCTTCGGCGTGCTTGACGAGATCAACATGGCAAAAAATGAGGCGCTTGCCGTGCTGCACGCAACGCTCGACTTCCGCCGCGCCATCGATGTTCCCGGCTACGAGCGCGTAGAGGTCGATCCCGCCGCGCGCTTCATCGGCACGATGAACTACGGCTATGCCGGCACACGCGAGCTGAACGAGGCGCTGACCTCACGTTTTGTCGTTATTCAGATGCCGCCCATCGACCAGGACGGTCTTGTGCGTCTGCTGGGCGATGAGTTCCCGACGCTTGAAAAGAAGTATAAGGAGCAGTTCGCGCAGCTATTCCTTGATCTGCAGAAAAAGTGCGAAAACGCGGAGATCTCCGAAAAGGCGCTCGACCTGCGCGGTCTTCTCGACGCTCTGCGTCTGATCCGCCGCGGCGTGGGCGCGAGCCGCGCGCTTGACATGGGCATCACGAACAAGGCGTTTGACGCCTACGAGCAGAGCCTGATCCGCGACGTGATCGCTGCGCGCATCCCCGCAAAGCTCGACCGCAGCCGCCTGTTCACCGACTGACATGGAGACGTCAAGCTATTCCGCCCAGCAGCGCCGCGCCATCAACCTCGTTTGGACGGCGAGCGGGGACTATCAGTTCGAGCCGCAGTTTTTAGCGCTCAAATCAAACGGCGAGCCGGACTTTTACATGAACTGCGTCATCGGCCTTGTGCACAAGTGGTTCGGCGACAAGATGCCAAAGCGTCTCTTTGCCTACTGGGCGGGCGACGCGCGGCAGAACGTTTTCGACGAGCTGTGCTGGCTGGCGCTCGAGAACGCGGCGTATGAAAAGGAGCTGCCCGAGCGCCCTGTGCTCGCCGATCTCCGCCGCACGCACGCAGAGGAATTCTTCGCGTCGGAATATCAGCTTTCGCGGCAGGAGTGGATGGAGAAAAATCAGCTCGTCTACGCCGTGCAGTCCGACCGCTGGAAGACGATTCTCGGGCAAAAGCCGCCCATTCTCGTCCCGTGGGAAAAGGGGCTCGCGCAGGCGCTCGCCTGCCCCGGCACGATGAACGCCGCGGAGCTTGAGATTGCCGTGCGCGCGGCGTTTGAAAAATACCTGCAATTCGATGGCACGGTGCATAAAAAAGGCGGCTTCCAGCTGCACTTTGACGACAAGTGGGCACCGCTTCTCACAAAGCTCCTGCCGACCGAGATCGTCCGCACGGACGATCTGACCATCGGCCGCTCCGCCATGCCGGGCGAAAACGGCATGGTCAAGGTCTCGAACGCGCTGCGCTCGCGTCTGCGCTCCAATGAACACGAAACGGAGGACCGCGGCTACATCGAGCGCTGCTTCGGCCGCAGCATCTATTCGCCCGACAAGCTCGCGCGCATCGAGCAGCAGCTCTGCACCGGCAACCACCTGGGCTGCCACCTGTGGTTCACAAGGGGCGCGAGCGCGTCGGACCAGCTCATCAGCGCGGACACGCAGCGTCTTTACGAGCAGGCCGAGGAACAGGCCAAGCTGAACCGCGCCGCCTTCGCGCGCGACCTCGATCTGCACCAGAGCGCGCTCGCGCGCCTGAGCGAGCAAATTCGAAACTGCCTGCTCGTCCACCAGCAGCCCGAGCGCATCCCCGCCCGTCAGGGCTGGCTGGACGGGACGAAGGTCTGGCGCGAACCGGTGCTGCACGACGACCGCGTATTTTTGCGCAGCGACGAGAAAAGCCGTCCCGGCTTTGCCGTCGATCTGATGCTCGACGCCTCGGCCTCGCGCCTGCACTGTCAAGAGGCCATCGCCATTCAAGGCTACATTCTGGCCAAGAGTCTTGCCTCCTGCGGCATCCCCGTGCGCGTGACGAGCTTTTGCAGCCTGCGCGGCTACACGGTGCTGCGCATTTTGAAGGATTTTGGCGACAAAAACGGCGAACGAAACGTTTTCAATTACTTCGCCGCGGGCTGGAACCGCGACGGCCTCGCGCTGCGCGGCGCGGGCGAGCTCATCAAGTCCGCACCCGCAGAAAAGCATCTGCTCATCCTGCTGACCGACGCCTCGCCCGACGACAGCCACAAAATCCTGCCGAGCGGCAAAGTCCCGCTCAGCCGCGACTACGACGGGCAGATTGGCGTCGATGACACGGCGGAGGAGGTGCGCGCCTTACGCGCGCAGGGCATCCGCGTCGCCGCCGTCTTCATGGGTGAAAACGCGAGCGTTCCCGCCGCGAACGCCATCTATGGCCGCGACCTTGCGCGCATCCGCCGCATCGACCAGCTCGCCGCCGCGGCGGGCCGGCTCATTCAGGACGAGATCCGCGAGCTCAGCAGTTGACAAAAAGAATCCCGAAAGTTGAACTTTCGGGATCCTTTCTTTTATGTCAGGATGTGCGAGAGCGTCTCCATTGAGCGGCCTGCGTTTTTATTTCCGCACGGTAAAGCAAACGATTTGCAAAATTGCGCAAAAAGGAAGGTATCCTGTCTTAAGCCTTTTTTAAGACTCCGGTAGTATTGACATTGTGATAAGACTGGAGTATTATGTGCTTGTAGCTACTACTAAAGTCTTATGAAGGAGGCCTTCTCATGGATATCAAACTGTTCGACTCGGAATTAAAGGTGATGGACGTTTTGTGGAAGCGCGGCGATACGCCCGCCAAGGAGATCGCGCGCACGCTCACAATTGATCTCGGCTGGAACGTGAACACGACCTACACGCTTATCAAGCGCTGCATGAAAAAGGGCGCGATCGAGCGCAGCGAGCCGGGCTTCCTCTGCCATGCGCTGATCCCCAAGTCCGCCGTGCAGGAGGCGGAGACCGACGAACTCATCAACAAGATCTACGACGGCTCGGCCGACAAGCTCTTCGCCGCGCTGCTGGGGCGCAAAAAGCTCTCCGCCGAGCAGATCGCGCAGCTCAAGAAGATTGTCGGCGAGCTGGAATGAGGGTGAAGGGATGAGCTTTTTGCAGATGAGCCTGCACGGCGCGGTGATGATCGCGGTCATCACCATTCTCCGCGCGCTGACGCTCAACCAAGTGCCGAAAAAGACGTTTCTGGTGCTCTGGGCGCTCGCGCTCGTGCGGCTGCTTGTGCCGTTCTCGCTCCCCTCGCGCCTGAGCGTCTACACGCTGCTTGCGCGTCAGGCACCTGCGGTATCGGATGCCACCGCCGTCTCTCCTCCGCCGGTCCTGCCGGCGGCACCCGTCACCGTCATGCCGCAGGTCACTGCGCCTTCCGCGTCGACGGTCTCGCCGTGGGCAGTCGTCTGGCTTGTGGGCATTGAGGTCTGTGCGCTGACATTTGCGGTGCTCTACGTCAGGTGCTATCGCGAATTCCAAACCTCGCTGCCGGTCGAACACGACTATGCCCGCCGCTGGCTTGCAGCGCATCCTCTGCGCCGCAAGCTCGTCATCCGCCAGTCGGACCGCGTCTCGTCCCCGCTGACGTTCGGCGTCCTGCGCCCCGTCATTCTGATGCCGAAGTCGACCGACTGGTCGGACGAGGGCACTCTGCGCTTCGTTCTGGAGCACGAGTTTGTCCACGTCCAGCGCTTCGACGCGCTCTCCAAGCTCGCGCTCATCGCCGCCGTCTGCGTCCACTGGTTCGATCCGCTCGTGTGGGTCATGTACGTGCTCGCGAACCGTGACCTCGAGCTCTCGTGCGACGAAACAGTCGTGCACCGTTTCGGCGGCGCGCGGGCGGACTATGCGCGCACCCTCATCCGCATGATGGAAACGCGCAGCGGCGTCGCGCCCCTTTGCAACGGCTTCAGCAAAAATGCTATTGAAGAAAGGATCACAGCAATTATGAAAACGAAGAAAGCAACCATCATCTCGTTCGTTCTGGCGGCTGTCCTGATCACCGGAACGGCAGCCGCCTTTGCGACCTCCGCCCAAGCGGAGGCAGACAACGGCGACAGAGCAACCGCCGCCTATGGCACAAATATCCAGCCGGATGCGGAGCTCCTCGCCACAGGGCTCACGTATCAGGACTCCACCTGGTTCTATCAGGGCAAGGCCGTTGCCGGCATGTACGACGACAAAGGCGGCACCTATACCAACGACGCCGCGGCAGGCGACATCTACTTCGCCATCAAGCGCGGCAGCGACGGCAAGGTCACCGAGCTCGCTCCGATCACTAAAAAGCAGTTTACTGAGCTCGTCGACCGTCACCTGAACGACGTCGAGACCGAGGTGGGCGAAAGCTCGCTGATGTCCTACGTCGACCCGACGGACGGCAAAACGTATTACAGCTTCGACGACGGCAAAACCTTCGAGCCGATGACGGACGAGGAGTTTGAGGCCCGCTTCCCCACGCCGAACGTCGAGTGGTGGACGTATGACGAGTACAAGGCGTGGCTCGACAACGAAAAGGTGCAGCTCCAGAGTCTTCTTGGCAAGACCGACACGATCGGCGGTCAGAAATTCACCTGGACGCAGGAGGAGATTGACAAGACCATCGCCATGTACGAGGAGACTCTATCGGACATCAAAAACGGCATCATGTACTCCAAATCCGTCGACGGAGACGATCAGCTGATAATGAGCTACACCCCCGCCGACATCAGCACGTCGACGGATGAAAAGGGGCTGTACATCAAGTTAGACAACGGCAAAGAATACACGTTCGGCCCGTATGAGACGGATGAAGCGCTTCTCGCCGCCGTCAAGCCGTTCTGTGAAAAGCAGGTCCGGCTCGGCAACATGACGCAGAGCGAGGCCGACGAGATCATCGCTCGCCACAGCGGGAAATAAACACAACCATTTGGGAAAAGGCGGAGGCCTGCTATCCAGCAGGCCTCCGCCTTTGATTTTACCCTTGCATTTTTGTTTTCCTCATGCTATATTGTCTTCGCAAAACAAGTTGTAGTTGCAACCTGTTTGTTGTACCTGCAACGATTCAAAGAAAGCAAGGGAAACGATCATGGAACATCCCGCAAGAAAGATCACGAAGATTGCGCGTGAGGCCGAGCACCTCGTTCTGCTCGCGTCGCGCGCCGACGGCATCGGCACGGCGGAGATCGACTGCCTGCACGCTGTGCGCCATCACCCCGGCGTCACGCAATCAGAGCTCGTGGCCATGCTGCACTCTGACAAGGCCGCCATCGCGCGCCGCACGGCAAACTTGGAGCGCAAGGGCTATCTTAGCCGCGAGCCAAATCCGAACGACGGTCGCAGCCAGCTCCTCTACGCGACCGAGCAGGCCGAGGGCCTGCGCAACGCCAAGGCCGAAGCCGAAAGCGCCTTTTACGACTATCTGATGGCCGGACTGGATGAAGCGCAGCGATCCGCCTTTCTCGCGTCTCTCGACATTCTCTATCGCCGCTCGAAAACGGAGAGCCGCGCGCTCTTCCCTCATCTGCGGCCCGTCTTTGAGGAGGGTGCGCATAAAAAGGACTGATTTCTTCCGCCCCAACCGCATTGGCTCGTATTTTCGCATGGAGTGGCTGCCGCTCACGTTCGTCACGCTCTCAGGTCTCGTGTACAACGTCGGCCTCCTCGCAGGCCCGTGGTTCGAGGGTAAGCTCGCCCAGTGCCTTGCCAACATCCTGACCGGCAAAACGGCGGGCAGCGCGATGACCGCGCTCGTCCTCGCCTATGTCGGCGTGACGCTGACGGTGCAGGCCGCGCGCTTTGTCAAGCGCTTCTACGTCCGCCGCTTTGCCAACGACGTGAACCGCCGCATGAAGGGCGTGCTCTACGCCAATCTCGTCCGCCAGAGCCGCCGCGCGCTCGAGGAAGAGGGCGCGGGCGAGCTGGTGACCAAGGCCATCTCCGACGTGGACGACTGCGCTGAGGGCATGCGCAAATTCACGACCGAGCTCTTCGACACGGGCGTCGCGCTTGTGGGCTACGTCGTGATGCTGCTCGCCTACGACTGGCGGCTCGCGCTCTTATGCCTCATCTTCCCGCCAATCTCCTACATCTGCGCCGAAAAAATGAAGAAAACCGTGCAGCGCGCGGGCAGCGCCTATAAAAAATCCGCCGCCGCGCTGAATGACGCGACGCTCGACCGCGCGAAAAACGCCGTCACCTACCGCGTTTACGGCTGCGAGGATGTGCGCGAGCACCGCTATGAGGACACGCTGCACGTCTATGAAGTCTCTGCCGTGCGTGCCAACGTCTGGCAGTCGGCGCTGCCGCCGCTTTACCAGGCGGTGTCGAACCTGAGCGTGCTGTTCATCCTGTATTTCGGCGCGAGAAACGTGCTCGGCACGGGCTGGCGCGCGTGGGACATCGCCGCGTTCACGACGTTTCTCTCCTGCTTTATGAAGATGTCGGTCAAATCCTCGAAGGCCGCCAAGCTCTTCAACTCCGTGCAGCGCGCGGAGATCTCGTGGAAGCGCATCAAGCCGCTGATGAAGCAGCCCGAACCGCTCGCCCCGCTCGCCATTCCCGCGGCGCAGGAAGTCGCGTTCCGCGATCTGTCCTTCGCCTACGACGGCGGAAAGCCCATCTTCGAGGGGCTTTCCCTCTCGGCCGCCCCCGGCGAGATCATTGGCATCACCGGCCCTGTCGCCTGCGGCAAGTCGACGCTCGGGCGCGTCTTCCTCTGCGAGCGGCCCTACGGCGGCTCGGTAATGATCGGCGGGCGGGAATTGTCAGAATTTGCGCCGCGCGAGGTCGCGGCGGCAGTCGGTTACCTTGGCCACGATCCCGAGCTGTGGAACGACACCGTGCTCGCCAACGTCCTCTGCGGCGATGACGGCGACGCGATGGACTATCTCAAACTCACCGCGCTCGACGGTGAGGTGCGCGCGATGGAACAGGGCCTCGACACCGTGGTCGGCAACAGCGGCGTGCGCCTTTCCGGCGGTCAGGCGCAGCGCTTGACGCTCGCGCGCACGCTGGCGCACCCGCGCCCCGTCCTTGTGCTGGACGATCCGTTCTCCGCGCTCGACCGCACGACGGAGGACGCGGTATTCGCCAATCTCAAGGCCTACGCGCGCGACAAGGTCGTCTTCCTGATCTCGCACCGGCTGTACCACTTCCGCGAGATGCAGAAGATCGTCTTCATGGAGGACGGCAAAGCCATCGTCGGCACGCATGAAGAGCTGCTTGCGCGCTCTGCGGCATACCGCGCGCTCTATGAAAGCCAGACAGGAGGCGACGAACATGAAGCGTAACAAAAATTCCGGCGTGTTCGCCGCCATCTGTGATGCGGCGGGCAGCCACAAGCTTCTCAGCGCGAGGACGCTGCTCTGCGCGGCAGCCTCGGTGCTCTCCTCGCTCCTGCCGCCGCTGCTGCTCGGCCAGATCATCGACTCTCTGACCGGCGGCGCGCCGCTCGTCTTTACGGCGGTGCTGCTGTACTTCGGTTCGCTCGCGCTTGAGAGCGTGCTGTCCTCCGCGCAGGAGACGCTGCTCGAAATTTTCGGCCAGAAGATGACGCACGCGCTGCGCTCGGAGCTCTCCGCCAAGCTGACGCGGCTGCCCGCCGCGACGCTCTCCGCGCAGGACCCCGGCGAAGTCGCCGCGCGCTTTTCCGGCGATGTCGACACGGTCGAGGCGCTGTTCACCTCGGGCGTCATCTCGATGGTGGCGGATGCGTGCCGCATTCTGTCGATCCTTGTCGTCGTCGCGCTCAAAAATCCGGGACTTGCGCTGCTTCTCCTGCTCGTGCTGCCGCTGCTCACGCTCTTCACGCGCCATGTGCAAAAGCGCATGCTCGCAGCGCAGCTCGACAACCGCCGCGCCGTCGCCGCCATCTCCGGTCAGGTGCCGGAGGCGCTGCACAATATCCGCACCATCCGCGCCCTCGGTCTTGAGGACTACATGTCGGAGCGCTACGACTGCCGCATCGGTGAAAGCTACGTCGCCGTCGAGCGCACGAACTTTTACGACGCGATCTACTCCCCCGTCGTGCTCGTGCTCAGCGCCGCCGTGGTCGGCGTGGTAATGCTGCTCTCGGCTTCGGGAAACGCGCGCGTGCTGGCTCTGTTCGGCATGTCCGTCGGCACGTCGGTCATGATCATCGACTATATTTCTCGCATCTTCACGCCGATTGAAAGCCTCGGCATGGAGATCCAGACCATCCAGTCCGCGATGGCGGGCGTCAAGCGCATCGACGCGTTCCTCGCCCAGCCGGAGCGCGACATTCCCGCGCCGCGTGAAGAATCCGCTGCATGCGGAGATGTCGTTCTCTCGCACGTGACGTTCGGCTACAGCGAGCGCACGGTGCTCTCTGATCTCTCCTTCACGGTGAAGCAAGGCGAGCAGGTCACGCTCGTCGGCCGCACGGGTGCAGGCAAGAGCACGGTCTTCCGCCTGCTGCTGGGGCTCTACCGCCCGCAGGCGGGAAAAATCGCCATCGGCGGCGTGGACGTCTCGGCCATCACGGACGAGGAGCGACGCGCGTGCATCGGCTGCGTCGAGCAGCACTTCGCCCGCGTGCCGGGCACGGTGCTCGATCAGATCACGCTGGGCGATGCGCGTATCACCCGTACGATGGCGGAAAACGCCGCGCAACTCGCGGGCCTCGACGAAGTCATCCGCGCGCTGCCGAACGGCTACAACACCCTCTGCGCGGACGGGCTGTTCTCGCAGGGCGAGTGGCAGCTTTTGTCCATCGCGCGCGCCGCGGCGGCGAACCCCGCCGTGCTGCTGCTCGACGAGATCACCGCAAACCTCGACGCCGAAACCGAAGCGCGCGTACTTGATGCGCTGCGTCGCGCGTCCAAAGGGCGCACGGTGCTCTCCATCTCGCACCGCATCTATGAAAGCCTCGGCGGCCGCACGATCGAGATCAAGGCGCTGGAGGGGTAAAAGACGATAAAAAGGAGCGGGGCTGCGCCCCGCTCCTTTTTCTGTGTCGGTCCGTCGGCGGCAGGTGCAGTCCTTTTCGCCGCTCTTCTTATGAGCAACCTTTGCGCCTCGCCAAGCCGCGCCGCATCATGGGATTGACATGCACTGCGAATGATGGTATAAGGTTCTCGTAATTTCCCCGCTTTCAGAGCAGGACTATATTGCAAAAATACAGGAGGTCATCCGTTATGGACAAGACGGTACACGAGCTGCTGAACCAGCAGGTCAACAAGGAATTTTACTCTGCATATCTTTATCTCGAGTTTTCCAACTATTTTAAGGCCAAGGGCCTTGATGGCTTTGCCAACTGGTACATGATCCAGGCGCAGGAGGAGCGGGACCACGCCATGCTGTTCTACACCTATCTGCAAAACCAGAACCAGACGGTGACGCTGGAGGCGATCGATAAGCCCGAGCCCTCGATCACCTGCCACATGGATGTTCTGAAGGCAGGCCTGGCGCACGAGGAATATGTGACCAGCCTCATCAACGGCATTTACAGCGCCGCCTACGATGTGAAGGACTTCCGCACCATGCAGTTCCTTGACTGGTTTGTAAAGGAACAGGGCGAGGAGGAGACCAACGCAAACGATCTCATCTCCAAGATGGAGCTGTTCGGCTCTGACCCCAAGAGCCTGTATATGCTCAATCAGGAGTTGGCCGCAAGAGTCTACACCGCGCCCTCTCTGGTTTTGTAAGCAAATCTCCTATGAACAAAAAGCCGCAAAGGAAAACCGGCAGATCTGCCGTTCTCTCCTTTGCGGCTTTATTTCATAGGATCTGCACGGTCTGCTCCCGCAGCAGCAGGCTAAATCCTTTTCGTGTCATGCATATACATAAGATTCTCATTTCGTACGAGCAGCGGCGGCAGAATGGCCCTGCCATTCTGCCGCCGCTTTCAATTTCAAGTGTCCGTATCGACTCCCCAAAATATCCAATGGAAAATAGGTGAAATTCGGGCACAGTGGAAAGATGCGGCAATCTCAATATTTTTCATCAAAGCGGAAGCCCCGTGATCACTGCATCAATCCGGCGGCCAGCTCTGCCAGCTGGCGCTTATTCTCTTCCTTGAGTGCGCCCCTGATCGTGACGGTGCCTGCCAATTCAATATTCTTGCTGCCTTCCAGCGCTTTTGCCATCACCTTGGCTGCAACGGGCGCCCAGGAGCCATTCTCTACCAATGCGACCTTTCTGTTCTGGAAGTTTCGCTCCGTGAGATGATCGATAAATGTGCGCATGAACGGGAAGATGTCGCCATTATAGGTCGTGGTCGCCAACACGAGCTTGCCATAGCGGAACGCGTCCTCCACGGCTTCCGCCATATCCTCACGAGCCAGGTCGCACACAACGACCTTCGGACAGCCCTTGGCCTTCAGCTCTTCCGCGAGATACTCCACCGCCTTCTTCGTGTTGCCGTACACAGAGGAATATGCGATCATTACACCTTCGCTCTCCACAGCGTAGCTGGACCAGATATTGTACAGGTTGATATAGTATCCCAGATTTTCCGTAAGGACCGGTCCGTGAAGGGGACAGATCGTCTGAATATCCAGGGCCGCCGCCTTCTTGAGGACCGTCTGCACCTGTGCGCCGAACTTGCCCACGATCCCGATGTAGTAGCGGCGGGCTTCACAGGCCCAGTCCTCCTCCACGTCCAGCGCGCCGAACTTTCCAAAGGCATCCGCGGTAAAAAGCACCTTCTCCGTGCTCTCATAGCTCATCAGCACCTCCGGCCAATGAACCATGGCCGCCCCGATAAAAGTCAGGGTATGCTTTCCCAACTCCAGCGTGCTGCCTTCCTTGACCACCATCTTCTGCGCGGGAAAATCGGTCTCGTAGTAATTCTTCATCATGTTGAAGGCGGGCAGAGACGCGACGATCTTCGCATTCGGATACTTCGCTGCAAAGCTCCCGATATTCGCGGAATGGTCCGGCTCCATGTGATGGACCACGAGATAGTCCGGCTGGCGGCCATCTAATTCTTTCTCAAGATTTGCGAACCAATCCGCGCCAAAATGCTGGTCAACGGTGTCCAGGACCGCAATTTTCTCATCCATGATCACATACGAGTTGTATGCCATTCCGTTTGGAACAATATACTGTCCTTCAAACAGATCGATCTGATGATCGTTTACGCCAATATAGCGAATATCATTCGAAATATGCATCTGCTTTTTCCTCCGTAGCTATTATCGATTTTATTATACTATTTTCCTGCGCATGGCTCAAGATAATTTATTACTGAAGATGACCTAAACAGCTCTCTCCGCATAGATAGCTTTACACATTTCTTAATAATGCGTTATGATGAAGCAAACCAGCCGGAATCTGCGATGCTGAGGAGCATAAATTTATGATCGATAAAAGATATTATGAAAAGCTTGGCGGCTTCGCTTATCTCTTAGGTGAGCTGAGAAAGAAGCTTGGCAGGGAGCAGACGGATGTTCTGGTCAATGACGCGGTAACACTCTGCAA
>ERZ826242.3087-NODE-3087-length-12775-cov-2.308491_pt1 | contig 12775 bp, 15 predicted proteins | sample MGYA00519871_ERZ826242 | MGnify/ENA primary metagenome ERZ826242 (study PRJEB31778, sample SAMEA3449226) | human gut metagenome | biome: human gut; feature: human-associated habitat; material: faeces | place: United Kingdom | collected 2010/2012 ...
CCATAATAATAAGTAAAATCAATAACCGGCGTCTACGTTTTTTCATCTCTACCTCTTGACAATTACTATATAGTTAACAGCGACTTTTCCTCAGTGTAATCATGACTAGAGTAAAAGTCAACCAACCTTAGCAAATCATCATCACTCCTTAAGCAATTCTTTAGAAAACGGCTATTTTAACATTTATCGGGCATACTAAAGAACGCAAAGGAGGTGAGATAATGTCCAAAATCAAATGCCTGGTAGAAGAATGCAAATACAACAATAACTGCAACTGCGATGCTAATGGCATCGAAGTTCGCAGCTGCGGCTGCAAAGCTGTTTCTTGTCCGGATGAAACAGCCTGCGAGACTTTTGAACACAGATAACCTCCCATAGCAAAGCGGAACGGCTTCAGCCATTCCGCTTTACATAATATAAACTTCTTTATTAGCTATTAAAGATCCAGCTCATCACCGGTAGATAAGACCACACATTGTGCCGTGGTCTGAGCTTCAACTGCTTGCTTAAACTGTTGGGGATCCTGTTTGATAACCGGGAAAGTATTATAATGCATCGGGATCACGATATCTGCCTTGAGCCAGTCTGCCGCTGTAACAGCATCTTCCGGGCCCATTGTATAGAAACCGCCGATTGGCAATAAAGCGCAATCAATGCCATACCGAGAAATAACCATACCCATATCGCCAAAAAGGCTGGTATCACCGGCATGATAGACTTTTTTCTGACCATCATCAATAATATAACCGCAAGCTACTCCTCCATATAACGGGCCTGCGGCACTACTGACAGTACTGCCATGCCAAGCCGGTACCATAGTGATTTTAAATGGAGCAAAATCAAAACTGCCGCCCAAATTAAAGGCCACATTGTCAATTCCCTGGAGATCAAGAGCATTAAGCAAATCCACCTGAGCAGCCAAGGTAGCATGATTTGACCGCGCCATCGTCAAAGCATCACCCAAATGGTCACCATGACCATGTGTCAACAATATTAAATCAGGTTTAAATTCAGCTGCTTTTTTGCCGGCTAAAGGATTGCCGCTGATATAAGGATCGATAATAATCTCTTTTCCTTCACTTTGAATCCGGAAACAGGCATGTCCCTCATAAATGAGCTTCATTGTCTTCACGCTCCCTGTTAATTATGATATCTTTATGATAACACTTTAGCTGCTAACAGTAAAGAATAGCCCATAAAAAGAGACCGAAGAGCGCTAAGGCGATCAATATTGCCGGGCTTAGCATCAAGGAAATAATCAAAATAGCTACTACAACGAGGAGAATGATATTAGCGATATTCTGAAAAAAGGTGTTGTCTAAAGCCTTATTAACCGAGCATTTACACTTATCAATAAATTTGGACATAATTAGCGGCTCCTTTAGCATACTTCTCTACCAGTACCGGCTTGCGGCTAAGCACATGACTAATATTTAACATATGCAGCCAAAGAGCCAAAGGTGCCTTATTTCAACAAAAAATTTTATATAGCTAAAGCCCAGCCAACAGGCTGGGCTTCCATTTATTTTCATAGAATTAATCGTGATTTAATATCATTAATTTCACAGGCAAATTAGCGCTAGGCCGATTATCCGCTGCTTAGTCCTTCACCTTATCGGCAATTTCCTGTTTAAGACGAGGAATGAGATCATCGATATTCATTGCACCCAAATCTCCCTCGCCACGTTTACGCACGGCCACAGTAGCTGATTCCATCTCCTTATCACCGATGACCAGCATATAAGGGATCTTCTCAGTCTGAGCAGCGCGGATCTTATAGCCGATCTTCTCATTACGGTCGTCAACCTCTACCCGGATGCCGGCATCGCTGAGTTTGGCAGCGATTTCCTTAGCATAATCGAGCTGACGATCAGTGATCGTGAGGATTTTAGCCTGAACAGGAGCAAGCCATAGCGGGAAAGCTCCGGCAAAATGCTCGATCAGGATACCAATGAAACGCTCGATGCTGCCAAACAGCACACGATGAATCATGACCGGGCGGTGCGGCTGATTATCTGGGCCGATATAATTCAGATCGAACTTCTCCGGCATCTGGAAATCCAGCTGAATGGTACCGCATTGCCAGGTACGGCCCAGGCTATCTTCCAGATGGAAGTCTAGCTTAGGACCATAGAAAGCACCATCGCCTTCATTGATGACATAGTCCATGCCCATCTCATCCATAGCATCAGCCAGCGCTTTTTCTGCGATATCCCAAACTTCCGGATCGCCCATTGAATCTTCGGGACGGGTAGATAGCTCCACATGATACGGGAACCCGAAAAGACTATAAAAACTGTCGATCATTTTAGCCACGCCGATGATCTCATCTTTGATCTGGTCTGGAGTCATGAAAATATGTGCATCGTCCTGGGTAAAGCAGCGTACCCGCATCAAACCATGCAATACGCCGGAAAGTTCATGACGGTGAACGATGCCCAGTTCGCCTAAGCGTAAAGGCAGCTCCTTATAACTATGGGGCTTTGATTTATAAACCAACACGCCTCCTGGACAGTTCATCGGTTTAATGGCATAGTCCTCATCATCTATTTTGGTGAAATACATATTGTTCTTATAATGATCCCAGTGGCCGGAGCGTTCCCACAGCGCCCGGTTAAGGATAATCGGGGTACGGATCTCCTGATAACCATGTTTAGCATGCTCTTCACGCCAGAATTTCTCCAACTCATTACGCAGAACCATTCCTTTGGGCAAGAAGAAGGGGAAGCCAGGCCCCTCTTCCATCAGCATGAACAGCTCCAATTCCTGTCCCAGCTTGCGGTGGTCGCGGCGTTTAGCTTCCTCCAAACGGAAAAGATAGGCATCGAGCGCCTCACGATTCGGATAAGAGGTAGCGTAGATGCGCTGCAGCATCTTATTATTGCTATCGCCATGCCAATAGGCTCCGGCAACACTCATCAGCTTGATGGCTTTGACCATGCCTGTGCTAGGCAAATGCGGGCCCGCGCATAGATCAGTAAAATCTCCCTGCTTATAGAGCGAGATCACGGCGTCCTCGGGCAAGCGTTCGATCAGGTCGACTTTATAAATTTCATCTTTGCCGCCAAAATAGGCCAGAGCTTCTTCTCTGCTGACTTCACTACGCTCAAATTTATAATTGGCCTTGACAATCTTTTTCATCTCTTTTTCGATTGCCGCCATATCTTCATCAGTAAAAACGTGCTCGCTATCAACATCATAATAAAAGCCGTCTTTGATAGCCGGGCCAATACCGAATTTGGTATCAGGGAAAAGATGCTGGATCGCCTGGGCCATGATATGGGCGCTGCTATGCCAGAAAGCATGGGAGCCATCAGGGTCATCAAAAGTGAGAAATTCCAATTTATCGCCATCCTGCGGCTGATAGAACATTTCTTTGGCTACACCATTCACCTTGACCATACAAAAAGTTTTGGCAGCATCTTTATCGACTTCTTTAGCTATCGCTATGGCTGGTAGACCATCCTCAAATGATTTAATACCATAATTAACAATATCCAGATTCATAAATAAGCCTCCTAAATTATAATTATCACTGAATACGCATCACAGAGAAACAAAAAAGCTTCATCCCAACGGGATGAAGCTTAGCTCCATGGTTCCACCCGAATTATATCATCAATAAGTGCGGTGATGATATCACTCTTTGCTTTAACGCAGCATCACGGCAGAGGTTCGCCTCCACACTCACCGGTGGTAAACTATCGTCCGTATCCACTGCGTTTTCAGCTAAGCGCAGCTCTCTGTAGGACCTAAAGACCATAGCTCATGTCCGGATCAACGTTTTGCATTTTTTAATTGTGAATTGATAATATCATCAGCTGCAAGGATTGTCAAGAGCCAATAGATCAGTCATTATTGCCAACATTGGCCAACCAGATTTGGCATTGGCAAAATGATTCAGAAATGCCAAATCTATCAAAGAAGAATACTCGTTATTGCAGAACTAGACAATATCCTTGATCCATTTTTCCTTATCTTTAAGAGCTGCCCCGGCAGCAGCAACCTCGCTCTCTTTCTTGCTGCCTCCTTCTCCTTTGCCCAACAACAGCTTACCGCAATAGACTCCGGACTCAAAATGCGGCTGATGATCCGGTCCGCTATGCGATAAAACTTTATAGACGACCCCATGCGGAGTTTTGGACTGAACCAATTCCTGCAAAAGGCTTTTCTTATCTTCATACTCCTCTGGAGAAAGCTTGTCCATTTGCTCTCCCAGCAGTTCTAAAAGCAACTGTCTGGTCTGCTGATAGCCCTGGGTAAGAAAAACCGCACCGATCACTGCTTCAAAGGCATCAGCCTGCACTGAAGGACGATAGCGGTCGCCGCCAGACTCAGCACCGCGCCCCATCCGCAAACGCTTTTCCAGCCCCAGTTGCTTAGCTACTGCCGATAGAGATGCTTCACAAACTAAATAAGCGCGCATCTTAGAAAGCTCCCCTTCCCGGGCTTCTGGATAGCGGTGGTAGAGCTCTTCGCCAACAATCAGATCCAGGACAGCATCCCCCAAGAACTCCAACCGCTGATTATCATCATCACCGGTTTTGCTGCCATGGCGGCTGCCTTCAAAATAGGTAGAATGAGTCAAAGCCAAGCGAAGAACAGCAATAGTATCTTCTGTAAAGCCTAGCTTTTTACCTAGCTCACGCAATGCTTGAGGATCTTCTTCCTGTTTGCGCTGATATTTACCGTTCATCCCTGATCGTCTCCAATATATAATCACACATTTCGCCCATAGTCTCCATCTTTTTCAGCTGGGCATCATCAAGAGAAATATCAAACTCTTCCTCAATAGTTACCAATAACTCCATCAATTCCAATGAATCTATAGCTAAAGAATCGATGCTGACATCACGATCGATACTATTTTCATCTAATTTAAGTTGCTCCATTAAAATCTCTTTTATTCTTTCTTCCTCAGACATAATTCCACATCCTTTTGCTTGATAGGCGAAGCAAAATAGCGAAACAGCTAAGCCTTCGCGTCAAAATGATAAAAAATGATTATATCAGTTAATATGCTCTAAATATGGTTATGGTTACAGCGCTGTCGCCAACTTATTGACAAAATCATGCTCAAAACACTTTTTAGCCAACTGGCTGGCGCTGACAATGCCCTTCGCATCAGAATTACCATGACAGACAATGCTAATGCCTTTGACCCCCAACAGGGGAGCGCCGCTATTATTATCCTGGGAGAAAGTCTTTTTCATCCGGGAAAGCCCATTTTTGACCAACATAGCCCCTAGTTTAGTTTTCAACGATGAGGTCAATTCCTTTTTGAGCATGCCCATCAGCACCAAAATCGCACCTTCCATGCTCTTGATGGCGATATTGCCGCTCATCCCATCACAGACCATAACATCATAGCCGCCTTTGAGAATATCTCGGCCTTCCTTATTGCCGATAAAATTCAATCCCGCCTCTTTCAGCAAAGCATGCGCCTCAATAGTTAATTTATTGCCCTTATGTTCCTCTGTACCGTTGCTTAGCAGCGCTACCCGTGGATTGGGCAGATCAAGCAACTGCTCCGCATAAACAGCGCCCATTTTGGCGAAAGAAACCAGCATCTGCGCAGAACAATCAGCATTGGCCCCAGCATCGAGCAAAAGCTTGCCGCCTTCCTGAGTAGGCAACACAGTGGCAATAGCCGGTCGCTCACAGCCCTTCAAACGCGAGAGCAATAAAGTAGCCGCCGTCATTTGGGCGCCGGTACTGCCGGCAGAAATAATGGCATCCGCCTCTCCTTTTTTGACCAGATCAGTAGCGACCCAAATCGAGCTATCTTTTTTCTTCAGCAGGTTGCGCACATCCTCATCCATTGCCATTACTGAACCACATGACACAAACCTGACATTTGCCGGTAAAGCAGACTCCTGGGCTACTGCTTCAGGCAAACCAACCATTATCAGCTCGTCCTGGGGAGAAGAGCCGGCCAGGGCTAAAACCCCCTCGATAATGGCGGCAGGAGCATTATCCCCGCCCATAATATCAAAAGCTATTCTCATAAATTTTCTCCCAACTAAATTGTTGTCCCAAAGAATTATATTAGCTATTTTTCCTGGTGAGAAGCTATTATATAAGACAATTAATTATACCCTGCTTTTAGTAAATCGTCAATTGATATAACACACTTCGACAGAAAGCTTAACCTTTTCTTAGTCTTTTATTGCTAATAAAGCAAAACACCTCCTAATCCCTGTAGAAAGGGTAAGAGGTGTTTTATTTAGCCAATAAATTATTGTTTATTAAGGACTTATTCAGCCTTTTCTTTTTCTACTACTACAGGCACGCCCTTATAGTAGCCGCATTCCGGGCACACATGATGCGGAAGCTTGATTGCATGGCACTGCGGGCATTCGCTCATTGCCGGACCAGCAAGCGTATATCTGGCTGCTCTGTTCATCCTTCTATTAGCCTTAGAGGTTTTCCCCTTTGGTACGCCCATTTTTTAGCACTCCTTTCTTACTCGTCACCATTAAACTTAAAATATGCGAGCTTTTCCCAACGCGGGTCTATCTGCTCTTTAGCGCAGGAACAAGCGTCATGATTTAGATCTGTGCCGCATTCCGGGCATAAACCGCGACAATCCTCTTTGCAAAGCGGCTGCATCGGCAGCGCAAAACTGATTTCGCTGAGCAAAAGTTCATCCAGTTCAATATTATCGCCACTAAAAGAATGGACAGCCAGTTCTCCATCCGCATCCTCATGTGGAGAGGAGCCATAGAGAGCAGTAATTTCACCGGCAACCGGCAATTCAAAAGGACTGAGACAACGGCTGCAAATCAATTGAAGCTTAGTCTGATAGCTGCCACAGACCTCGAACAAACCATCACCATTATTGATGACTCTACCAGTAAATGATACCGGTTCGGATAAACGAAAATCAGTATATCCGTAAGCAGTAGGGTCTAATTGGTCATCAACTAACTGATACTGCTGTACAGCAGAGGGCTGTTGTTTGATTTTAGTAATGCTAAGTCGCATTGTCCCAACTCCATACCGAAATATTATACAGATTAACAACTCGGTTGTCAACAGCCAAAGTGAGGATAACTTATTTTACGCTTTCAGCCAAAGCTTTGGTATCACGGGCAATCATCAATTCCTCATTAGTTGGAATGACGAAAACACGTACTTTAGAACCGGCCTTGCTGATCTCGACCTCTTTACCACGGCAATCATTAGCCTCGGCATCGAAATCAACACCCAAATAGGTCAGGTTAGCACAGATAGCGGCACGCTCCAAAGCAGAATTCTCACCGATACCTGCGGTAAAGACGATAGCATCAACACCGTTCATCTCAGCGGCATAGGCGCCGATGTAACTGACAACTGTTTTTCTAAAAACGTCCAATGCTATCTTAGCACGTTCATTGCCCTGATCAGCAGCTTCCTCAACATAGCGCATATCGGAGCTAACGCCGGAAATACCTAGCAAGCCGGATTTCTTATTCAAAACAGCATTCATGCCGGCAGTATCCAGACCTTCTTTATCCATGATATAGGTTACGATAGCCGGATCGATATCGCCAGAACGGGTGCCCATCAAGACACCGGCCAGAGGGGTAAAGCCCATTGAAGTATCGACAACCTTGCCATGATCCACGGCAGAAAGGGATGAACCGTTGCCCAAGTGGCAGGTAATGATTTTTGCGTCATCGCGGCCTAAAAGTTCAGCACAACGGGAGGAAACGAAACGGTGCGAAGTGCCATGGAAGCCATAACGGCGGATTTTATATTTTTCATAATATTCATAAGGAAGACCATATAAATAATTAGCGGCTGGCATCGTCTGATGGAAAGCAGTATCAAAAACACCAACCATCGGCACGCCAGGGATCTTCTCACAGCAAGCACGGATACCAAGAATGCTGGGCGGATTATGCAGCGGAGCCAGCTCGGACAAAGTTTCCAGATCAGCCAGTGCCTTTTCATCGATAATGCAGGAAGCGGAAAACATCTGCGCACCATGAACGATACGGTGGCCAACAGCGTCGATCTCACGCATATCAGAAATCACACCATGCTCTTTATCCAACAAAGCGGCAGTTACCATCTCGATAGCTACACCATGGTTGGGGATATCAGCCTCAATTTTGACCTTATCTTTACCTTGGGGCTGATGAGTCAGCTCAGAATTGCCCAAACCGATTTTCTCTACCAAGCCCTTAGCCATAACGGACTCATCGTCCATATTGAAGAGCTGGTATTTCAAAGAAGAAGAACCGCAGTTTAAAACCAAGATTTTCATAAAACTAACCTCCGCCGTAATAATAATATTTATTTATAAATAACATAGGCTAAATTATATTATATCACATTTTTAATAAGGGGCAAAGAGAATTTTGACTAAACATGGCAATAAAACTAATAAAATCCTACTTATCCTGCTTATCGGACTAACCATCTCGATGGTGGCTCAGCCTAGCCTGGCTTATCAATCAGCTACCAGAGGGCTTGAGCTATGGTGGACTGTCGTCACCCCTGCGCTGTTGCCTTTCTTCTTTATCAGTGAGCTTTTGATGGAAATGAACATTTCCCGCTATCTCTCATATGCCATGAGTCCTCTAATGCGTCCGCTGTTCAACCTACCCGGATGCGCAGCTCTGGCAGTGGCCTTAGGCTTCTGCTCCGGGTTTCCCAGCGGAGCATCGATCACGGCTTCGCTGCGGCGAAAAAATGAGATCACCCGTGCTGAGGGAGAGCGAATGATCTGCTTTACTAATAATGCCGGTCCGCTATACATATCCGTAGCAGTAGCAGGAGGGTTGTTGCATTGTCCAAAGGCAGCTATTATTTTAGCAATCGTCCATTATGGAGGGAATCTGCTGATCGGAATCTTATTAGGATTGGGCGCACGCAAACGCAAACGGAGCGAGAGGCAAAAAGAGATTGTCAGTGCTCCCGCGGCAGCCAGCGAGAGCATTGGCAACCATGATATTGGCCGCATCCTAAAAGCGGCAGTTTCCCGCGCTGCCGCTAATATCATCACTATAGGATGTCTAATGATCTTTTTCTCAGTGATCAGTGGCAATATTTCTGCCTTGAACCTACCAGGGACACCACAAATACAAGCCTTTTTCCAAGGATTTTGGGAGATGAGCTTAGGCGTCAATGTCCTGGCAGACAGCTCACTCAGTCTCCAGCAAATCATTCCCGTCGCTGCAGCGATCCTTGGCTTTGGCGGCATATCAGTACAAATGCAGGTATTAGCCATGGTCGGTGATACGGATATCCGCATCTTCCCCTATCTAGCCTGCCGGATCGGGCATGCTGTTTTTTCCTACCTGGCTGCCACGTTGCTTTGCTCCTGGATATCTTTGCCAGTATCAGCTATCACTATCACCACAGGAGAGATCAACTTTTTCCTCTCATCGCTACAACTCTGTTGTGGTGCTCTAGCTATATTAGCAGGAATTTCTCTAGTGCTAATCGCTATTCGGCCGCTTTATCTGTATCATCATAAAAGCTGAATTTTTGTAAATCTTCACGGTTGCGGCGAATATTGGACAACATCTTTTCTAAAGTAGCCTCTAACTGGCCAAGGACATCATCACAATAACGGATTGAATCGCGGCGCAGCTGTACAGAAGCCTCCTCTGCTTGAGCTACCAAGGCATCTGCCCGGGCCACAGCCTCCTGATAGACTACAGATTCCTGTGTCATCATATCAGCCTGCTCTTTAGCCTCGGCAATGATCCGTTGACTTTGGCCTTCAACATTTTCCAATAATTTATCGCTTTGTTCCAGGACTCTCTGGGCATGCTTGATCTCATCAGGCAAAGCAGCATAAATGCGGTCTACACAGCCGATGATCGCATCTTCGTTCACCATCACCTTATTGGTCAGCGGAACCCTGCTGCCATTGATAACAGCATCTTCTAATTCTTTAAGTATTGTGGCCAGGCCGAGATTTTCATTAGCGTCCATTATTCATCCTCCTTGATTGCCTATTTGGTGCGCATCATTCGCTATCATCAGTTAAATAATAAAACCGGATCATTGTATCGCCATATTTCTTTTCCTTTTGTAAACGACAGAAAGGCAAATCGAGTGGCGGCGTGCTCGCAGCTGTTTCAGCAATAATAATGCCGCTATCAGCCAATAAAGCATGATCTTTGATAATCTGTACTGTACGGATAAGCAAGTCTCCCCGATAAGGCGGGTCTAGAAAAATTAAGTCAAAGCAAAGCTCAGGCTTGTCCATGCGTAGACGGGGTAAAAGAGTTAGCACATCACCAACCAACAGATGGGCCTTTTCAAAGGCACAATCAGCAATATTCCTCGCACAGACCTGTGCTGCCGCACGATTATGTTCACAAAACCATGCCGAATCCGCCCCGCGGGAGAGTGCTTCTAAGCCTAAAGCTCCACTACCGGCAAAAGCATCTATCACCTTGGCGCCAGCCAGATAAGGAGCCAGCACGCTAAATAAAGCCTCCTTGACCCGGTCCGCTGTCGGACGGGTATTATCCCCTTTTAATGTATGAAGCTTTCTGCCTTTGCAGCTACCAGCAATAATCCTCATTATTTATGATCTTTAGCCTTTTTACGGCGTGCCGAATGGCTAATTTTTTTGGAACATTTTTCGCAGATAAATACCGATGATGGATTAGCTGCTAATTTGTTATAATCCTTGTGCAGTTTGCTGATTTCATATTCCTTTCCACAAGTCATACATCTAACTTTCATCTCTGCTCACCTCTATAATTAAATAATTTTCGCCTTTTACAGACGTACTTCCTGCATTTGCCAGCATTTCCCTTTATTTATATTTACCTTTTGCGCATACTAAAAGCATGAAAAAGACAGTTGACTTTTGGGAAAATCTACAAGGTTGTTCAGCTCTTGCTGCTAGGTTAGATCTGGCAATAGAAGCCAATGCCCTGCTCCGTGGCACTGCTAATATTGAGATACCTGGTGTTGCAGAAGAGGTACAACAGTCCAGCGGCGTGATCATCCATATTATCACCGTGCTCGATGAGCGAGGAGAAGAAGCCCTGCATCGGCCGCAAGGCAAATATATCACCCTCGATATCCCCCCGGTAGAAAATGAAGAAACCATTGCTGATATCGCCTCAGTAGCAGCTAAACAACTCAGCAGTCTCCTACCAGTCACCGGCACCTTCAGCCGGCCGATCCTAGTGGTAGGGCTAGGCAATAATAACGCCATTCCCGACGCGCTTGGACCCCGTGTTATAGATCTAACTTATGCTGCCCGTCACATTTTTCAGAACGGACAAAAGCCAGCCGGATTAGCGCCGGTATGTACGATAGCGCCAGGAGTATTAGGAAATTCCGGCATCGAAACCGCAGAGATCATCATGGGGATCTGTGAGCATATCCACCCAGCTGCACTAATCGTCGTTGATAGCTTGGCTGCCGCCTCAGTCACCCGGGTCGGCACCACCATCCAGATATCGGATACCGGCATCAAGCCTGGCAGCGGCATTGGCAACCGCCGTAATGGCATTGATGAAGACATGGCTGGATGTCCGGTGATAGCTATTGGCGTACCCACAGTAGTAGACACCGCCTCTATCATCTCCGAGACCGTCAAAAGTCTGGACCGCTACTGGGAAGGAAAAGCCCAGTTATTCCCAACTAAAATCGATGAAGGCGCCTGTCAATTTGCGGAAAAACAATTATTGGAACGCTTCCGGGGGCGGCTGATGGTTACACCTAAAGATATCGACGAGCTGATCGCTGATGATGCCGAAATCATCGCTTCAGCCATTGCCATCACTATTCACCCGGGGGCGGACAAGAATAACTACCATGATTTTATCAGATAGCTGATACCGGCCCGAATCTCCGGGCTGTACTTAAACAAATTGCATAAAGACCTCGTTGCCCAGCAAAACACCACGCCGGGAAAGATACATCCCCTTTTCGTTAACCTCCAAAAGTCCAGCCTCAGCCATTTTACGGATCTGTTTACGATATCTCTTTAATGGGTTCACGCCATACTGCTCGGCAAAAGACTTGAAATTGATCCCTTCAGCCAAACGCAGCCCCAGGAAGATAGCTTCGCTCATCACCTGGTCAATAGTCAGATTTTCCTCATCAAAGACAGGACGTTGGCCTTTCTCAAGCATTGTTTGATAATCAGCTAAGGTACGGTGATTATAATAGCGATAATTGAGCATGCAGCCGGCGGCCGCTACACCAAGTCCCAAATAATTTTCCCGCCGCCAATAAGCCAGATTATGCTGACTCTCAAAGCCGGGGCGGGCAAAATTGGAGATTTCATAATGCCGGTAGCCAGCAGCAGCTAAGGCGTCAATAGCATATTCCAACATATCGGCACTTAAATCTTGATCTGCTGGGCAGATCAGGCCATCACGCTCCATTTGCCACCAAGGCGTTCCCTCCTCCACTGTCAGACTATAGAGGGAAATATGTTCTGTCCCTAAAGCCAGAGCATCAGCAATATCCTCCTGCCAATCCTGCAAGCTCTGGCCAGGGAGTCCATAGATCAAATCAATATTAATATTAGCAAATCCAGCCCGTCTGGCTGCTGCTACCATCGCCTGGGACTGCTCTGGAGTATGCCCTCTGCCCATAGACGTCAACAGCTGCGGTTTGAAGCTTTGAACGCCAAGACTCAAGCGGTTGATGCCAGCCTGATAAAAAGCCGCTAATTTGGCCTCATCAAGCGTTTCTGGATTAGCCTCTAAGGTGATTTCAGTCGCTGCCGGAAAGGCTGCCAGTAGCTGTGATATCTCCGCAGCCTCTAGTATCGATGGCGTGCCACCACCAAAATAAATCG
>ERZ826242.3094-NODE-3094-length-12747-cov-122.896234_pt1 | contig 12747 bp, 10 predicted proteins | sample MGYA00519871_ERZ826242 | MGnify/ENA primary metagenome ERZ826242 (study PRJEB31778, sample SAMEA3449226) | human gut metagenome | biome: human gut; feature: human-associated habitat; material: faeces | place: United Kingdom | collected 2010/2012 ...
CGCAGCCGCCGGAGCGGTGCTTAAGCCGTAAGGCGGGAATTGTGCGGTATTGCCCAAAATAAAGACTGCCGTACCACCTGATTAATACAGGGGGAGGGCAGTCTTTTGCAGTTACCGTGAAAAAACCGGCACCCCGGCTTGTTTGATTCTTGCGAAAGTGCTTTGCTTTCGGTCAAAAAAAGAAGGGACTAAGCCAGAATGCCTTGGTTTTCAAGGTCTTTCTGATTTAGTCCTGTGATCTCACAATGTTTTTTTGCGATAATTATTCCTATATTCTGCTTCGATCTCGGTCAGCATACGCTGGAAGCCGAGACGGTCGCAGTTCGTGCCGGAGCAGCCATCATCCACAAAGAATACCGGGTTCGGGAAGTGGTTCTTCTCGGCGTATTCCAGAAGGATAGCCTTCTGGGGAAGGGATTTGTATAGACGAATGCCCTGCTTGCGTAAGCTGTGTTCCGTTTACGGCGCGGTCTTTCGTTTTGTTTGCAGATTTAGACGAACCGCAACGATTCAAGAACCGTATAGTTTTGCCAAGGAAAGTTGGCCGCAAAGAAAAAGACTTTGTGCTATACCGGCCTTCTCTGGGCGGGTGCGTTTGGATGCCTGATGGCAGCTCTGAACTTTCGGGATTCCAAAAACAACGGCGGCTAAAGCACACGGCATCGCGGCGTTGGACCAGCTGGGCTCGGCGGTTCTGGTGGGGCGGTACGCGGCGCAGCGCCCGGTGCTGGAACAGCTGAACCAGAAACTGGAGGCGCGATCCGATACCTTGCGCCGCCGCATTGCCGTGTATGTGGAAAAGCGCATCCAGCGCGCCTACCCGGAGGCCGCCCGGCGGCAGCCCACGGCAGTGCAGAAGGGGAAAGCCGACTTCCTCAGCGCGGCAGACCTGCTGTGGCTGTTTGTCATCGGGGCGTTTCTGGGCGACATGGTGGAGACCGTGTTCTGCCACCTGACCGCCGGGGTGTGGATGAGCCGTTCCAGTCTGGTATGGGGGCCTTTCAGCGTGGTGTGGGGGCTGGCGCTGGCCATGGCTACCGTGCTGCTGCGGCAGAATCAGGATAAAAGCGAGCGCTATCTTTTTGCCTTTGGCACAGTGCTGGGCGGCGTATATGAATATGTGTGCAGCGCTGTTACAGAGCTGCTGTTCGGTACCGTGTTCTGGGATTACAGCAAGTTCAAGTTCAATCTGGGCGAGCGCATCAACCTGCTGTACTGCTTTTTCTGGGGCATTGCGGCGGTGATGTGGATGCGCTACGGCTACCCGCTGGTGCTGAAGCTGATGAAAAAGGTGCGCAGCCATATCCGTCCGTGGATGCCAGCAGCGCTGGCGGTATTCATGGCGGTGAATATGCTTACCAGTGCGCTGGCACTGGCGCGGTACGATGCCCGCACCAGCGGCGATGCGCCCAACGGCCAGCTGGAAGTGTTCCTTGACGAGCATTTCGACAACGCCCGCATGGAGCATATTTACCCCAACGCCAAAAAAGTGACCAAGGCAGAATAAATCCCATATTTCCCCTTGTGCTTTTGCTGGAAAACCGGTATAATATTCTCTGGATAAAAGGGAGTAAGGGGCGTACTTTAGTTGAAAAACGGGTGCGCTGTGCTGCAGCGACACCCCCGGCAGAAATGCCCGATGCAGTACCGGATGCTTGAGACTTTTATCACATTTTCCCGTTTTGGGCTGGATGTGATAAAGGTCTTTTTTTGTGCCTCTGCCGCTATTATTAAAAAGGAGAGATATTATGCTGATCCCTGTTCTGTTATTTATCGTGGGTTTGCTGTGCCTGATCAAGGGCGGTGACTGGTTTGTGGACGGTGCCACCGGCATCGCCCGCCGCTTCCATGTGCCGGAGCTGCTCATCGGTGCCACGGTGGTGTCCATCGGTACTACCCTGCCAGAGGTCATGGTGTCCACCACCTCTGCCCTCACCGGTCACGGCGAGATCGCCTACGGCAACGCCATCGGCTCGGTCATCTGCAACGCTGCACTGATCGCCGCCATCACCATTGCGGTGCGCCCGGGCAAGGTTGACCCCAAGAGCCTGCGCACCCCGGTGGCCTTTTTCTTTGTGGCTGCCGCTTTCTATGCCGGTGTGGCCTACACCACCGGCTCCTTCACTCGCCCGGTGGGCCTGATCCTGCTGGCCGTGTTCGTGGCTTACATCGTGTGCAACGTGCTGGCTATGAAAAATACCCCCGCCCCGGAAGAGGAAGAGCAGGCTGAGGAAGGCTCCTTTGCCAAGGAGTTGGGGCTGCTGGCCATCGGCGCAGTGCTCATTGCTGTGGGCGCTGACCTGCTGGTGGACAACGGCACCCTCATCGCACAGGCGCTGGGCGTGCCGGAGTCGGTCATTGCGCTGACCTTTGTGGCACTGGGCACCTCGCTGCCGGAGCTGGTCACCGCCATCACCTCGCTGGCCAAGGGTCACGGCGCGCTGTCGCTGGGCAACGTCATCGGTGCAAACGTGTTCAATCTAGTGCTGGTCAGCGGCGTGTCTGTCACGCTGGCACCCTTCAGCATCCCGCAGAACTCCACCATCGCAGGCATGAACGCCTCGCTGGTGATGGATATCCCGGTCATGTTTGCCGTGATGCTGCTGCTCACCCTACCCGCTCTGATCAAGGGCAAGCTGAGCCGCCCGCAGGGCATTGCACTGCTGTGCATCTATGCCGCCTTCTGCGCCGTGCAGTTCAGCATCTGATCTGTTGTAAACGTAAAATATTTAAGGCAATACCGCATAATTCTAAGTGCCGATACGGCGAGCGAGGTGCGGCAGATGCTAAGCCAAAAGCGCAGATAATACTGGATGTCTTATTGAGCATTTTGGCAACGCAGATGCCGTGCCGCAGCCGCCGGAGCGGTGCTTAAGCCGTAAGGCGGGAATTGTGCGGTGTTGCCTTAAGGCTGCTGCACAGGGGGTTGTGCAGCAGCCTTTTTATGTGGGATGATTTTGAATGCGCTCCACGACATCTTCCCCCGGAGCGGGTGGAAGTCTTTCCTCAAAGGGAGAGCCAAGAGCACTGCCGAAAGTCTCCTCATGATGCCTAATACTTTAGCAATGGGCTTTAAACCTTGGCTACCCCTTCGGGGGAGCTGGTGCTGCCCCTCATCCGGCGCTACGCGCCACCTTCCCCCGGTGGGTGAAGGCTTAAGCGGGGCGGTACAGTTCCCGGCTGACCCGTAAAGTTTCCGGGCGTGTCCGCTCTCCCCTTGGGGGAGCTGGCGCGGGAGCGCCTGAGAGGGCGAGGCAAAACCCTGACGGCTTTGCCTGAGAGGGTAAAAAAAGTGGGTCAGAAGCGCCCACAGGCGTTTCTGACCCACAAATAGAACGATATTTTTGTTTTACAGCTGGCAGGCGGTATCGTAGCCGGTGCGGATGGCGTTGGAGATATCCGCAGCCTTGCCGGCGGCATCACCAATGGAATACACCGGGATGCTGGCAGCTTCCAGCGCATCAGCGTCAAATTCGTTGGAGCGTGCGCCCATAGCCAGCACGATGTAATCGCAGGGGATGGTCACCTCTGCGCCGTCCTTGTTCTCGCAGACGACGGCGTCCATGCGGAACTCCTTGACCTTGTGGCTGGGGTACTGCTCCACGCCGTAGGTCTTATAGTTTTCCAGCAGGGTGGGCAGAATGGTGGTGCTCTCGCCTGCGGCGATCTTGTCCATCATCTCGATAACGGACACCTTGCAGCCGCGGGCAGCCAGATACTCTGCGGTCTCGCAGCCTACCATGCCGCCGCCGATGACGGCAACCGTGCCGTACACCTGCTGCTCACCGGCCAGAACCTTCCATGCATCGGCCACGTTCACGCTGTCGATGCCGGGGATGCGGGGTGCGGCGCTGTGTGCGCCTACAGCGTTGATGACGGCCTCGAAACCGGCATCCTTCAGCTGCTCTGCGGTGCGGGTCTGACCCATGCACAGGTGCACACCGGCGTTGCAGACCGCGTGGATCAGGTCCTGTGCGGCGCGGCGCATCTCCTCCTTGCGGGGAGGTACGCAGGCAATGTTCAGCTGGCCGCCCAGAGTGGTGGTCTTTTCAAACAGGGTCACGTCATGGCCGCGCAGCGCTGCCACACGGGCGGCTTCCAGACCGGCAGGGCCGCCGCCGAGGACGGCGATCTTCTTTTTCTGCGCTGCGGGCTGGATGCTGCGGGTGTTCTCGTAGCCGTTCTCCGCGTTCAGCACGCAGGAGAGGAACTGACGGTTCTGGATGGCATCGGTGCAGCCCTTGTTGCAGCTGATGCAGCGGCGGATATCGCAGGCCTTCCCGGCAGCGATCTTGGTGCCCCAGTCGGGGTCTGCCAGCAGCGGGCGACCCACGGCAACCATGTCGGCCATGCCGCTCTCGATGACACGCTCAGCCATTTCGGCATCCACGATACGACCCACGGCGCTGACCGGCACATTGACGGCCTTTTTGATGTCCCCGGCGATTTTGATGAAGAAGCCGTAGGGCTGTACGCCCATGGGAGGAATGGTGTCGGCCATGTTGCCGGTGTGATTGGCCTGCGCAACGTGGAGCATATCCACGCCGTCCTCTACCAGCCACTGGGCAAACTGCACGGCGTCGGCTTCGTCAATGCCGCCCTTGCCGCGCTGCGGGGTGACGATGGACAGCTTGTAGTCGATGACCATATCCGGCACAGCCTTGCGGATGGCGCGGGTCAGCATGCGGGCAAAGCGGACGCGGTTCTCCAGACTGCCGCCGAACTTATCGGTGCGGTGGTTCATGCGGGTGGAGCACAGGCAGCCGTTCAGGCGGTCGCCGTGGATCTGGATGACGTCCACACCGGCCTTCTGTGCACGCACTGCGCAGGCGCACATCTTATCGATGATGGCCATCAGCATTTCCTCGCTGACCTCATCGGTGAAGAACATCATGTCGTGATGCAGGCGCTGACGCATCTCATCAAACTTTTTCTGCATAAACAGACCGTTGATGGCGTCTACGTCGTACTCCGGGTGGAAGAGCTGGACGCCCAGCTTGGTGCCGTAGGCGTGTACGCTGTCGGCCAGTGCCTTGAAGGCAGGGATCTGGCTGTCGTCAAACAGCTTGGGGGTGGGAGAAAAGCTGTTGATGGGTGCCACATCGCCCAGAACGATGTAACCCACACCGCCCTTTGCCAGACGGGTGTAGAAGCCCATGTCCTGCTCGCTGATCATGCCGTTTTTCTCGTAGCCGGTGGTCAGCGGGGGGAACATGATGCGGTTTTTAAAGGTCTGTCCGCCCACCTCGATGGGCTGCAGAATCACGTTTTGCATACGAAAGCCTCCTTGCAGATACGCTTTGCTTTACAGATTTGCTTTGATGAATGCTGCGGTCTTTTCCTCCACGGCGGCACGGGCTGCCAGCGTGGCAAAGTTGTGGCCGCCGCCTGCAATGGTGTCCACATCGGGTGCGGTGTACACCTGTGCGTAACGGTTGCAGGTGCCCTCGTCCACCAGACGGTCATCGTCGGCGCGCAGCAGCAGCACCGGGCCGTTGTAGCCCTTGGCCTCGGTAAAGGGGTCGGGGTGCTTTGCCATCTCGTAGTTAAAGGCCATCTTGTAGCACAGACCCTCCATGTCGGCGTAGTCCTTGCCGGTCTGCATAATGCCGTCGGCGCGCTGGGCGCAGCCGAACCACATCCCGGCGCCCGGGCACAGCAAAATCAGGCCGTGGGGCTGGATGACCGGTGCGCAGGAGGCGGCAATGTAGCCGCCCATGCTCTGGCCGGAGAGGAACAGCTTTTCGCTGTCCACATAGGGCTGTTCAGCGGCCCATGCAAAGATATCCTGTGCATCGGTGTGCAAGCCGTCAAAGCTCATATCCTCGAACTCGCCGTCGCTCTCGCCGTTGCCGTAGAAATCGAACCGGGCGCTGCCGATGCCCTGCGCTGCCAGAGCGCGGGACAGATGGGTGTACATGGACTTGTAGCCGCTGCAGCTGCCGGCAAAGCCGTGCAGATGCACCACAAAGGGTACCTTGCCCTCGGTGTCGGGCAGGGTCACGATGCCGCGCAGGGTGTGGCCATTGCGGTTTTTAAACTGAACCTGTAAGATCTTCATGGTTTACTTGCTCTCCTTTGCGGCGCGGCGAGCCTTCAGCTCGGTCAGCATCTCAGCAGTCTTCTGCTTGGTCAGGGGGTAGACGAAGAACAGGATGGCAACTGCAATGCCGTAGCCCAGGAAGTAGATGCCGGTGTAGCTCTTCCAGATGGCGTTCACAACGCCTGCGGTCTGCACAGCGCCTGCGGTAACGTTGTAGCCGATGGCACCCAGCACAAAGCTGGACAGGCTGCCGGAAATGGCGCTTGCAAGCTTGCGGAAGAAGGAGTAGGTGGAGTAAACGATGCCCTCGTTGCGCTCGCCGGTCTGCAGCTCGTGGTAGTCGATGGCGTCGTTGACCATAGCCCAGATCAGCACCTGCATGCCGGAAGCGCCCAGATAGCAGATACCGTTGATGACGATGAAGGCCACAGGGTTGTGGACGGGGAAGAAGAACAGGATGCCGAACACGATGGCGGCAAAGCCAGCGCCCATGCAGCACCACTCCTTCTTGCCGAACTTGTTGGCCAGAGGCTGGGTGATGGCAAAGGACAGCACCGCGTACAGCACGCTCAGCATACCGGAGACAGCCTGAATTTTAACGTTGCCGAAGAAGTCCTTATACAGGTAGGTGTTCAGACCGTTGACCACGGAAGCACCGATCATGCCGGTCAGGCTGAAGAACATAACGCCCAGCAGAGCCTTATTGTGAGAGATCTCCTTGAGCACATGCAGGTAGTTCAGCTTTTTGCCCTGCGGACGCTCGGGCACTTCCACGCGCTCCTTGCACCATACGCAGGTGATCTGCAGGCACAGCAGACCCAGCATAGCGCAGATGCAGGCCAGCATCAGGAAGCGGCCAGCCACGGGCTGGTTGTCCACATACAGGAACAGGGGGCCAACCATGACCATAACGGTCATGAAGATGGTGCCGCCAAGGCTGCGGTAGCGGGACAGTGCGGTGCGCTGGCTGACATCATCGGTCATCACGCTGGACAGAGTACCGAAGGGCACGTTGACGCAGGTGTACAGCGCCTCGTACAGAACGTAGGTGACGAACATGTAGGCCAGACGCAGGCCGTAGTTGATATTGCCTACATTGACAAAGCCAAGTATGCACAGCACTGCCATGGGGAAGGAGAAGGCGCGAATCCACGGGATGAACTTGCCGCCCTTGGTGGCCTTGCGGGAGTCCACCAAGGCACCGATGATGGGGTCATTCACGGCGTCCCAGATCTTGGTGATCAGCAGCAGGATACCCACGTGGAAGGGGTTGACCTGCAGGATCAGGGTGTAGAAGATCGACAGATACATGGCGCGGTACTGCTCGGTGAAGCAGCAGCCCAGATCGCCCAGCGTATAGCCGATCTTGTCCTTCATGGAGAAGGGGCGGATGGTCTTTTTCTGGTCCATTGTGTTTTATCCTCCTTAAAAACAGTGAAACCACGAGACTTTTCGCACAAGTCTCTTTTCTACGTTTGCATTATACGTTAATTTTTCATCAATACATATCCAAAAAATGATTGAAAACTATCGCAAATTGATGTATTATGCAATTATAACAGTTGTATTTTTCTGTTGTGTACAACAATTTGTTATATATGACAGTTTCATGGAGGACTTTTTGGTGAATTATACAGCCAAGAGTTATCTTTTTGAGCAGAGCGCCGTCCGGGAATTTTATTCCGGCGCGTATTATGATTTGTTTCTGGTCATGCGGGGCAGCGGTGTGTTCCGGTGCAGCGAGGTGGTGCTGCCCGCACAGCAGCAGAATCTCATCATCTTCAAGCCCGGTCAGGGCGGCAGACTGGAATACGCCGGTGCTTACGGCCCGCTGGAACTTATTCGGGTGCAGCTGTCCCCCCAGACGCTGGCGCAGCTTTCGGACGCAGATACCGACCTTGAAAAAAGCTTCAACGTGGTGCCCTCCCGGCAGGTGGCTGTGCGCCCGGACAGCCAGATCTATATGCTGCTGAAAAACCTTGCCCGGAAGCTGCTGATGCTCCCGCAGGAGCGCACCCAGTTCGGTGCAGCGGTGTTCGAGCACGGTATTTTGCAAATGTTTGTGGTGCTGGCGCTGCGTGCCTGCATCCATGCGGAGTTCCACACCGCATCGGTCAGCCGCCACTACCTGATGCTGGACGAGGTGTTTTTGTTTATTCAGGCGCACCTTACCGAGGAACTGACGCTGGAGCGGCTGGAAAAGGAGTTTTTCGTCTCCCGGGAACATATTGCCCGGGAATTCAAACGCCAGACCGGGCAGACGGTGCACCGCTATATCGTAAAGGCGCGGTTAGACCGCTGCTGCACCCTCATCGAGCAGGGGCTGCCCATCACCGAGGTGTACAAGACCAGCGGCTTTGGCGGTTACAACCACTTTTTCCGCGCCTTTAAAAAGGAGTACGGCATGACCCCCAAGGAGTACTTCCACACCACCCGGCAGGACGCACGGGGATGAATCCGGCAAAAGCAGCGCCGTCTGCGCCTGTGAAAAAAGCCGCCCGGGAAGATCCGCAGATCCTCCCGGGCGGCTTGCTTATCCTATTTTTTTCTTTTACTTGCGGTGGGTGAGGCAGTTCAGCGTCATCACAACCAGCACGAGAAAGCCGATGACCAGCAGGATACCGGTCATGCCGATGAGCATACGGTGAAAGAAGTCCGGCCCCGGTATAGCTGCTTTTATAAGATCCGGCATCCGGGTGACTGCGATGGGCAGTCCGGCTATGGTGTTTCTAAGCTGGATTCCATTGTAGAAGAAGTTGTCCGGCAGATCTTCGCACAGTTCCGCGAGGTTTCCTGGAAAAAGCTGCTGGAATCGGTCAAGACCAACGATGCCGTCCGCATCCAGAAGAAGGTCAAGAAAATCCAGAAAGACTTGGAAAGCAAGCAGAAAGAACTGGACGACCTGAAAGCCGAAACTATCCTCGTCATCCGGGGCGTAAGTGCCTTGGACAAAGAACTGCTCGGCACACTGGTGGCCAAAGCAAAAGATGCGCTGGAAACCCTGGAAAAGCAGCTCGTGCAGGCACAGGAAGAATACGAAGAAGCCACCAAAACAGCAAAGCGTAGTAACTACATCTGCAACGAGCTGTTTACATGGGCGGATGTTTACGACACCGCCAACCACGATGAACGCCGCGCCATTTTGCAGCAGTTCATTAAGGAGATTCGCGTCCGAAAAGACTATGAAATCTCGATCACCCTGAATGCCAGCTTCAACCAAGTGGAGCAGCTCAAGTCTGTATCAATCTACGATGGTGCGGAAATTTTTGAAGAAATTTCCAAGAAGGGGGCATAAAAGCGATGCGCTTGCCCGCAGCACTCTGCAAAACGCAAAGAAAGAAACGTGAAACCGATGGATTTTCAAAAAGTACATGGATGACCCCGCCCGGTTCGCATCCGACTTCAGGGTTCGGAGCCCGGCACGGTCTGCCAAAGTTTTTTAGGCATAAAAAACGCCGCATCGTACAAAACGATGCGGCAAATTGGTGGACTCGAAGGGGATCGAACCCTCGACCTCTCGGATGCGAACCGAACGCTCTCCCAGCTGAGCTACGAGCCCATGTTGTTGACTTAATTACTATACCGCAGCAGGGGAAAATTGTCAAGCTGGTTTTGAAAAAAGTACGCAGATGTTGTTCAGCCTGAAAAAGCGGCAGGAGAACGCCGGGAAAACGTGATCCCGGAAGTAGGCAAAGACCTTTATCATGCTTACCCGGTCAAGAATATTGTGCCGGATGCAAAGCAGAGGTATGAAAACATGCTGCGGCATTTGCGGGCATAAAACAATTTAGGGCAATACCGCACAATTCCCGCCTTACGGCTTAAGCACCGCTCCGGCGGCTGCGGCACGGCAACTGCGTTGCCAAAATGCTCGATAATGTCGGGTTGCGGTACCCGCATCGTGCTTCGGGGGCAAAAGCCCCTCGCACTCTGCGACCGCTGCCCCTGCTTCGGTTCGCTGCATCCGCCACTGGCGGCGCTCACCTTTGCAGCATCCAGTATTATCTGCGCTTTTGGCTTGGCATCTGCCGCACCTCGCTCGCCGTATCGGCACTTAGAATTATGCGGTATTGCCTTAGAAAACAGAATACCCACGATCCCCAACGTCGCCTGCCATCTGTGCGGCGTTCCTTTTACAACAAGAGCACAACAATAAAACAACGGCAATTCATGGCTTGCGGTCTGCAAAAATCGGCATATATCGACAGACGAATAATATTTGCTTCTAATAATAACGCGTATATGATAAAATAAAATATATGGTTCTAAAATTGCACTAACCGTACAAAACCGTATACCCCAAAAGCCTTGACTTTTTGCTGTGCGGCTGTATATAGTAACCTTAATACAATATTAACCATGCGGCGGGCAAGGCTTGCAGCCTGGACCTGCCAAAGGCAGAGGGGTAACAGCCTGGGTAGCAGGCGCAATACAATGAGAGAGCAACTATAAAGGTTACACATGGTAACAGTCTGCTTATGCTGCGGCAGGGTGGATTAGCGTACCGGCAGGGAAAAGGAGGCCCTAAAACCGTGGAGGATCATTGTGGAAAAGCAGGCAGAAGCAAGGTAAACAGACTGCTGGCAAAGCAAACCCGATTGTTCAGTTACATTGAAGGATTACAGGCGGAAACGCGTGTGTATTATACCCTGTGGCAATGCGGCCCGGAGCTTCGTATTTTGGTGAGCGGGGAGGCGGGCCCCGCTGTGCGTTGTACCTTCCCCGCAGATATGGAGTGCCGCGCCCGGAACCTGTTGCAATACTTATACGAAAACGCCGTAATGCCCAGCCAGGCCGCAGATGTGCTGGCTGATTGCTGCACGGTGGGGCAGGTTGAAGTGCTGAACGCAGGCTGCTGAGTACCTGAACCAAATACGCAGCAAAAAAGCTGCGAAAGAATGTTAAAATGCAGGGGGACCGTATGTGATGCCTTGCCCCGGTAGGAGAAACAAGAATGACGGAAGAAAAGCTGGTCGAACGTGTGACCGCACTGTTTGCAGACAGTGATGCAGCCCAGCGCAAGATGATCCGCCTGTATGCAGAAACCAATGATGCCATTGAGGCAAGCGCAATCATTGATTCCGGCGCAGAAGTATTGCATATGCTGCAAGGCGGCCTGCGGCCGGAAGTTCTGGTGCTGGATTCGGTTTTGAGTGATACCACAATTTTTCCACTGCTGCGCAGCATACGCCAACAGCAGATTGAGTACGAACCGCATATTATTGTAACCCTGATGCCCAGTGCAGCGCCCCAAATTGAAAAAATATTGACATTGGGGGCCGAGTGTACTATATTCAAACCATATAGTTTGCCCGAATTATTTGATACGGTGTATCAAACAGCAGCAAGCGGCCCGCGGCTGAACCGTTACCTGGTGCATGAGAGCGTTACGGCTCAGCTGCGCACCCTTGGCTGCTACAAAAACCTGGCCTATGGTATCAATTACCTGCAGGAAGCCGTGTATATTGCGGTCTGCAATCGCCAGGCGTGTTCCCTGGGGGAGTTGTGCACCAAAGCAGGGGAGCCGTTTGGCGTAAATGGCCCGGCGGTGCGCTCGGCTCTGGAACGCCTGAATGCGCGGCTGTACAAAAGCAATACGCCGGCTTACCAGATGCTGTGCGAGCGCAACGGCAAGACCCCGCAGGAACGCCTGACGGTAAGTGAACTGCTGGAAGCGGTGATCGCACGCACGCACCATGACCTGCGCTGCTGACAGCAGCAGATAAACGGGCATATCCAGCGCTATAAAAGGAGAAGCTTCCTATGCCGGAACATACACTGCCCGATGCCCTGCACCCGCAGCAGGAAGATGCAGCGGATGAACTGCAGCTGCGCGGGGGGCTGAAAGGCCGCTTTTTTGCGGATTTCTGCCTGCTGCAAAGCACTGTGGATGCCTTGCAGAATTATCTTGTGCACGCTGCCACCCCTGATGTACAGGATATGGCAGCACCGTTGCTGGAAGAGATGAAACAGCGCATTTTCCGCCTGGAACGCTTGGCGGATAATGCGGCGGATCTTGTGGCGCAAAGCCAGCCGCCCCGGCAGCTGAACTGGACTGTGCAGGAAATGACGGTGTACCTGGCTCAGCTGTGTGATGCCGCCAACCATGAGCTGGAAGAATGCGCCGTTACCGGCCGGGTGCACTTGCAGCCCATGCCGCAGAACCAGCCGGTTTGGGCGCAGATTGATTTGGCCATCGTCCAAACGATGTTTGCCAACCTGTTTTCCAATTCTCTGCGGGCAAACCCGGCGGCAAAAATTACAATAAGCTGCACCGGACGCACGCTGGAATACCATGACGGCAGGATCTGGCCGGAGGCCGCCTGCGCCCAGTTGGCTGGTGTTCAGACACCGGAAGCCCTTGCCAACGGGTGCACCGGTTTGCTGTTGGTATACCGCTGCGCCCAAAATTTGGGCTGGCGGCTGGAAACCGCAGCAAACCAGGAAACCGTGCTGCGCATGACGTTGCCGCCGGAACCGCTGGCAGCGTTCGGCACCCATAATGTGCTGCGCACACCTCGCCCCGAAAGCGGCGCAGCCCGCTTGCGGGAAGAATTCCGTGCGACCCTGCCGCCCAAAAAGATTTGATGCGGCTGCCAAAGCTGATAAAAGACACCATCCTGCAGTCGAAAAGCAAAGCCGGAAATCATAAGGCAATACCGCACAATTCTAAGTGCCGATACGGCGAGCGAGGCACGGCAGCT
>ERZ826242.3098-NODE-3098-length-12735-cov-3.650158_pt1 | contig 12735 bp, 11 predicted proteins | sample MGYA00519871_ERZ826242 | MGnify/ENA primary metagenome ERZ826242 (study PRJEB31778, sample SAMEA3449226) | human gut metagenome | biome: human gut; feature: human-associated habitat; material: faeces | place: United Kingdom | collected 2010/2012 ...
CCATTGGGTCTTTGACTTTAAATATTGATATATTACCACTTGGAGCAACTTTTTCTTTTTTTTCACTAAATTGTAACTGATTTTTGTATTTTTTTGAGAATATAAGAGTGGTGTACTTGCATTTTCAAAATATATATGGTAAAATAGCCAAGTAATAGATTTGAAACCACAGGGAGGAATTATAAATGAATATAGTAAGAACAATATTAACTGTGATATATTTTGTAGTAGCATTAGTTGTTATAATATTAGCATTGATACAAACAAAAGATGATGCTGGATTATCACAAACAATAACAGGTTCATCAACTAATAATTTTTATGAGAAAAACAAAGGTAGAACTAAGGAAGGAAAACAAAAAAGAATGATGATTATTTCTTCAATAGTTTTTGGGATTTTAACAATAGTTTTAGGAATATTATATTTAATGTAAAATTAGTTTTAGTAGAAAGAGTTGTAAAAGATTCTTTCTATTTTTTTTGAGAAAAAAATAGAAATATAACTAAAAGTGTTGAAAAACATTTATAGCTTTGATAAAATTAAGATACGATAAAACTCGCAATAAACAAGAGATAGAAAGGGAGATTTTTATGAAGAAATACAAAAGTCAAAGAGGGATAACACTTATAGCCTTAATTATAACAATAATTATATTGTTGATATTGGCAGGGATATCAATATCAGCATTAACAAATCAAGGGTTATTTAAAAATGCAAAAGAAACTCAGAATGCAATGGACAAAGCAGAAGGAGAGCAAGGAAAAGTTTTAAATGAATATGAAGATGAGATTAATAAGTATTTAGAAAATGATGATAAAACAGCAGAAAAACTAGTGGATAAAGTCAATGATGGAACAATAAAAGTAGGAGATTATGTGAAATATACTCCGGACACAGCGAGTACAGATGCAATCTTACAAGAGTTAAATACATATTCAGGTTCAGATGCAAATACAACATCAACATTAACACAAGAAAGTTTAAATTGGAGAGTACTTGATATGGAAGATGGACAAGTAAGATTAATAAGTGAATTACCAACAACTTCAAAAATAGAACTTTCAAGTTATAATGGATATAATAATGCAGTAAAGTTATTAGATGATACTTGCAATGTACTATATAATAATTCAAAATTAGCAAGTAAAGTGCAAAATTTAAAAATAGAAGATATAATGGAAAAAATGATTGAAACAAATTATACTAATATTACTGCTAACTATGGAAAACAATTTACACCAACAAATAAATATTATCCAAGTATATTATTAAAAGAAAAAGGACAAAATGTAAATGGAATAGTTGGAACGGAATTAAATGAGAGTGAACAAAAAGAATTAATAAATCAAACAACAAAACCACAAGCTACTTCATTAGAAGTAAAAAATACATCTTGGGCTAAGACTATGACAACAAATGATTTTAAAGATAGTAAATATTATGAATTGTTTATAAATAATGGAAGTAATTATTCAACATATTGGATGTCATCTCGTTGTATCGATTATCCTTCTGGTGGGGCTCGTTTCAATATTAGCCGTGTGCATTCTGGGGATGTTCGTGCATCTAGCTTATACAACACTAATGGTGCTGAGTATTCTGATGTTAATGCTTTCCGCCCAGTAATAACTCTAAATTCTAATGTTCAAATAATTTCAGGAAATGGAAGCACAGATTCACCATTTAATATTCAATAAAAATAAAAAAGAATGTAAGAAGTCAATATATGATTTTATTGACAAACTACATTCTTTTTAAAATTTTGTTGTAGAAAGACCTATAAAATGCTATAATAATAATGTTAAACAAAATCAATTATTTGAAAGGAACGGAAATGAATAAAGAAGAAATTATATTAGGATTCATGAAAGATGAAAACTATACTCCAATGAAAGCAAAAGAAATATCAATACTATTAGGAGTACCAAAAAAAGAATACAATCAATTTACACAAACACTAAAAGATTTAGAAGAAAACTATAAAATAGTAAAAAACAAGAAAAATAGATATAGATTAATCGGAGAAAACTTTGTAGAAGGAACATACAGAAAAAATCAAAAAGGATTTGGATTTGTAAAAATAGAAAATCAAGAAGATGAAATTTATATATCAAAAGAAGATTCATTAAATGCATTAAATGGTGACAAAGTACTAATTGAAATAATAGAAGAAAAAAGCAAAGATAAAAGAGCAGAAGGAAAAATCAAAAAAATAATAAAACATGAAAAAGATACAGTAGTTGGAACATTTCAAAAAAGTCAAAACTTTGGATTTGTTGTGCCAGACGAAAAAAGCTTTGGAACAGATATATTTATTTCAAAAAATAATATAGGAAAAGCTAAAAATGGATATAAAGTTGTAGTACAAATAACAAAATATCCTGAAAAAGGGAAAAATGCAGAAGGAAAAATCATTGAAGTATTAGGGTCACCAGACCAAGCCGGAGTTGATATGTTATCTCTAATAAAAGAATACAATTTACCATCAACATTTCCAGAACAAGTTGTGGAAGAAGCAAAAAAATACGGTGATAAAATAGATGAAAAAGACATACCAAACCGTGTTGATTGCAGAAATCATGTTATTTTTACAATAGATGGAGAAGATGCAAAAGACTTGGATGATGCTGTAAGAGTTACAAAATTAGAAAATGGAAATTATAGATTAGATGTCCATATAGCAGATGTAAGCCACTATGTAAAAGAAGGAAGCTTTTTAGATAAAGAAGCTCAAATAAGAGGGACAAGTATATATATGTTGTCACGAGTAATACCAATGTTGCCAAAAGAATTGTCAAATGGAATATGCAGTTTGAATGCAGGAGAGGATAGATTCACACTTTCATGTTCAATGGAAATAAATCCAGAAGGAAAAACAATATCAACAGAAGTGTATAAAGGAATAATAAATGTATGTGAAAGAATGAATTATCATGATGTTCAAAAAATATTAGATAAATCAGATAAAGATGTTTTAAAAAGATATGAAAAATATGTAAAAGATTTTGAATTGATGGCAGAACTTGCAACAATTTTGAAAGAAAGAAGACTAAAACAAGGTTATTTAAATTTAGACATACCAGAAAGTAAAATTGATTTAGACGAAGAAGGTAGAGTTATAAATGTAGGAAAATATGAAACAAGTTTTAGTAATGAAATAATAGAACAATTTATGCTAAGTGCAAATGAAGCAATAGCTGAAAAATTCTATTGGTTAGAAGCACCATTTATTTACAGGGTACACGAAGATCCAGATTTGGATAAAATAAAAGATTTAAACAAATTTTTATTCAATTTTGGTTTAAAAATAAAAGTAGTAAATGAAAAAGTATATCCAACAGAAGTATCTAAAATACTTGAAGAAATAAAAGGAAAAGATGAAGAAAAGGTAGTATCAACATTAATACTAAGAACACTTAAAGTTGCAAGATATGAATCAGAAAATAAAGGACATTTTGGAATTGCAAGTAAATATTATTGTCACTTTACATCACCAATAAGAAGATATCCGGATTTATTTATTCATAGAATAATATCAAAATATTTGGAAGATAATTATGTTGTAGATGAAAATTGGATAGAAGAATATCAAGAAAAAGCAGAACAAAGAGCTGCATCATCATCAGATAGGGAAAAGGTTGCAACTAAGGTTGAAAGAGATAGTGAAGATTTGAAAAAGGCTGAGTATATGCAAGATAAAGTTGGGGAAGAATATGATGGTATTGTTTCATCTGTTACTCAGTTTGGCATTTTTGTTGAATTGGAAAATACTGTTGAGGGCTTGGTTAGGTTTGAAAACTTGGGTGATGAGTATTTTATTTATGACGAAGATAGAAAGAGACTTATTGGAGAAAAAACGAATACGACTTATAAAATTGGTGATAAAGTTAAGATAAGGGTTATTTCTGCTAATAAGTTGTTAAGACAGATTGATTTTGAAATTGTAAAATAAAAATGTAATTTTTGTTGCAAAGAAAAAATTTTTATGATAATATTTGGTTGTAATTAAAGTAAAACAAAAGAAGAGGAGTATAAAAAATATGAAAGCTGAAACCGTTGCAGGAGTACACACACACACACACACACACACACACACACACACACACAGGTAATTTAGAAAATAAAATAAATATAAATAAGAAGCTAAAAGATAGGAATATTATGCTAGTATCAGAATTTGATACTAGTTAATGTTGCTATCTATTTGTGTTGAAAAAATAAAAGTAAAGAAATCTATTTTTTCATAGATTACTTTACAGTACAAATAAAATGGAGGAGATCAAATGAAAAAGAAAATAAATAGAGAAAAAGGAATAACATTAATTGCGTTAGTGATAACAATCATAATCTTGTTAATATTAGCGGGAATATCAATATCAGCGCTAACAAACCAAGGATTGTTTAAAAATGCAAAAACAGCTCAAAACGCAACAGAAAAGGCAGAGGCAGAGCAAGGTCAAAGATTAAATGAATATGAAGATGAGATAAATAAATATTTACCGAATAATGATAAAATGGAAGGAAAATTGGTAGATGCAAGTGCAATAGCAAAAGCAACAGATACAGAAAAGGCAACAAATTATTATGGAAAAACAGTAACAGGTTATACACCAGTAAATGGAACAACAGTAGGATGGAAGATATTTTATGCAGATGAAAGTAATATATATTTAATAGCAGATAATTATGTAGAACCAGATAAATTACCAGCAAGTACAACAGCAAGTGGAGCAGTAACAACAAATAAACCTGATATAACAGGAAGTGACTATCCGAAAGGAGCATATTTTGACAATATATTGGATGATTATTCAACAGGATCAGCAAGAGTAACAGATAAAAAAATAAAAGCATTAAATAATTCATTTTTTAGTCAAAATTTTACAAGTACAAATAATAATATGAGAGCAGTAGCATATATGTTAGATACAAAAGCATGGGAGACATTTAAAGACTCAGCAAATAATGATACTTCAAAAGCAGAATATGTAATAGGTGGACCAACAGTTGAAATGTTATTTAAATCATATAACCAAGCACATCCTGGAAAAAATTATGAAGCGGAAGCAAAAAGTGCAACAGGATATCAAATAAGAGTAAATGCAGGAGGCTGGAAATATTATACAGATTCAAGTGATTATTTAGATACAACTGATACTTTATATGTGTTACCAAGTTCAAAAGGCGCAGATGCCATGTGGTTGGCCAGTCCGTCTACTTATAATGCTTACGGTGTTATGTATGTGGGTTACCGCGGACTCGTGAGCTCCTACTATTATGGCAATACTTATATCGGCTTTCGTCCGCTAGTTTGTCTAAAATCTGGAATCAAACTTCAAGAATCAGGAGCTGGATTTAAAATAGTAGAATAAGAAATAGCAAATGAGCTTGTTCAAGTTTAGTGTGTAATACATTTGGACTTCTAGGGGAAACCACGAATAAAAATCAATAGAAAATGAGCATAAATATTGTAAAAGTAAGCACTTAATAAAATAAAATTGATGGATAGTAAATTGGCCTATTTTATTGAGTGCTTACAAATTTTTGTTACATTTCAAATGAAAAATCTGGACTTTTTGCATATATTTTTGTTTTTCTAAATTATTTCAAAAAGACAACTATATTAGTAAAAATAAGAACAACAATAGTAAAGCAAATAACAGCAATACCACCAGATTTATTATCTTGTGATTTAATCTCATATAAAGCATAAAAAACAGACTTTAACAAAACAAAAATACTAAAAACAAAAAACAAAAAATGATAAAAAATATTAACCATAATATACCTCACAATTAAGTTTTATTTAACAAAAATCCAGAACTAACAGTAGTATTAACAGTAACTTTGAAGGTTGAATTTGTATAATTATTTACCCAATTATAGTTTTTGAACTCATTATTTGTAAAAAACTCAGATAAAGCATATTTTCCAATACCATTTATATCACTTTTAAATTCCACAGATGTTTTGTATAAATAACTTAATAAAACATCTTCTAAATATTTATTACAAATATTAGAAATAGATTCAATAGCATTAGGATTTAAATAACTAGTATTTTCATCCATGGAGTACATTTTTGCATAAAAAGAAGTGTCAATTTTTATATAAGGAGAACCATTTATTAAGTTAACTTTAATTTTTGTATTAGCCTTCGGTGTAATTAAAAGATCAATTTTGGAATTATTGTCTTCAGGTTCTGGAACTGATATAATAAAGCCATTAAGATTGTTTTTTAAAATATGAAAACATACAGTTTCAATAGCATCAAGTTCTCCAACTAATGTATCATGTTTAAATGCGGCCATTCCAATATTCTCGCTTGAACGCATACCAGAAATTGGAGAAGAACCAGATTTTATATTTGAATCTGATGGGACACTTGATTGGGAACCTATTGAAGAAGTTGAACTTATACCACCTAAAATGGTATATGGTTCACAACTATTACATACTAAAGCATTATAGAAATTACCAATACTTGCATTAGAAACATAACCTGTATAATGTCCTGAATTTGTGAAAATGTCATAATATCTTGTTATAGATGTTTCTAAGCTTGGCTTTGAATTTTTGATATATTCATTTGCACTACATGTTGTTACAATTATATTTGAAGTTGGTCTAACCTGTACGTCATTCATTAATGTATAAATATAATTAGATATTCCATTTTTTGCTATATCTTCTGAAAAGACAATATTTCTACAATGTGATAAGTCTATTTTTCTTGCAAGATAGCTATTCATTATGTTTATTGCATTTGGTATTGAATTACAATCAACCGTGTCTTGAAAAATTTTTGATTCTTGATTTGAGCCTTCACTTGTTGATGGAGGGTTTACAAATTGAAATGTTACTTTTATTTCTTTTGAATCTGATGAGTCAATTCCCAAAGCAACTACAAATGCTAAATTTTCTATGTTTAATGTTTTGTAAGAATATGAAAAAGAGATGAAAAATATTATAATTAGTATAATGATAAATATTTTTATAAAAATTTTTTTCAAACTAATCACAAACCTTTCTTTAATAATTTAAATATTACTATTTTTTTTCTTAAAATTAGCTAACAGTAAAATCAAAAGTCCTAAAACAATAATTGAAATACTAATATATCTATAAATATTAATTTCAAAAAAGCTAGACACAGAATAATTTTTTGGCAATAAAGCAATTCCATATGTGAGTACTGAAAAAACATAAATTAACTGAGAAGAATCAGCAAGTTTAAACATTTTTGTAAAAATATAAGTAGAAAATTTAAATGAAATACTTAAATAACAACAAAAGGCAATTGTCCAAATAAGCAAAAACAATGACTCAAAACGTTGAAAAAAGTTTCCAAATTCAATATATCTACTTACAGAAAATAAAGGCATTATTTCATCAGTACTAATGTAAACAGAAAACATGAAAAGTAATGTTGCAACACATATAAATATAAATAATCCAGATAATGCAATAGATATAATGCAAATTTTTTTGAATTTTTCTGGTTCTTTTAAAAGCGGTGGCAAAAGATATAAGTAAGAAATTCCTGCAAAAGAACCAATGTTAGCAAGTCCTAAAACAAAAGTACTTTTTATTCCATCACCAAATATTGGAAAAATTTTTTGAAATGAAAAATTATCTAAATTTCCAACAAATAGAAGCAGAATACTTATTAAAATTACAGGAAATATTAGTGCTGTCGTTTTTATGGTTGAGTTAAAACCAAGACTATTAGCTATTCCAATGGCAATTACAAACATTAAAATAATATAAAGAATATTTGTATAAGGATAGTAAACAACTTTTAAACCTTCACAAAAATTTCGTAATAACAAAGAAGATGTAATCATGAAATAAGCTATAAATATAAATCCTATAATATTTTTAAATATGTTGCCTCCTAAATATCCTGATATATCAATAATATCTAGTCCTGGAAATTTTTTAAATAAAATATAAATTAAAAATCCTATAATTAAGCAGATTGAAGTTACATATATGATGTTTAAAAGTGCACTTGATTTTGTTTCGTTTATAAATGTTCTTGATAATGAAATAACTGTAAATGGTGCTAATACAGATAGTACTAATGATATTGCTTCAATTGTTCCAATTTTTGATTTTGACATATAGTAACCTCCTTAATTTTTAATATCTCCATTTCATAGAAATTTTATTTTGTTTTTTTTCGCGTTTTGAAGCTAAATAAGTAGCTCTATATTCTCGTTTCCAAATAGGAGGAAGTAAGAAACCGTTATTCTTAGAATTAATAACAGGAGCATAAGGTGTAGTATAAGAAACACCAAAAGTCTCTAAATTACATAGAGCAGACAAATAAATAAAAATACCAATACCAATTCCTAAAAAGCCAGCTAAAAATCCTAGTAAAATAAAAGCAAATCTGAAATATCTTAAATGAAAGCTAAAAGTAAAATCAGGAATAGCAAAAGAGCTTATACCAGTTATAGCAACAATAATAATTGATATAGGACTAACAATACCAGCACTTACAGCAGCTTGCCCCAAAACTAATGCACCAACAATGCCAAGTGTTGGACCAATAGGTGATGGAACTCTTAAACCTGCTTCTCTAATAATTTCAAAAGAAATTTCCATAGTTAAAATTTCTAAAATTATAGGAAATGGAACACTTTGCCTAGAAGATAATATTGAATACAATAATTCGGTAGGTATAATTTCTCTGTGAAAGCTTGTAATTGCAATATATAATCCAGGTAATAATAATGCAAAAAATGCTGAAATGATTCTAATTATTTTTAAAAAATTTGCAAAAACTGTTTTTAGATTAGTATCTTCAGGTGATGAAAAAAAATCAATCATAACGGCAGGGAGTATTAAAGCATATGGAGAGCCATTTACAATAACGACAACTCTACCTTGTAAAAGTGCTTTTACAGCATTATCAGGTCTTTCTGAAACAAGTATTTTAGGGACTCCCAAAACGTTAGTGTCTGTTAATAATTGTTCCAATTCACCGGCAGAAAGAAGTGAATCAACACCTAAATTGTTAAGTCTATATTTTGTTTCTGCTATTAAATCATCATTTGTTATGTCTTTTATATAGCAAACGGCACAATTAGTTTTCGTGATTTTTCCTATTTGAAGATTTTCTATTACTAAATCCTCAGTATGTGTAAGTCTTCTAAGAAGTGAAGTATTTGTACGGATATTTTCAACAAATGCTTCATGTGAACCTTTTATAACTATTTCATTTTCAGGTTTAGAAATTCCTCTTTGTTTAAAACCTTTAACATCAATATCAAATGCTACTGATAGTGTATCAACAAACAAACCACAGTTTCCAGAATTAACACCGTCAAAAATGTCATCAAATGCTGATTGTTGTTCTATACTATTTTGAGGGATTAGGCAACTTTCTATATAATCTGCTAGATTGAATTTTTTTACTTTTCGTGTTGTTACATTATTGGAAACAGTTTCTGAAATGATTCTGTTTTGGTTTCCATTAAATAGATTATTTCGGTTTCTTAACATTAAAGATTCTAAAACAAAGTCATTTAGAAGTTGTGAGTCTACCATTCCATCAATATATAGTAAAAATGCTTTGTATTGATTGCCTCGTGCGTTTAATGTGAATTCTCTTATAATTATGTCACTGTTTATTAGTGTGTTGTATTTTGTTTTTACGTAGTCTAAGTTTGTGTTTATGTTTGTTGTGATTTTTTGTGGTTTTTCTGGTTGTTTTTTGCTGTTTTGAATTGTTGTTGATTCTGGGTTTTTTGAGTCTGTTGGTAGTGTGAATTGATATATTTCTTTTGGCGTGTAGCCGAATGTGTTTTTAATAAAATCTTGTATTTTCATAATATTAGTAGTATTGGCAAAAAAAATAGAAATATACTTTTTTTTAACAATAAAAAATGTTATAATAGGATTGTATGAAAGTTGGTGGAAAATGAAATCAAAGATTACTACATTTATAATTACAATGATAGTTATATTATTAGCAGGAGCGCTAGTAATATTTGGAATAATAATGTATGATGAAATAGCAAAATTAGATGTTGTAGGATATGATGAAATAGCAAAATTAGATGTTGTAGGAGATGTAAAAGAATTCGTATCAAATATAACAATATCAAGTGGTGGTGTAAATAAAAATGAAATCCAAACACCACAAATATTAGATACAACATTAGAAACAATATCTCCATCAGATGAAAAAATTGATTATAGTAATTCAAGTACAAATAAATATTTTTTTAACCAATTGGACAATTATTCAAAAATAATATATAATGCGTTAGAACAAAATAAAGAAAATATGAAAACAGGGACATATGAAATAAATCTAGGTACAGAGTTTTCTGATATACTTTCAAATGATAATGGGCAAGAAGTGTTGGGCAATTATTATCAATCTGCAATAGAAGCATATGTATATGATAATCCAGATGTGTTTTATATTGATGTTTCAAAGTTATATTTAAATATAGAAACAACAACAAGAGGAATTAAGAAGTCATATAGAGTGCTTTTAAATTCAGGAAATAAAACTAGTTATTTAATAGATGAATTTCCAACAGTTGAGAGAATAAATTCAGCACTAAGTGAAGTAGAACAAGTAAAATCATATATTATGCAAAATAAGAAAGATAATGATTTTCAAAATGTGAAATTAGTACATGATTATTTAGTGGAAACTGTTGAATATGAACAAACAATTTCAAAACCAAATATATATAATTTGTATGGTTCACTAGTAAATAAAGAATGCGTTTGTGAAGGATATGCAAAAGCGTTTAAATATTTAATGGATAGTTTGAATATACCATGTGTTGTTGTTGCAGGTAAAGCTACTAATTCAGAAGGAAAAACAGAAAATCATGCTTGGAACTATGTTCAATTAAATGGAAATTGGTATGCAGTAGATACTACTTGGGATGATCCTATTTTAATTGATGGTGGGATTTTAACAAATTCTTCAAAATATAGATATTTTCTAAAAGGTGAAGATGAATTTAATACGTCACATATACCAAATGGACAATTCACAGAAGGTGGAAAAGTTTTTACATATCCACAATTGAGCAATCAAAATTATTAATAGAAGGAGCAAAAAAATGTCTTTAAAAGATAAAATACCAAATAAATTACCTAATTTATCAAATTTATCAAAATTAGGAACAAATAAAATAAAAGTATATGCATTTGTTGGTCCATCAGGCACTGGAAAAAGTTATAGGGCACAAATGGTTGCAAGTGAAAAAAATATTAATTATATAATAGATGATGGTTTATTAATAAAAGGTAATGAAGTAATTGCTGGTGAGTCTGCTAAAAAGGCTCCTACAAAGATAGAAACAGTAAAACATGCGTTGTTTTATACTGATGAGGAAAAACAGGAGATAATAAAAGCATTTAAAAAATATAAGCCAGAAAGTATATTAATACTTGGGACATCAGATGGTATGGTTCAAAAAATTGCGGCTAATTTAGGATTACCTGAAATTTGTGAGACTACATATATTTCTGATGTTGCCACACAAGAAGAGATGGAAACAGCTAGAAGAATTAGAGTTACAGAAGGTAAACATGTAATTCCGGTTCCTACTTTTGAAATAAAAAAAGATTTTTCAGGATATTTGTTAGATCCTTTACAAATTTTTAAAACAAAAGGTAGGGGAAAAGAACCATATATTTCAGAAAAGTCAATAATTAGACCTACTTTTAGCTATATGGGAAAATTTACTATTTCTGATACTGTTTTTAGGCAGATAATTGAGTATTTAGCTTCTAAAACAATTGAAATTCACAAGGTTCAAAAGATTAGGGTTGATAATTTTGGCGAAGGTGTTAAGTTGTATATGGAGGTTACTATTGTTTATGGCTTTAATGTTATTGAGGGGATAAATGAGTTTAAGAGTAAGGCTAAAAAGGAAATTGAAAAGTTGACTGCTATGAATGTTGAGGAGTTTGAAGTTGTGGCAAAAAATGTTTATGTTCCAAAGGAGGAAAAATAGAAATGAAAAATGTTGTGAAGGCAATAGAGAGAGGAATTGTTAAAGGTGCAATTTGGATTTATTGCAAAATTGTATACAGATTTAAAGTAGTAGGAAAAGAGAATATACCAAAGGAAGGCCCTGTAATTATTTGTGGAAATCATAGAAGTTTTTTGGATCCACCATTAATAGAAATTACAACAGGAAGATATACTAGATTTTTAGCAAAGGAAGAGTTGACTAAAAATAAATTCTTGGCTTTTTTGGGTTATGTGTTTGATTCTATTTTAGTTAAGAGAGATTCAAAAGAGGTTGTTGCTTTAAAAGAATCTTTGAAAACTTTGAAAAATGGTGATTGTTTGGCTTTATTCCCAGAAGGAACTAGAAATGGTTTGGCAAAGGGTGAGAAAGTCAAGGATGGGGCTGCTTTTTTCGCTGTAAGAAGCGGAGCTCCTGTTGTTCCTTGTGGTATTAAAGGTGGTACAAAAGGTGATTGGAAAGTTACTATTACTTATGGTAAGCCTCTTGATTTTAGCCAATATAAAGGTAGCAAGGATAAAGAAATTTTAGATAAAGTTACAGAAGAAATTATGAATAATATTATAGAACTTGCAAAATAGGAAAAGTATGGGAGTTATAAATGTTACAGTTCAGTAATAAGCTTTCTATGGTGTCTTTGCCTATATGTTTTTAAAAATTGAACCTTTTCACTACATTCAAAAAGAAAATTTAATATAAAAATGTGCGCCTCTTTCA
>ERZ826242.3119-NODE-3119-length-12638-cov-2.426607_pt1 | contig 12638 bp, 10 predicted proteins | sample MGYA00519871_ERZ826242 | MGnify/ENA primary metagenome ERZ826242 (study PRJEB31778, sample SAMEA3449226) | human gut metagenome | biome: human gut; feature: human-associated habitat; material: faeces | place: United Kingdom | collected 2010/2012 ...
CTTTTCCCGTTTCCGGGCGAGCGGGATGGATGTACAGGATGCCATGTCTCACGCGGTAAAGGACAGCTTTTCTTCCGTGACCTCCAGCGCACTCACCACCGTGATCGGTTTTGCCGCTCTGATCCTGATGCGTTTCCGCATCGGGCCGGATATGGGCGTTGTCATGGCGAAGGCTATCGTGTTCTCGCTGCTGTGCGTGCTGGTCTTTCTGCCATGTCTGGCGGTACTGTGTTATAAGCTGATTGACAAAACGCAGCATCGCAGCTTCATGCCGACGTTCCGCGGATTTTCTTACTTCGTGATGAAGGTGAAGGTCCCGGTGCTTATCCTGTTTATTCTGCTGGCGGTGCCTTCCTTTGTCGCCAAAGACAGGATCGACTTTGCTTATGGCTCCAGCGAGATATACGGGGATGCCTCCACTCAGATCGGCGCGGACGCCATCCGCATCAACGAGGAATTTGGCCGTTCCAACCAGATCGTCTGTATGGTTCCCAGGGGGGACACAGCCCGCGAAAAGGCGCTCTCCGACGCTTTCAAGACCACTCCCGAGGTAACGGAGGTGCTCAGCTATACAGATACTGTGGGCAGCAGTATCCCGGAGGAATATGTGCCAAAGACGCAGCGGGAGCTGCTGATCAGCGAGCATTATACGCGCATGGTCATCAGCACCAGCGTAGGCGTGGACGGGGAGATCCCTTTCGCGGTTGCCACACAGCTGCGGGAAACTGCGCAGGAGTATTACCCGGACGCCTATTTGATAGCGGGAGAAGCCGTCAACACGCTGGATATGCGGGACACCGTGACAGAGGACGATATCGTAGTGAACGGTATCGCTGTGGGAGCGATCTTCCTCATCCTGCTCATCACGTTCAAGTCGCTCTCGTTGCCCGCGATCCTTGTATTCGTCATTGAAAGCGCCATCTGGATGAACCTTGCGGTGCCATACTTAACGGGAGAACGGCTGAATTATATCGCATACCTGATCATCAATACGGTACAGCTTGGCGCTACGGTAGATTACGCCATCCTGTTCACCAACAAATACCTGGAAAACCGGCGCGAAAATTCCCGTTGGCATGCGGCGCGTATCACTGTGCGCGAAACAGTCGTCTCTATTCTGACCAGCGGAAGCATTCTGTGCATTGCCGGCAGTATGCTGGGTGCGCTGTCCACAAACGGGGTCATCAGCCAGCTTGGGTATCTGGTGGGCCGCGGCGCAGTGCTGTCATGCTGCATGGTTTTGTTCGTGCTTCCCACCTGCCTGTGCCTGTTCGACGGACTTGTGCAGAAAACAAGCCTGGGACTGCGTTTTGAAAAGAATTATTAAAGGAGGACATTCCATTATGAAACGCCTCATTCAACGCGCGGCGGCATTGACGGCCGCACTATGTTTAGCCGCAGCCTGTATGGCTCCTGTTTATGCGGAAACGGCAAATACCGAAAAAGAAGAAAATGTATATGTGAGTCTCGCCGGAGACGGCAGTGTGGCAGACATATATATTGTCAATATGTTTGCCCTGGACGGCAAGACGGAGATACGGGACTACGGCGCCTATTCCTCGGTGCGCAATCTGACGAGTGAAGCGGACATTTCACTGGATGGGGACTCTGTCACAGTGTCCGCGGAGGCTGGTACGTTCTATTATCAAGGGAACCTGAAGGATGCGCAGCTTCCTTGGAATATCTCTGTTGCCTATATGCTGGATGGAAAAAACGTCGCAGCCGATGAGCTTGCCGGGGCCAACGGACATTTGGTAATCAGCGGATCCGTCACGAAAAACAAATTGGCGGACGGCGATTTCTATGAGGCCTACATGGTCCAGGCCACAGTGCTGCTGGACACCGTGAAGTGCCGCAATATCCAGACCGAAGGCGCGACAGAGACAAATGTGGGCGCTGACAAGCAACTGAGCTATATGAAGCTGCCGGGGCAGGATCTTTCTTTCACCATCGAGACGGATGTGACGGATTTCTCTATGGAGGGTATTTCCTTGAATGCCGTCCCCTTGGCGATTCATATGGAAAAGCCGGACACCAGTGAGCTGGACGGGCAGATCGACGACTTGCAGGACGGCGCGCAGCAGCTGGACGATGGTGCGAAAGAGCTGGCAGCCGGAGCGCAGGAACTGAACAGCGGCGCGGCAGCCGTCGCCTCAGGTGCTGCCAGCCTTGTGGCAGGCGCAAACACACTAAGCGGCGGAGCGGCCGGGCTTGCGGGCGCAACAAGCGAGCTGTCCAGCGGCCTGTCGCTGCTGGCGGGACAGAGCGCGGCGCTGCAAAGCGGCGCGGGCACGATTTTCGATTCGCTCCTTTCTGCGGCCAACACGCAGCTGGAGAACCTACTGACGCGGACCAGTCTCAGCTATACCCCAATGACGCGCGAAAACTATGCCGCCGTTTTGGCGGATGTACAGCAGCAAATCGGCGGCGCGGCGCTGAAAGCCGCAACGGAAGAGGCCCGCGCAAAAGTGACGGCAGAAGTGACAGCTGCTGTACAGGTACAAGTGGAGCAGCAGGCAACTCGGGCCGCCCGCGCACAGGCGGAAGCAGAGGTGCGCAAACAGGAACAGCCGATTCGGGACGGCGTGACCGCCGCCATACGTGAACAGGTAAAGGCAAGCATCACGGAGGAACAGATCTTTTCGGCTGCCTACGAGAATGTGTGCACCCAACCCGGCGCAGAAAATATGACGGAAGAGGAAAAAAGGGGCGCCGCCGCGGCGCTTGCTGCTTCGGAAAGAGAAGCCCTGCTGAAAACGGTGACGGACACAGCGATGGTCTCGCCGGAGGTGCAGCAGCAGATCGATACGCAGGTGGAGAACGAGGTGCAAAAGCAAGTGGACGCCGTGATGGCAATGCCGGAGACCCAGGCGGCCATTCAGCAGCAGATTGACGGGCAGATGGTCAGTGACGAAGTACAGGGACTTATCGCTATGAATATCGAGTCTGCAATGGCGGGCGATGCTGTCCAGAGCGAGATTGCCGCCGCGGTAGAGCAGGCGACTGGGGCGGACAGTGCTTTGATCAAGCCGCTGAATACACTGGCAACGCAGCTGACAGGATTTGACGCATTTTACCAGGGCCTGCTGCAATATACAAATGGAGTGGACAGCGCAGCTCGGGCTGCGTCTCAAGTGGCGGACGGCACAGCCCGATTACAGGCGGGTGCGGCCCAGGTATCGGGCGGTGCGGCCAGCTTACAGCAGGGGTCTCGGTCGCTGACCGACGGCGCGGCCCGGCTTGCGGGCGGCAGCAGTGAGCTGGCCGAAGGCACTGGGGAGCTGCGCGGCCGTACAAGCGATATGGACAGCCAGCTCAATGATAAGATAGACGAGCTGATTGACGGCTTTACAGGTGCGGATTATGAGATATGCTCATTTGCAAGCGAAAAAAACACGCAGGTAGACGCCGTGCAGTTTGTAATGACGACGCCGGCCATTGAAGAAGCGGAGGCGCGGCGGGCACCGGCGCAGGAGGCACAGACGCTCAGCTTGTGGCAGCGGCTGCTGGCTCTGTTTCAATGAGGATGACGCCGTACGGGAGGACACGATATGAGTTTTGATATGCGCGCCAAGCCATTCGATTTGGACGATAACGCCGTACGCTGGGTAAACGACACGTTCAATGCCATGACACAGGAAGAAAAAATCGCCCAGCTGTTTGTGGATATGCTGTGGAACGACACCGGGAAGCAGACCGCCGCACTGCTTGGAAGATATCCATCCGGCGGCCTGCGCTACAATAACCGCAAGCCCCGGGAACTGTACAGACAAAACGCGGCGGCACAAAAAAACAGCCGAATCCCGCTGCTCATCGCAGCCAATGTGGAGGCGGGCGGTAACGGTGCAATGACAGGCGGCACAAAAATCGGGGAAGGCATTGCATGCGCGGCCACAGGAGATACCCGCAGCGCTTATGAGATGGGACTGTACGGTTGCCGCGAGGCGGCGGCGGTGGGCTGCAACTGGACGTTTGCCCCAGTTGTGGATATTGACCGGAACTGGCGCAACTGTGTTATTCCTACGCGCTGTTTCGGCAGCGATCCAGACACTGTGCTGGAGATGGCCCTCGCTTACATGAAAGGGGCAAACGAGGCAGGTGTCGCCTGCTGCATGAAGCATTTTCCCGGTGACGGCTGTGATGACAGGGACCAGCATATCGTCACTACGGTAAATGACTGTACCTGCGAGGAATGGGATGCCTCCTACGGGAAGGTGTACCAGGGAATGATCGGCGCGGGTGTACCCAGCATCATGGTGGGGCATATCCAGCAGCCTGCCTATTCCCGCAAGCTGCGGCCCGGCATACGGGACGAGGAGATTATGCCCGCCACGGTGGCACCGGAACTTCTGCAGGGCCTTCTGCGTGAAAAGCTGGGCTTCAACGGGCTTATCATCACCGACGCGACACACATGGTGGGCCTCACAGGAAAAATGCGGCGCAGCGAGTTCCTGCCCATTGCCGTGCAGAGCGGCTGCGATATGATTTTATACTATCGCGACCATGACGAGGATCTGCGGTTCATGCGGAAGGGGCTGGAGTCCGGCCAACTGACGCAGGAACGGCTGGATGAAGCGGTACTGCGCGTTCTGGCGTTCAAAGCAATGCTGCGGCTGCACGAAAAACAACGTACAAATGCGCTGATGCCGGCGGAGGAAGGCCTGTCTGTCATTGGATGTCCGGAGCACCGTGCGGCCGCAGCCCGTATCATCGACCGCTCGATCACGCTGGTGAAGAACAGCAGGGCGCAGCTCCCCATAACGCCGCAGGCCCACAAACGGGCAATCCTTTATTCGGTGTCCAGCGTTTCTCTCGCGGCACGGGTTTTGGGCAAAGCGGACAAGGCGAGGGAGTATCTAGCACAGGAACTGGAAAAGCAGGGGTTTTCGGTAGAAGTCTATAGGCTGAATCCTTTCAAATACTTGACGCCCAAGGGCATCAACGGCAAAAAGGTGCTGGCGGATATCCCGGTGCTGGAATTTCGAAAAAAATACGATGTAGTATTTGTTATTGCAGATGTGCAAAGTTTTTCCACCACAAACGAGCGCAATCTGCACTGGAGCATCCCGATGGGCCCGGAGATTCCCTGGTATGCGGCTGAAAAACCCATCAGCGTGGCAAATCCGTTTCATTTATATGACGTGCCTATGGTGCCTGTCTGCATCAATACCTACAACGGCTCCCGTGAAGCGATCCGGCAGGCTGTGGAAAAGATTACAGGAAAATCGGAATTCAAAGGAAACAGCCCGGTGGACGCATTTTGCGGTATGTGGGATACAAGGCTCTGATCTCGTGCGGGAGGAGCCGTATAAACGGAACTATGGTTGCATTTGTATTTGGTCTGTGCTATACTATATAAAACGAATAGGAAAAGAACCGTCTTATCAAGAAGGGCTTTTAGTATTGCGCCGCGTGGTGCCATATGAAGAAGCTCTTCTTTTTTTATTATCCATCCAAAAACAGCCGACGGCCGGTATGCACTGTATGCCGGTTAAATATATAAAATCTGATTGGGAGGAACAACACGATGGACATGATCACAGTGGAAAAAAGAGATTTTGCCGTGAAAGCAAAAAAGCTGAGACGGCTGGGGCTTGTTCCGGGAAGTGTTTTCGGCGGCCCTTTGCGCGAAGCGCTGGCGCTCCAGCTTGAGGAAGCCGACGCGCGCAGGCTGGTGGAGCAGAAGCGGGAAGGAAGCAAGCTGAAAATTGTGCTTGACGGACAGCAGATACCGGTGCAGATCAAGGAAAAGGCGGTAAATCTGCTGAACAATGATATTCTGCATCTCAGTTTTCAAGCTCTGCAGGCGGATCAAAAAGTGAACAGCGTCATCCATATTTTTTTGACAAATACGGAAAAGGTGACGGATGCACTGGAAAGGATGCTTATGGAGATCCCATATGCGTCCCTGCCGGAAGATATGATTGATACGATAACGGTGGATGTTGAGGGAATGCCCTGCGGTACGGTGCTGACGGTCGGAGATATCCCGGAACTCAACAGCGGGAAATTGGATCTGCAAGCAGACAAAACGGAGATCGTTCTTCGCATCAGCGATAAAACGCGCGGCCCGTCCCGCGCGGCAAAGCAAACAGAGGAATAACACGGATGTGCGGCATTACGGCTGCGGGATGGCTTTTTATATCAGCAAGGGAGGAGAACAATGCAGTTGCTGGGACAACCGGTCAGGCACAACGCTTTTGGAACGGGCGTGATAACCGGTCTTTCGGGGAATATCATTACGATAGACTTTGCCCAGGGGGAAAAACGGTTTCAGTATCCGGACGCATTTTCCCGCTTTCTGACCCTGAAGGACGCAGGAAAGCAAAATGAGATACGGGCAGGATATGAACGAAGGCTGCGGGCGGAACGTGCGGAAAGACAAAAGGAACTGGAACGGCAGGAGCGGCTCGGGAAAATACGCTCCATGAAAGTTACGCCGTATTCGCAGGCGGCTTTTGACATCCCGTGGAAGGAAGCCAAAGCGGCGGCAGAAGCCGACGCGGTATCCACAGGCTTTTATTTGAGCGGCTACTCCAAGGACAGGCCGCGTATCCCCAGCAGGCTCAAGCCGAATTCGGCGTGTCTGCTGACAACTCTGGAGACGGGCTGTGAAGAGAAGGAACGCCGTATTTTGGGAGCTTTCATGGTGCGGGACGATTTTTGGGGCGCTTACTGCCGGGAGGGAATGATCAGGGCGCACGACAGATACAAGCTTTATCTGCCGTCCGGCAGTATGTTGCCATACTGGAATTATTTTGAACAGGAAGAGTTTGTACCGCGTTGGGGAAAGGTGGTATTCAAATATTTCTCCAGCCGTGTTATGCAGCGGATATTGCTGGATATGTGCGGCGTTATGGACGGTACAGACCAGGGTGAAACCGCAGCCGAATTCTGCGATTACTTCTGTGCGATCAACCGTCTGTCCGCCGAACAGGCTCAGACAAAGGCAACAGCGGACGAGTAAAGCACAGCAGCATATTTTTGCAGGGCATCTTCTTTCAGGAAGATGCCCTTCTGTTTTGCTGTTTAATATTTCAAAAACAATTTTTGAATATTTCCCGAACATACACACTGTAAAATCATGTGCAGAACGTGAGCGAAAGCTCATGAATTTTGCCGGAAGGACGATATGGATATGAAAAAGAGAGATTTGATCACGATGTTTCTGTGTGTGCCGGGCGCAGGCCTTTTTGCACTGGGAATGTGCATGTGCCTGCTGCCGGAGTGGGGCGCTGCAGTACAGGGCGTATGGACCGGGGCGGCAGGGATAGCCGTGCTGCTGTGGGCGTGGGTGCTGCATCGTATTATGTCAGGCAAGCCGGCCGTGCGGCATTTCAGTGGGCGTAGTCTGATTCGGGGCTTGATTGGGCTGGCGGGCACACTTGCACTGGGAATGGGTATGTGCAGGACCATGCTTTGGGGCATGCTGGTGCCGGGCGTCGCGGTTGGCTTTGCAGGAATCGTTCTGCTTCTGTGTCTGATTCCGCTGTGCCGCGGCATAAAGGAGTAAGCGGTGGCGGAACAGGCGGACGGCCGCCGTTTATAAGATTGATTGTAAAAAAGAAAAGAGGAAAGAAAATGCACATCAGAAAGAAAGATTTATTTATGGGCCTGATAGGGCTTTCGATGATGCTCGGCAGTACGTTTTCGCCGGCGCAGCTGTCGGAGCTTGTGGATGAACTGCGCACCATGCGGTAAGAAAGGAAGATGGGAAATGCCCGAATACAGATTAAAAACACCGGCGCTCGCGCGCAAGGTTGTTGGCCTTTACAGGAAAATTGAACAAGGGACGGTGTTGGCCTACAAAAAGATAGAGGACAGATTCGTGGATGCTTTTCTGGAAAAGGTGGAAAATGCTGCGCAGAAAGAGGATGAAGAAGCGCAGGCTGATGCAGGCACCAGGGATTGAATCGCGGCAGATTTCCACAGGCTGGTCTTGCATCTGCCGTTCTTACCCTGTATGATAAAGAAAAGCTGACGATTCAGGATGCGCGGGGAGTGATACGAATGGATGCAGTCCTGCTGCAGCGTCTGGCGCAGATCACTGAGGAAGAACGGGAGCTGCTGCAGGGCCGTGGTGTGGACCGGGCGCTGTACGCCTCGGGCCGTGCGTTTGAGGTGGATGCGGCAAAGATGCTGGAGAAGGGAAAGCTGATGTCCATCCGCCCCCATACGCGCTTCGCACCGTTTCCGAGGCACAGCCACAATTATGTGGAGATCATGTATATGTGCCGTGGAAAAACGGTGCACCGCATCGACGGGGATGCGCTTGTGACGCTGGAGGCCGGGGAGCTTTTGTTCCTGAACCGGCACGCGAGCCATGCCATCCAGCGGGCAGACGCGGGCGATATCGCCGTCAATTTTATTGTGCTGCCCCAGTTCTTTGACGAGGCGTTCAATATGGCGGGGATGGACAATGTTCTTTCGCGTTTTTTACTGGGGGAACTGTACACCGGAGGGGCTGCCGTCAGCTATCTGCATTTTCGGGTGCGGGAGGTGCTGCCGGTGCAGAATCTTGTGGAGAATATGGTGTGGACGTTGGTGAACCGCCAGCCGGGTGCCCGGCGTATCAATCAGGTGACGATGGGGCTTTTGCTGCTGCAGCTGATGCATTATACGGAATGCATTGACATGTCCCGGAACGGCAGCGTCCGCAGCCCGATGGTGGAGGCCGCGCTGCGGGAAATCGAAGAGAACTACCGTGCGGCGAGCCTCACCGATGTGGCGGCTGCATTTCATGTGGGTCTGCCTTATCTGAGTGCGGAAGTGAAGCGTGCCACGGGAAGCACCTTCAAGGAGCTTCTGCTGCACAAGCGGCTGGACAAAGCGGCGCGTCTGCTGCGGGAGACGCGGCTCACCATACAGGAGGTCTGCGCCGCGGTCGGGTATGACAACACCAGCTATTTCCACCGTGTGTTCCGGCGGCGGTATGGCAAAAGCCCCAAGGAATACCGGTCAGAATTGTGGAAAACAGAAAATGCAACATGAATATGCGAAATAAGGACGCGGTTATTTTGAAAACCGCGTCCTTATTTTGTTTTCGCCTGTGCAGTATAATGAAAAAAAGAGCACGGCAGAGCCGTGCCGGAACACCCGAACCGGGCAGAACGAGCAGGAGGGATCATGTGAAATATCATCTTGCCATCGACATCGGCGCATCCTCCGGGCGCCATATTTTGGGCCATGTGGAGAAAGGCTGCATGATGCTGGAGGAGATCTACCGCTTCGATAACATTCAGGTGCGGAAAAACGGGCATGACTGCTGGAATACGGAACAGCTGTGGCAAAGCATTCTGGAGGGACTGCGCGCGTGCAAGGCTGTAAATAAGGTTCCCGAAACCATGGGTATAGACACCTGGGCCGTGGATTTTGTGCTGATGGGAGCCGACGGCAGGCCTGTGAGCGACGCCGTGGCGTATCGGGACAAACGCACGAAAGGCGCGATGGAACAGGCGGAACGTGGCCTGCCGTTCCCGGAGCTGTACGCCCGCACAGGTATCCAGAAGCAGGTGTTCAATACCGCGTATCAGCTGACGGCTTTGCAGCGTGAGCACCCGGAACAGCTGGCCGCTGCCAGCCGTCTGCTGATGATACCGGAATATTTCAATTATCTGCTCACAGGCAATATGCTGAACGAATATACGAACGCAACGTCCACCGCGCTGGTGAACGCTTATACCAGGAGTTGGGACGACACGGTCATTGCAGCGCTGGGGCTGCCCCGGCGCATCTTTGGTCCGCTGAATTTGCCGGGCGCACGGGTGGGGCGCTTTACCGGGGAGGTGCAGGGCGCAGTTGGGTTCGACTGCGACGTGCTGCTGCCTGCTACGCATGATACCGGCAGTGCATTTCTGGCCGTGCCGGCCCGGGATGAAAACGCGGTGTATATTTCCAGCGGAACCTGGAGCCTGCTGGGCGTGGAAAACGAAGCCCCCATTACCGGCGAGGCGAGTATGCTGGCCAATTTTACGAATGAAGGCGGTTACAGGTACCGCTACCGTTATCTGAAAAATATCATGGGCCTTTGGATGATCCAGTCCATCCGGCGCGAGTTGAACGGCGTTTCTTATGTGGAGGGTTCAAAAAAAACGGCGGCACAGCGGCAGTGGAGTTATGCGGAGCTGGAGGCGGAGGCGCGCGGATGTGCGGATTTTATGTCCCGGGTTGACGTCAATGACAGCAGCTTCCTTGCACCGGAGAGTATGACCGATGCGGTGAAGCAATTTTGCGTACAGACCGGACAGTCGGTGCCGCAAACCGTCGGCGAGCTGATGCAATGTGTATATGCCAGCCTGGCCGCCGGATATGCGGGCGCTGTTCGGGAGCTGTCCGCGCTGACGGGAAAAGTATATACCAGTATCAACATTGTGGGCGGCGGCAGCAAGGACGGTTATCTGAATGAGCTGACGGCACGGACCACAGGTCTTCCGGTGTTCGCCGGGCCCACGGAGGGGACGGCGTTGGGAAACCTGATGGCACAGTTCATCGCGGCGGGTGAGTTTGATGACTTGGAGGCTGCCAGGGCGGCGATCCGACAAAGCTTTGATATCAAGGAGGTAACACCATGAATGATTATGAGAACGCAAAAGCATGTTACAGGCGCTTCGGCGTTGATGTGGAACGCGCGCTGGCACGGCTGGCGGAGAAAGCCATTTCCATCCACTGCTGGCAGGGAGACGACGTGGCGGGCTTCGACCAGAAGGATGGTAAGGCTGGCGATGGCATCCAGACAACAGGCAACTACCCCGGCAAAGCCCGTAATTTTGAAGAGCTGAAAGCCGATTTCCTGAAAGCTGCCGGCCTTATCCCGGGCAAAAAACGCATCAACCTGCATGCGAGCTATGCCGTGTTCCCGGAAGGGGAGTGGGTGGACCGCGACAGGCTGGAATACAAATACTTTGTTCCGTGGGTGGATTTTGCGAAAGAAAACAGCTTGGGGATCGATTTTAACCCGACCTGCTTTTCGCACCCCATGGTGAAGGACGGGCTGACGCTGTCTCATCCGGACGAGGCGGTGCGCCGTTTCTGGATCGACCACTGCAAGGCCAGCCGGCGCATTGCACAGCGTATCGGCGAAGAGCTGGGGGATCAGGTGCTCAACAATGTATGGGTGCCGGACGGCTTCAAGGATATTCCGGCGGACCGCATGGGCCCGCGGCTGCGCCTGAAGGCGGCGCTGGACGAGGTGTTTGCAGAGCCGTGCCCCAACGTCATAGACTGTGTAGAGAGCAAGGTGTTCGGCATCGGGCTGGAAAGCATGACCGTAGGCTCCAATGAGTTTTACACGGCGTATGCGGCCACACACCCGGGTGTGTATAATCTGCTGGATGCGGGCCATTACCATCCCACGGAATTCATAAGCGACAAGATCCCGGCCATGCTGTGCTTCTTTGACAAGGTGCCGCTGCATGTTACGCGCCCGGTTCGCTGGGATTCGGACCATGTGGTGCTGTTCGACGATGAAACACGGGAAATCATGAAAGAGGTCGTGCGCAACGACGCGCTGGACCGGGTGCTTATCGGTCTTGATTTCTTCGATGCCTCCATCAACCGTGTGGCAGCCTGGGTGGTGGGCACGCGCAGCGCGCAGAAGGCGCTGTTGTTTGCTCTGCTGCAGCCGGATGAAAAGCTCAGGCAGCTGCAGGACGGGGCGAACTTCACAGAGAAAATGGTGCTGATGGAAGAAGCGAAGACGCTTCCCTTCGGTGACGTCTGGGCAGAATACTGCCGCCGGCAGGGCGTGCCCGCAGACGGAGATTGGTATGCCGCGGTGACACAGTACGAAAAAGAAGTTTTAAGCAGAAGAGGGTAACAGCAATGGGAATTTTGGATGTAAAAATCGTGCAGGACTATATCCGCATGTGCACGGACGGTTGGGAGCAGGGCTGGCACGAGCGTAACGGCGGAAATCTGACCTACCGCATGCGGCCGGAGGAGGTAGAGCAGTGCCGTCCTTACTTCCGAACGGCGGGAGAATGGGTGAGCATGGGTGTAACGGGGAAGAACCTGGCGGGGGAATACTTTCTCACCACGGGCAGCGGCAAGTATTTCCGCAACGTCGCGTTGGACCCGGCACATAATATCGGTATCGTAGAGATCGACAGCGCAGGCGGAGCCTGGCGTATCGTATGGGGCCTGGAAGACGGCGCAAAGCCGACCAGCGAATTCCCGAGCCACTTTATGAACCACAGCGTGCGTGCGGCCGCGACGGAGGGGGTATACCGTGTTATTTATCATGCCCACACGCCGAACCTGATCGCTATGACATATGTCCTGCCGCTGACGGCGCGGGATTTCACCCGTGCCTTGTGGCAGAGCGCCACAGAATGCCCGGTGGTTTTCCCGGGCGGTGTGGGCGTCGTACCCTGGATGGTGCCGGGCGGCGCAGACATCGCCATAGCTACGTCGGAATTGATGAAACAGTACGACGCAGCGGTATGGGCGCATCACGGTTTGTTTTGTTCCGGCCCGGATTTTGATACCACCTTCGGCTTGATGCATACCATTGAAAAGGCGGCACAGATATGGGTTCTGGCACAAAGCGCAGGGCAGGGGAAAATATGTCAGACCATCTCGGACGACAATCTGCGCGCCATCGCAGGAGAATTCGGTGTTACGCTTAACGAGGCGTTTCT
>ERZ826242.3128-NODE-3128-length-12605-cov-2.366375_pt1 | contig 12605 bp, 10 predicted proteins | sample MGYA00519871_ERZ826242 | MGnify/ENA primary metagenome ERZ826242 (study PRJEB31778, sample SAMEA3449226) | human gut metagenome | biome: human gut; feature: human-associated habitat; material: faeces | place: United Kingdom | collected 2010/2012 ...
CTACTGCCTTTCTCATGCCTTTCAAACATTCCGAATGGTTACCATTATTCAAAGTTCAGCCCGTCTACAATCAGGGCATTAATTTCCTGCATCATCCGGCAAAGAGCCAGCTCCGCCTTTAAAAAGTCATCTACAATTACATTTTCACGGAATTCCTTGTATTCCTTCTCAAAATAATCCATCTTATCAAACAGATCCTCCACCTGCACTGCATTCTGCATCTCAAAATTCAGCTTACGGTAATCATTTACCTGCTTATAAAGCTCCGGGTTCTTCTTCAGCCGTGCAAGCTGCATCGTATAGGATTTGTACACATCCGTTTCACGGATGTCCCTTACAAACTGTTCTGCCTGATTGCGAATATTTTGATCTAACATGACCTTTGTCCCCCAGTAAAAAATCTAAATTTCCATGATGATCGGAAGAATCATCGGACGACGCTTCGTCTTCTTCCAGACAAATTCGCCCAGTGAGTCCTTAATCGTACTCTTAAGCTTGCCCCAATCCGTAATGCCACGATCCAGGCATCCTTCCACTGCAAGGGTAACGACCTCCCTCGCTTCATCCATCAGTTCATCTGACGTTTTTACATATACAAAGCCCCTGGATACAATATCAGGTCCGCTAATCAGCTGATCAGTCGCACCATCTAAGCCCAGTACAACAATCATAATACCATCTTCTGCAAGATGCTGCCGGTCACGCAGTACTACATTTCCGACATCTCCCACACCCAGTCCGTCTACCAGAATATCACCAACCGGTACCTTACCGGAAACCTTTGCTTCCCCATCGTTAAATTCCAGCACATCGCCCGACTGCAGAATGAAAATATGATCCTTTGGAATTCCGAGCTCTTCTGCAAGCTTTGCCTGCGCACGCAGATGCTTATACTCTCCATGAACCGGAATCGCATATTTCGGATGTACCAGAGAATAAATCAGCTTGATTTCTTCCTGACAGGCATGTCCGGATACATGCACATCCTGGAAAATCACATCTGCTCCCTTTAACAGAAGTTCGTTGATGACATTGGTTACTGCCTTTTCATTACCCGGAATCGGATGGGAAGAAAAGATGACCGTATCCTTAGGTCCGATCGAAATCTTCCGGTGATTGTCCTCTGCCATACGGCTTAAGGCCGCCATACTTTCACCCTGGCTTCCTGTCGTAATAATAACGGTCTTTTCATCCGGATAATTCTTCAGCATTTCTATATCAATTAAGGTGTTTTCAGGAATATTCAGATACCCAAGGTTCGTTGCCGTCTCGATGATATTCACCATACTGCGGCCTTCCACGACTACCTTTCTTCCAAATTTGTAGGCAGAATTAATGATCTGCTGCACACGGTCTACGTTCGATGCAAACGTTGCAATGATGATTCGTGTATTTTTATGCTCTTCAAAAAGCGTATCAAATGTTCTTCCGACCGTCCGCTCCGATGGCGTAAAGCCTGTCCGCTCTGCATTCGTAGAATCGCACATCAATGCCAGTACACCCTTTTTACCAATCTCGGCAAAGCGCTGTAAATCGATGGAATCTCCGAATACCGGTGTGTAATCCACCTTGAAATCTCCGGTATGCACAATAATCCCTGCCGGGGAATAAATGGCCAGTGCTGCAGCATCCACGATACTGTGATTCGTCTTAATAAATTCAATACGGAACTGTCCAAGAATAATGGACTGTCCGAACTTCACAACCTTACGCTTCGTTATCCCTAAAAGCTCATGCTCTTTGAGCTTGTTTTCAATGATTCCCATTGTCAGCTTCGTCGCATAAACAGGAACATTAATATCCTTCAGGATATAGGGAAGTGCCCCGATATGATCCTCATGTCCGTGAGTAATCATAAAGCCCTTCACCTTATCAATGTTATTCTTTAAATAGGTCACATCCGGAATTACCAGGTCAATGCCCAGCATATCGTCCTCCGGAAAGGACAGACCGCAGTCAACTACAACAATACTGTCTTCATACTCAAAGGCAGTAATGTTCATACCAATCAGCTCAAGACCTCCTAAAGGAATAATCTTAAGCTTTGATGTATTTTCTTTTTTATTTTGTTTCAAAGTAAACCTCCATCTAAAATTTTCTATATATAACAGCACCCTGCTGTTTTATCGCTTATATCAAGTCAATATCTTCCAGTATGTTCTCAAATACTGCTGATACTGCATCGAACTCTGTATCATCCTCTACCATGCTGTAGACACGTTCCTCTGCATCAGAATCTGACATATCCTTTAAAATATAGGCTTCTCCCTCTTCATCTTCTTCTGCATCTGTTACAAGTATATAATTTACACCACCGATCGTAGTCTGTTCCAACACATAGAAATCAACAGCTTCACCGCCATCCGGCACAAAGGTAATTTTCTCCATTATGCGTTCTCCTTATTCTTGCGCAGGTCAAGAAATCCCTGCAAAATAAAAACTGCCGCTATTTGATCGACGTATTCCTTACGGTTCTCACGTCTGATACCGGCTTCCATCATTGCTTTATCTGCTGCTACTGTTGTCAACCGCTCATCCCAGAGATGTACAGTCAGTCCTGTCCTGCGTTCGAGCATTTCTTTAAAAGCCAGCGTTTTCTCTACACGCTCGCCCAGTGAATCATTCATATTCTTAGGATAGCCAAGTACGATTTCTTCTACTCCATACTCTACTATCAGCTCTTCAATTCTTGCCAATGTCTGACGCAGTTTATTCTCCGACTTTCTACGTACAATCTCTATTCCCTGAGCGGTAATGAGCAACGGGTCGCTGATGGCTACACCAACAGTCTTTGACCCAAAATCCAATCCCATTATCCTCATGCAATTTTCTCCTGTTAACCGCTTGTCCACTTTCTTAATTATTCCAACCGGAATTTCTGATGTATGCCTTGAGCATTTCTTCTACAAGTTCATCACGCTCTACCTTCATAATCAAGGCTCTCGCATTCTTATGGCTGGTAATATAAGTAGGATCCCCTGACATAATATAACCAACGATCTGGTTGACCGGATTATAACCCTTCTCTGTTAAAGCAGCATATACAGAAGACAGCACATCTTTCACTGTTGAAGCTTCTTCTAACTCTTCCGGAAGAATCTGAATAAATTGTGTACGTGTTAAATCCTCCATCTGTCCATGCTCCTTTCCATTACTGTCTGCTATCTGAATACGCCGACAGCTGCATATTTTCGAGAGGTATTTTCATGTCTTTATCCTTTATCATACTCTAATTTGTTTGAAAATTCAATGAAAAGTTGTCCCTTTTGTACTTAATAAAAGAATTTCATCATTTAATGCGCTTTCAATCCTGCCAGACACCAGTTTATTGCGGCAGTCTTCATCTGATGGATAAGCGACCTTGACATATTCTCTTGTGTGGCCAATCCAGTATTCCCGTCCCAGAATTTCCTTCTTCTCCTCCAGCAGTACCTCTTCTTCTTTGCCAATATAACAGAATCTGAATTCCCTGGATTGTTCTTTCTCCATGTCCAGCAAAATATTGCTGCGTTTCGTCTTGTCTTTTTCCAGAATCTGACCTTCCATGACTGCGGCTCTTGTTCCTTTCCGCTTGGAGAACTTGAAAATATGCATTTCATAAAAGCTAATCTCATCCAGGAACTTCCTGGTCTCTTCAAATTCTTCTTCGCTCTCCTGTGGGAATCCCACAATGACATCCGTTGTGATAGCCGGGTGTTCAAATGTCTTTCGCAGCAGTGCCACTCCCTGCTTAAATTCTTCCGGGGTATAATGACGGTTCATTCGCTTCAATGTAGCCTCGCTGCCACTTTGGAGAGAAAGATGGAAATGAGGACATATTGTCTTTAACTGCCCGATTCCATGTGCAAACTCTTCCGTAATCAGACGTGGTTCCAGAGAACCCAGGCGAAGTCTGGTCACTCCCGGTATTTTATCTACTTCCTGCAATAATTTTAAAAGATGCCAGTTGGTTTCAGCTCCATAGACAGCTCTGTCTTTTTCCTCAAAATCAATCCCATAAGAGCTGATATGAATACCGGTTAATACAAATTCCTGATAACCGGCCTGTGCCAGCCCTGTAATCTCCTCAACGATATCTTCGCTCCTTCTGCTTCTGACCCTTCCCCTGGCATAGGGAATCAGACAATACGAACAGAACTGATTACAACCATCCTGTATTTTAATATATGCTCTTGTATGCTCGTTTACCTTATGAATTATTAAATCTTCATATTCTTTTGTGTGATTAATATCAATTACTTCTGAGACAACTGGTACCTCCTGCTCTGGTTCTTTTGCCGCAAAATATTCCTCAAGGATCTGGGCGATATCTTTCTTTTTATTATTACCGACAAGAATATCCGCCTCATTTTTCTTTGCCAGTTCTTCCTCTGCTGCCTGCACATAACACCCCGCTGCCACGATAATTGCATCCGGATTGTTTTTCTTTGCACGATGAATCATCTGACGGCTCTTTCTGTCTGCCATATTTGTTACAGAACAGGTATTTATAATATAGACATCCGCTGTCTCTTTAAAACTGACAATCTCGTATCCTGCCTTTTCAAGAATCTCCTCCATGGCATCAGTCTCATACTGATTTACTTTTGCACAAGACAAGTACGTCTGTCCATTGAGGATGTCTGCAAGAACATTCCAGTCATACAAGGCTTTAATGCTGTCTATTGCAAAACATTGATCCGGGCTGCTTTCTTCAAGGTTAGGCCTTATGCTCTCATCATAGTCTGCCTCACCGAATGAAAAAGATGTCTTTTCTACGCCTTCCGGTGTTTGTCCAAATATTTTGGAAATATCTCCTTTATTACCGACTAAAAGTTTACATATGTTTTCAATTTTCTTCTTAGTTTCTTTGCTCTCAGTTTCATTTTGATTCATAGCTAAAAGAGCAGCAAGGAGCTTTACCTTGTCGCTTTTAGAAATATTTCTATCCCTCAATACACGCTCTACTTCTGCCATATTTTCACCGTCTATTTCAAGGTCCAGTTCATTGCGCAGCGCTTCTTTCATCTGATAAAAAGCGGCATCAAAACTATTGGCTTTGCTTAATTCGCCGTCGATAAGAAAATGCCCCCTGCTTTTCAAAATATGGTGAATCGCCAGATACACTAATCGAATGTCGTGGGGCTCGCTGCTCTCCATCAGTTCTTTTCTCAGGTGAAATATAGTAGGATATTCTCTGTAATACTCTTTCTCTGAATATTCACTGCCGATAAAAAGCGCATGTTTTTCGAGAACCGTCTTATCGTCTAAATGCAATCTGCTTTCATTCAGGCGTATAAAAAAGGTTTCATCTACTTTGTTGATTTCTTCTGCAAATATTTCCTGAAGTAAATCGATACGCTGTTTTCTGCGCTGCAGACGCCTCCTGGAGGCTCTTTGTCCTCTGCGTTCTTCAGCAGTTTTAGCATCTTCAAAAAGCCTGATTCCCCACATGGCTTTCTTTTTAAATTTACATAAGTTATAGTTCTCATCCGTTACAGCCCAGCCAACAGAATTTGTGCCTATATCAAACCCTAAATAGTACTTGCCTGTCATCTTATTTGCGTTTTTCATTTTTTCTCCTCGCTATTGACATATCTTCGTATTTGCATTAGACTAAGAGTATCTCAAATGACTACCATATGAGATTACACTACAAAGTTCAAATAAAGAATTTTTCTAATCGCCCGTATGGGCTCCACGTGTTGTGGAACAGACTCGCTCTACTGCGAGTTTTTTATTTCTGTAAGCTAATCTTACTATTCATTTCAGTATATTGCAACTAAATTCTAACTAATCTGACCAAGCTGGGGAATCATTTCCCAAACATAAATAAAAGAAATTGTCTAATCAAAGCATTTCGAAAAGTGAAGAAATCGAGTAGCGGATATTTGTTAGCACCTAATTTCTCTATAAAGAAAACGAGACGGTCGAAACCGTCTCGAAAAAAATCTAACTTTTGTGGATCACTTCAGAAGGGGATCCGCTGTTTTTTGGTAATCTTTCTTATCACTGAACATTCCAGTGCTTATGGCACTGCGACGATCTTACCAGTCCCGTGCCTAGTCTTCATTCTTCTCAGAAATGAAGGAATCTCCTCCAACCTTACCGTCTGGATCTGCGGCAGTTGTATCTCTCCCTGCTGCAGCATCGAGATGTAGGCATCGCCCATTTGTGCAAGAAACTTCTGAGATTTCAGATCACCATTGATATGTGCTGCACCCAGCGCAACTTCATGAATGGAGATTGCTTTCTCAAAGAACGTAAATTCTTCGAACCGCGGCAGCCCTTCGATTGCAACGAGTTGTCCTCCGAAGGCTAGAATCCCAAGATCTCTCGTCGCCGTCCACGTATTCAGCGTGTTAACGACACAGTCGACACCACGTCCATTAGTCCTACGCATGATCTCCTCATGAACATCAACCTTGTTGTAATCAATCGCCTCATCAGCACCCAAACTCCGCACATACTCGAAATTGTATTCCGAACAGCTAGTATACACATACATGCCACGTAGCTTCGCAAGCTGGACTGCATACCCACCGACACCACCGGCACCACCGTGGATCAGGATCGTATCACCAACCTCCGGCTTCAATTTTCGGATCACGGCCTGGTAGGCTGTAAAACCCGAACACGGAATCGCAGCAGCCTGCACGAAATTGATGCTTTCAGGCAGTTTTGACGCTGTGCGCGATGTCGTGCAAGCGTACTCTGCAAACCCTCCGTTTGCCTTCTCAAGATTTCCATGATAAAATACCCGATCACCCGGTTTAAATTCTTTAACGGAAGCGCCGATGTCTTTCACGATACCGGCAACATCGAGCCCTAATACAACTGGTTCATCAAGATTGACATCACCGAAGCCCTCTGCGATCTGATAATCAACGGGATTAAGTCCCACAGCCTTGACCTGCACCAGTATCTCATCGTTCTCCGGCACGGGGATCGGACGCTCCATCGTGTACACGATGCTGTCGATGCCCTTATCTCCTCTCAATTCCAAAGCTCTCATATCCTCCTGCTCCTTCCATCGCTAACTACTGCATCAGCTCATGCTGAATATTATAACACGATTTTGTACGGTATGTAATCCTGATAGCCTGTGACCACACGATAATAACCGCTCAGCATCTGATCCGTTTCGGGATCCCCTGTATCCACTGTCATCGGTCTGCCTCCGAGACCAATCAGTTTAGTACGCGTTGCGACGATCGTGATACCATCCCGACCTGCCATCTGCAGGATTCTCGGCGAAAGCTGCTGATTTCCCCGTCCGAAGACATGTCCCTGTCCGCCGATGATGGTCACGATGATACGAAATAGCCTGCCATTAAGGAGTTCAACGAGCTGTTGCTCATTCAGATCCTTCCCAATCTGCTCCTTGTTGCATACCACATCTACTCCAAGCAATGTATTCTCCAGTCCCATGGCCTCCATGATGCCTCTTGTTGTCGTCCCTGGGCCGATCACATAGCACACATCATTCTCCATAGTGGAAACGATTTCCATCGCGATTCCTGCGAGACCTGCCGCCTCCGAATACCCGCCAGCTTTCATACCCTGCATATACGCCTTGATCTGTGGAACCATCAAATACCCATAGAGACGCGCCTCCACCTGACCCTGGCGGAACAAGTCTTCATCGATATCCATCACCTCAGCCTCAGCAACGGTGACCCCGGTCTCTCTCACAAAGCTGTGCGCGGCTTTGCCTGCGCTCTGGGGATTCATCGCATAAACGGCAGAGTGGATCTTAACCCCTGCAGGAATCCCAATCACCGGAATCTTTGTTTCGACTGCATCCATGATATCTCTGGCCGTGCCATCGCCACCGGCGAAGAGTAAAAGATCCGCTCCTTTTTCGAGTAGTTCTCGTGCAGCCTCCTTTGTGTCCGCCGCAGTCGTTCGACCTTCAACAGCCTTTGCTTCCACCCGGTATCGCAGCACCGTCTGTCGAACCGTATCCTCACCCATTTCTCCGGCTCCGCACAGGATCTCAATATCGTCTGCATCCCTTTCCAATTCTCTGAGGCAAAGGAGTGCCCGGTACGGTGCCTCAGGCACCACACCCATTTCAAGAGCACGCTCCTGGATCGAGACATCATCGCTTCCCTTGAAGCCTGCACGACCACCGAGCCCAGCATAAGGATTAACGATCAGTCCGATTCGCTTCATGTGTTATTCCTTTCTGCGTTTCTCATATTGCATCAGTGTCGTTCCAAGTTCTTCCCATTTCTCCGTATTCTCGACTTTCATCCTGTGGATCGCACAATTGTGTGGAGCATTGCGAAGAAGCTCTGGTTCTTCATAGGCCTCCCTGCACATCTCTGTATAGACGCCTACATACTCATCGATATCATCCCGGCTACAGGACTCACATGGCTCTAGCGTCAATGGTTCCGGCACAATATATGGATGGTGTGAGAGGAATGCCTCTTCTAGTCCGAAATCCATAACCCGATGGTTCAAATCATCCGTACCGAATCCAGTCTCCTTTTTTAATGTCTCGAAGCTGTAGCGACATTGTTCCAGTCTCCGCTTACCCTTCGCATACCAGATATCTACGCCATGAATCTGCTCCATCTTCTTCATCAGGTACTGATTGTTCAGAACCGAACAGATCGCAGCCTCTCTGACACCTTCTGCACCAAGAGTGCGAATCCACATGTATGCCCGCAGCACTGCGGCAGAGTTTCCGAAGAACTGACGTGTGTGTCCGATGCTCTGTGGATTGTTCACCTGCAGGACGAACTTTTCTCCTTCTTTCAAAATCCGTGGACTCGGAAGAAACGGCTCGAGATCTTTGATCACACCTAATGCTCCACAGCCCGGACCCAAACCACCATGCGGTGCTGAGAAAGTTTTGTGAAGATTATAATGAATCGCATCAAACCCAACTTCCTTTGCGCGGGCGATGCCCAGCATGCCATTAGCATTTGCCTGATCATAATAGCAGATTGCGCCCACCTCGTGCGCGGCTTCCACGTACTCTTTGATGTCCGGGTTATAGATCCCGGTATCCTCCGGATTGGTGATGAAAATTGCTGCGGTCCGTTCGGAAAGCGCCGCCTTCATATCCTCCAGGGATGGGTAGCCCTTTTCTGGATCAATCATTAGCGTGATCACTTTGTATCCGGCTGTTGCAGGTCCCGCTGCATCGCATGGATGCGAGAAAATGGTCGTTACAATCTCATCTCTGTAGCCTTCGCCTCTACTTTCATGATATGCTCGGATGACGCAGGCAGCTGCAAATACTGCCGTCGCTCCGCCACCTGGTTGAAGGCTGAATGCATCCATGCCGGAGATTGCCTTCAACATTTGCTCTGTCTCATAGTAAATCTCCAGCAGCCCCTGTTTTGTCTCATCTGGCTGGAGAGGATGGACCTCTGTAAACTTCGGGTTTCTGGCTACCATATGCTCCTGAACCTTCGGGGAGTACTTCATGGTGCATGTTCCCTCGAAATCCGGGGTCGTATCAACACTCAGGGTTTCCTGAGACAGCCTCATGAAATGCCGATTCGCTCGAACCTGATTGACTTCAGGAAGGTTTGGCACTTTTTTTCTTTTAAGAGATGCTGGGATGGTGTCAAGCCCGGATCCCACTTCCTGTATAACAGACGCATCTGCAGGAGTTACCAGGACACCACGTTCTCCCGGCACACTCAGATCGAAGATCAGTTCTTCGTTCCATTTTGCCTGATGATAGTTTCTCAGCTGTTTCTCATAGTCTCTATGCATGATCTTCCTCCTTTCCTTTACTGCAAGATCTCGCGAAGCGCATCTACCAGTCCATCGATTTCATCTTTCGTGATGACTTCCGTAATACAGTACAGAGCACTCTGCCCCAGTTCAGGGAAGCATTCTGACAAATCCAGTCCGCCGAAAATCTGCCTGTCCAGCAATGCACTGTTAATCTCACGAACGGTCTTGCCGCTCTCTGAGAAATCTACGACGAATTCCTCAAAGAACGACCCCTCGAACCGAATGCTCACACCCGGGAGCTCGCCGATCTTCTGTGCTCCATACAGTGCATTCGTCATGATCGTGTCTGCAACTTCCTTCATCCCTTCCGGTCCCAGAAGTGTCAAATACGTTGCCGCGTAGTTGAACCAGTAATTGCTCTGGGTTCCCGTGAATTCTTTTCCTTTCTCACGAATCGCATAGTGGGTGCGCTCGTACAGATTCAACGTGAATCCATACTCGCCTTCTTTGATGGTGTCCACCATACCGAAGGCCAGATCCTTCGTTTCGGACATGTATTCCATGTCGTCCGGTGTGGCGATGATCCCCGACTGAGAACCACCCGAGCTAAGATGACAGCCTAAATCATGCAGATCACAGATTGCAATCGTTGCCCCATAGTTAGCCGGAGCCTCAATCACGCCCAAAGAGAGTGGATTTGCGTTCACGATGAACTCCGCACCTGCAGCCTTTGCAAGCTGTCCAATCTGTGGGGCATCTGCTTCCAACTGACCTAGGTAATTCGGATTCTCTAAGTAAACACCTGCAACAGTGTCGTCCAGCTTATTCTTCAGATCTTCAAGATCTACCATTCCTGTCTTGCTGTCATAGTTGACCATCACCAGATCCAGTCTCTGCTCTTCCTGTACGGAGTAGCAATAGTTCTTCACTGTTGAGAGAATCTGCGGATTCATGTTTGCAGGAAGAAGGATCTTCTTCCTGCCTGTGATCCTATTCGCCATGCTGACTGCTGTCGCCGCTGCCTGTGCACCATCATGACAAGTCTGAGCTGTGAACTCCATTCCCAGAAGCATGCAAATCATAGTCTGTGCTTCGAAAAAGATCTGGTTCTTGCCATGGTCACTGTATGCTCCTTGACCATAGCAAGATATGAGTTCTCCTCTTCCGGCAATCTCATCGCAGACGGCAGGAGTATAGTGATAGGCACATCCTCCGCCAAGAAACATGCTGTACTCCTCCGCTGTTTTGTTCTTCGCTAAGATTCGGTTCACGTGTCGGCGTACCGATTGTTCATCGCCAAGAGTCGGCGGTAAATCTAAAAGTCCCTGATATCTCAGATGCTCCGGGATCTCTTCATATAGTTCCATTTCGTCTTTCACATTTACAAATTCCATCATTTCCTTCTTGATCTGTGGTGCAGAATTCGGAATGTATGGATATGCTTTGTTGCTCATTCTGTTACCTCCTCTTTTTATCTAAGTGCTGCTTGATCAGAACAGATTCTCGATTCCTTCATCCGTGACTTCTTCTCCGGCCCTCTTCTTGGCCAGTTTTTCCATAAGCAGATTAAATTTCTCTCTGGAAAGTGGATTGAAAATGCAAATGACTGCAGTCAGAATCAGCAGGATTCCCGGGAAGAGTGCTGCAATCTTCACGAATCCGGACATAGTCTCCGGTGCCTGCACAGCAGCGTTCGCATCATAGTGAAAGAATGCGAGAAGCATACCAAGTCCCCATGCTCCGAATGAGGATGCGAGCTTCTGTGCGAAAGACCCCATTCCTGTAACCTTACCCTCATCACGGGTTCCATTCTTGAACTCCATGACTTCAGCAGTATCGAACATCATTGAGTATCCGATGGTCCAGTATACCGAATTCGCGATGCAGAAGCAGAAACAGTGGACGATCAGGATCGTATAATTCGGGATCTGCGTAAAGTAACAAACAAACATCCCCAAGGTTGCAACCAGATAGAAGAAAGCTGACCCTTTTAGCTTGCCATACTTATTGCACACTCTGTTGATCAATGGCAGGAGCACAATACTAAAGACCGCGAAGAAGGTCCAGTACGAAGATTGCAATCCTGCGCTCAACCCCAATTTATTGCCCATCAGATAAACCAGCGATCCCTGCTCCATCGTATATGCGATGCAGAAAACAAAGACCATGTAGATATAGAATCGATAAGCTTTATACCTGAGCATTCCGAAATAACTTATCAGAATCCGTCCGATCGATTCCCGTTTCATATTCGATTCCCCTGCGATCAGTTCCTTGCCGTTGATCGTGACTCGGCATATGATCGCTCCGATCAATGCGATCGCTCCGAAAACGACGGCGCCGATGGTCCATGCCCACTTCTCGCCGATCCCTGCTCTCTCTACAAAAGCGATGACGACCATAGGACCTGCAGTACCGAACCACGAAGCGACATAGATGAAAATCCCGCGGAACGTACTCAGTGCATTTCTTTCCTCGTAATCCTGTGTCAACTCAGCACCCAGCGCAAGGAACGGAATGACGAAAAGCGTATAACCAAGCCAGAAACTACAGCCGATGATCAGATACCATACAAACTTGAATGCAACACTGTCGATTGGCATGACCGTGTACATTAAGATTAGTGTGATGTATTCCAGAATCGCGCCATAAATGAGAAACGGTCCACGACGTCCCTTCGGATTTTTGCTTCTGTCGGACAATCCACCGATGATTGGGTCCGTGATTGCATCAAACCAGACCGTAATCATAGAAATGATGCCTGCCATTACTGGCGGTAATCCTGCGAAGTCTGTCAGGTAGTAAATAAAGTACGCATAGAAGAAGTTGAATGCGATGACGTCTCCCATGGTACCCATACTATACCCAAACTTTGTTTTCATTGGAATCCTTTCAGTTCGAAATCCTTGTTCCATTATTTG
>ERZ826242.3130-NODE-3130-length-12597-cov-4.926726_pt1 | contig 12597 bp, 18 predicted proteins | sample MGYA00519871_ERZ826242 | MGnify/ENA primary metagenome ERZ826242 (study PRJEB31778, sample SAMEA3449226) | human gut metagenome | biome: human gut; feature: human-associated habitat; material: faeces | place: United Kingdom | collected 2010/2012 ...
GGGTTCCAGCGACGGGTCTGGTGACCGAAGTGGACGCCTGCTTCCAGCAGGGACTTCATGGATACGACGTTTGCCATTTTTTGTTTCTCCTTTGATGTTTAGTTTTGTACCTCCAGCTCCGTCATCTCACCGGCTAACCCTCCGTAAAGAGCACCGGCCGGTGATCAAAAGCTGTGCGGATTCCGACCAATATATGATACCATAACGACATCCCGATTGCAAGGTATTTTTTCTCATTTTTTCTACTATTTTGCCCTGTTCAGGAGACTTTTTCAGAATTTGCGCCGCTTTTTCTGGTTCGGCGGCCCGTCCCGCCGCTGAAAGGGCTTGTCGATCAGCACGATGTCGTCCCCGAACTTCTGCACGCAGTCCCATGGGATGTAGTAGTCCTCTCCCCTGCCGAACAGGCCGAAGAAGCGGCAGGGGCCGAACACGATGATGGCCTTCACCGTTCCCTCCGGCAGGCAGATCTCCAGGTCTCCCACATAGCCCAGCTTGCAGCCGTCACAGAGATTGATGACCTCCTTCCGCCGCAGTTGGAAAAATCTTACAAGCATATTTCCCACCTCAAGGGGAGTATATGCGCCGCCCGGGCTGTCCCATTCTGTCGATTCCACATTCTTTTCGCGGCGGAGAATAACCGCCATGAACGCCGGAAATACTGGAAGCAAATCAAGAGATGGAGGCGCGTTCATGCGGGGGAAGGTGGAGATCTGCGGCATCAACACGGCAGACCTGAAGGTGCTGAAAAATGACGAGATGATGGCGCTGCTGCGGCGCTGCCGCGAGGGGGACACCGACGCCCGTGAGCAGTTGATCTGCGGCAATCTGCGGCTGGTGCTGTCAGTGATCCAGCGCTTTCTGGGCCGGGGCGAGAATGTGGACGATCTGTTTCAGGTGGGCTGCATCGGCCTTATCAAGGCCATCGACAATTTCGATATCCGCCAGCCTGTGCGCTTTTCCACCTACGGCGTCCCGATGGTATATAGAGAACGAAAAAATGCTTGAAAAAAATTATGAATATTTATTGATTTTGTTATCACTTTCAGAGTTTTAATAGTTCTGAATCCCCATATTATTCACAATAAACATTCACGTTTTGGCGCATATTGTATTGATTTCTACTAATTATCAAAATTATAAAATGGGAACATTTTCGACACGTTTACTCACTACTTGTTAAGAATCTGTAAAATCAACAGCAACAGATTTGCCGTTTTTCAGGTTTTTTGAGGCTTCATGCACCTTCTTCCTTACTCGTTTTGCTCTCATTCTCGGTGTAAAAAGAGTAAAAAATCTCAACTCTTCCATCGTGATATACAATGATTTTATCAACACAGTCACGAATAAGTGTCTGCCGTTCCATCGGCGTCAGACTCGGCCAGATGTCCCCGATTCGCTGAACCTTTTCGCAAGTACGCTGGATATGTCCATCTCTCGAATGGTACTGTTCCTCATCCGCAATCTGCTTCTCAAGTGTACTGATTTGCTCGCGTATCTCACGGATGCGGCTTACGAGAACAGAGTCAGGTGCAGTAGCGTAAAGGTCATATAGGTGTCCAAGAGAAGTCGTAGCGTCTTTGAGTCTCTTCTCAAGAAGCTCAAGTGCGCTTATAGGCTTCTTTTTCTTTTCAAGCTCTTCGGGAGAAAAACTACTGCCGATTCCAAACAGTTTGGAAACCACAAGTTTTTCCAATTCGCTTGCGCGGATGCCCATATTTGGGCAATTCAGGTCTCTTATCATGTGTTCTTTGCCCGTGTGAGAATAGCAGATTATCTTATCATACTTTCCCCACTTCATGTAGCGCATTCTGGCTCCGCAATCACCACAGTGAACGAGTCCCGTTAAAAGGTAATACTTATTTTCACCACTTATAGAAAGATTATTTTTGCCTCTGCGTTCCATTTCCACTGCGGCACGCAGGAATGTTTCTTCATCAATAAGCGGTGGATGAAAGCCGGGATAATCTTTGCCTTTGTAGTTAATAAAACCACAGTATGTGTGTCGCTTCAATATATTTCGCACATGAAGCTCACTGCAAAGGCCAAACATATCCGCTATTTTTTGACAGCTATACCCTTTTAGATAAAAGTCAAAAATCTGAGGGATTTTGATGGAATCTGCATTCGGGACAAGGGATTTACTGGGCTTGTCGTAGTCGTAGCCGAATGGAACATTACCGCCGCCTCTCCAATAACCGGCGCTCACGCGCCCCAGCATACCAATGCGAGTACGCATAAAGATATTTTCACGCTCCAACTGTGCAAAGACGCTCAAAATGCCTATCATCGCTCGGCCATAAGGGGTCGTGGTGTCGAGGGCTTCCGAAATGCTGACGAAGTCTACATCGTTCGGCAGGAACACATCTTCAATCAGATAGAGGGTATCTTTCTGGCTGCGGGATAGCCGGTCCAGCTTGAATACGATAACCGCTTTCAGTCTTTCTTCTTTCGCGTCAGCTATCATTTCCTGCATCGCTGGTCTGTTGAGATTACTGCCGCTGAAACCGGGGTCTGTGTAAAACTTCACGTTCTCCCACCCCTTCACAGTGCAGAATGCCTGCAGCTTTGCGGTCTGGTCAGGAATGGAATAGCCCTGCTCGGCCTGCGCGTCCGTTGAGACACGTACATAACAGGCGACGCACTTCTCAAAGGATTTGCCTCCCATAAGCTCCTGTAGCTTAGGAAGGGACTGACTTTTGCTATTCGTGCCTTTTGCTGACTCTTTTACTTTTGTTCTCTTGTTTTCTTCTTGTATTGTTTTCTTCTTTCTTTCAGTAGCCATGATACTCCTTTCATTAGGGTACGTCCTCTGCACAGACGCTCAATGCACATTATAGAATAAAGATAAAATAATGACAAGTCTATGGCTTATAAAAAAGCCTCAGGAAGTTTCTTCCTGAGGGATACTTTCTGTTTCGAGTCGCTCGCGTACTTGCTGAATGAATGACGCCAACACTGTGCTTGTAATATTCATTCCGTCATAAGAAACATCCTCGCATACCCCGTTCCGAAAAAACACAGGTTTCAATATAGGGTCTTCCCTTCTTACCGGATGTGCCATTCGCTTACCCCCTCTTTTTTTTCACTAAATCCGATGGTGTAACGGAGAAAAATGATTCAATGGGCGAATTATTCAAGAAATATAAATGCGTGTAATGTATAATGCCTATACAGTTATTGCGGGAGTAATACCGTTATTTTCTCCGCTGCCCTGTGTCGTATCTGCATTATACCCATGGAAAATGAGAGTACATACATAATTCGTTCGACAGACTACGACTCCCCTTCTTTCATAGCGTATTCTGCGTTTATAATGGTCAGCAGATATGTTGAACCTCCTGCACTGAGAAAATATAGGCGAGTGGTTATTACATCCACACTTTCAGAGAAAGTTGTTTATATAAGCTAATTGTAAAGATATTTTACTTGTCGGAATAATTATGAAAATGACGCTGTTTGTCGTAATTTGCATATGCTATCATATGCCATCAGGCTCTCTGCCAACGACTTTGGATTCAAGGGAAACAAGAAGATTGTTCCTCTCTATGCCGCGTTTTGCATCTGAATCGAAAAAGAAGCTGGTATCCAGTGCGGACACCAGCTTCTTTTTCAGTTTTCTCCTTTTTTTCTTCGGCATCGAGAGCTTTCGTCTCCCTATCAGCTCTCAGTCAAATCACCACCACGGCAGAAATCCGCCAATTCAAAATCTGAATAATGCAATTTCTTAGATTTTCCAAAAATCTCGTTATTCCAAGTAACAATTCCATCAACTATTCTTACCATATCTCCGCATTCTGGGCACGTATACCATGCCCAGCCATCAAAATCTGTCATTTTGGCTCCGCAGGTTCTACAGGTCGGATATTTGATATTTTTTTCTGAATCTTCCTCGTCATCACTATCTCCAACCAGTGCTGTATAGTCCTGACCGCTATTTGCCTGAGAGACCAAGTAGGTTGCTCCGGCTACTGCCGCTACAACACCAATAACTCTACCCGCCGTAATTAACCGTTCCTTAGCCTTTCTTCTTCGCTCCAGAAGGCAATTTGCACAGAGCGTTCCTTCCGGGTCAGGTATGACCTTACCACAGTTAGAACATACTCCTTTGAGATTGCTAAGTGTCATGTCGTGTTCAAAGCCGCATTCTGTGCAGATATGCTTATTTGCACCACGGTCAAATCCTTCTTGATTGTTCAAATATGCCTTGCATTCATCGCAGAACCAGAACACATAGTTATCCTCGAACTCATCTGCCGAGAGTTGATAGCCACATTCTTCACAAGTCCACATAGTGAGTTTCTTATTGATGGTCATTTTCCCGCATTGACAAGCCGGACAGTACATCCATCTTTTGATTCTTCTTATGTAAGCATAGGTCAGACGGTCGGCTACACTTTTCTTTTTTTTATCTTTATTCATCTTAATCTTCTTTATTAAGCGATATACTTTGTATAGCTATCTACTAACGTTTGATTGGGAAGCAGCTTTTTCTGCAGAATGGTGCTTCCAGATTGCCATTCTTCTAATATGTCCGCTTACATCAAATGGTTTTGTTGGTTGGGAGTATGTTCTTTGGGATGCTACCGACTCTAACATCGACGTGGTAGTTGGAACTTCGGGTAAAGCAAGTGGGGCACTACGAGCCCTTTTGGTAATTTCTTCAAGTGAACCCCATAACGCCTCAAGTGCATCTTTGTTCTTAATTCCAAGGATTATTCCGATTGTCGTAGTAATTCCAACACCTGAGAGAATCAACTGTTTTTTATGGGATTTGACCCAAGCAATAAACCCCGTTTTTGTTTCCAACAGTATTTCTGTATTTTGCTTTATTGGGCAGGATTTTTCAGAATTAACTTGTTTGATATTCTCGTTCATACCTATCCTCCTTAATCTTCGACTTCATCATAGCAACTATAGCCGCCAAATATAGCTATTGCGTCAGCGATGAACAAACACCCATTCTTGCCGCACTCCCTTTCACGAAATCGGGCAATATCACCTGAAATATAACTTGACGATTCAAACCTTACAAATTGTTCTTTTGACAAACCTTCGAATCCGTGCATACTGATTCGGTTATCGTACAGCATTTTAATTAACAACTGCACTTCTTCATCGGCTGGCCCCTTATCCTTTCTCTTAAGAATTTCATACGGTATTACTCTTTCTATGAAAAACAAATCCCAATTTGATACTACTTTCTGCATATCTATGAGGAAAGTAAGCAGCTTACCGATATCTGTTTCTGTCAGAGCTTCATCTGGTGTATTAAGAAATAAATCAGATACTTCTTTAGCCTTTTTCATCTCTGGTGTTGCGTTCACATTCCATTGGCTCAAAGCGTTTTTGTGAAACTCATCGAAAGTGACATCTCCCATATTCTTTGGCCGTGCTGGAATGCGGCCTGTGAATTTTGCAGCCTGAGCATAGCCGATATGTTCTTCAATTTTAGCCTTTTTTTCTTCTAACTCTCTAATCTTTTTTTCAAGAGATGCTTCAATGGTCTCCTTATCGCTCTCAGTCAAGTCAACCAATTCACTTAAGGAATATCCCATTCCTTGATAAATACGTATCGCCCATATTCGGTCAATATCTTCATCAGAGTAATCACGGTATCTCCCGTCCTTGTTTTCTGGCATGAGGCCAAACTTCTCATAGTTTCGTAATGCTTTGCGAGATATACCAAGATTATCCTCAACCCACTTAACTTTATAACCCATGATGTCACCTCCTGACAAGTATATAATAAAACATTGCCCTTAGGGCAAGTCAATACTTTTTTATAAAAATTCTAATACTTCTGTTTTTGTCTTCCGTATATCTCGAATATACGTTTTCTGATTGCTTTTTCATAGAGGACCTATTCCCCATCGCAAATTAACGCAACATATTTTCTTGTTGCTTCCTCTCATGCATGGTATCGCGTCTCTCGAAAAAACAACACCCCCTCACGAGGACTGGACTCATGAGGGGGGTGCTTTAATATTCTATTATACTATGTGTGAAAATTGAAGTTTTTTAACTAAGTCGAAGACATTGGTCAATTAAAAAACTGCCATTTTCGGGGATTTCAGCCCAAGTGATATAGTAGCCATAGCTTTCATTTACAGGGAATTGTGTGATTTGCTCTTCCGTAAGAAAACCCACCATTTCTGTGTATTCTTTCCAGACAAGCATTAGTCCCTCATCTTGCAAGCGGTTTGCCTCTTCAAATGTTTTCTCTTTTTGTGCTACAAGCAGCACACTATCGTACATACTGATATATGTATTATACTTTTCTTGTACCACGGCCCACGCAGCGTCATACGCGGCTTTTTCCTCTTCTGTATGCGTACTTACCCAGTAAGCATAAAAGCTGTCCGTCACATACTTCTCATTTCTCCTAAACCGGGCAGCATCAGCATCTAATTTCTCGATTGGTATTCTGGACCACTTATCGTATTCGTCCCAATATTCTTGGACTATGGGCACATTGCGGGCATCCGTATAAGCGCTATGGTACTCTTCAACAATACCCTCCGTGATACCACAAAGAACAACTTTTACAGCAAAAAGGGCGTCCTCATTTTTATTTGCTTTTATTTGCTCGGCCAGCTCGTCATATACGCTTATCTGTCCTGCAGCGGGGCTCTCGTCGGAGCTACTAACCGGCCCACCACGGATTATCTCAGGAGAAGGGGCATCTTGACTGGTATCGTTGGACGCCCCACATCCTGTAATGAAAACAAGAGATATGGCTATTAACATACAGAAAAGTCTTTTCACTTGTTCTTCCTCTCTTCGTTTAACGTTAAAACTATTCGGCAATCGCTAACTCACCCGTTTCAGGAGTATCGGCCCATACGATATAGTAGCCATACCTTTCGTTGACAGGGAACTGCATGATTTGTTCCCCTGTAAGAAGCCCTATCATTTCTGAGTATCCTTTCCAGACAAGCATTAAGCCCTCATCTTGTAAACGATTTGCCTCTTCAAAAGTTCTCTCAGCGCATACTTGGGGGAAATCGTCATACATACTGATACATACATTATATTTTTCTTGTGCCACGGCCCATGCAGCGTCATATGCCGCTTTTTCATCTTCTGTATGCGTGCTTACCCAGTAAGCATAAAAACTGTCTGGCATTGATTTACCAGTTCCCCTGAACTGAGCTGAATAAGAATCTAATTTCTCGATTGGTATTCCGGACCACTCATCGTATTGTTCCCAATATTCTTGGACTATGGGAGCATTGCGGGCATCCATATAGGCATCATGGATTTTTTCCTGTTCTTCCGCAAGGTCATTTGTGACACCGCACAAGACAACTTTTACAACAAAAAGAGCATTCTTACTTCCGATTGCTTTGATTTGCTCGGCCAACTCATCATATACATTTACCTGCCCCACAGGAGCGGATTCGCCGGTGTCTGCAACAGGGCCGCCACGGACTATCGCAGGAGCAGGGGCAGCTTGACTGGAATCGTTGGACGCTCCACAGCCTGCGATAAAAGCAAGAGACATCGCTACCAGTATGCAAAAAGCAACCACACCTTTACGTTTCACAAAAGCACCTCCCCCAAACCACGTAATAAACCTTCTGGATTTATTATCCAATGATGCAAGTCAGTAATTCTTTCAATCCATCCTGTGTCATGTTGCTTGTTTCAATGTCGTAGTTTATTCCATTGTAGGAAAACTGTGCCACAAACGTGTCTTGATAGCCATATATCTCCATTGAAACGCCATTGATTACGGACTTCTCTGGATTATCACAGAAGATTAGGCAATCTCTAAGCGGGGCTGCAAAAGAACAGATTGCTATTTTAGCGCTCCCACCGTTTTGGGCTTGATAGTTAAAAACAAAGTCGTGAAGAGTATACTCTCCGAGTGAGCCTGATTCGCTATATCCACGAGAAGATACCGAGTAGAAGTCACATTGTTCAAGACTATCAGGAATTTTGCCAGTAAAGTCTTCATAAGTGATGCCAGCAAACTTGTAGAAGTCTTCTACTGCCGATGCCCACGCATCAGCGGCTTGTTTACTGAAGGAAGTAATCTGCACATCCATGTCTAAAGACATAGTATGTTTGACTGTATTTATCGCAATCCGATTCATTTTATCTGATTGGACTGATTCGTCTTCCGGCTGTATATCACCTATCTCAGAGGAACCATCTAATAGGTCTTCTATTTCACCTTGCGGCACAGATGTATTATCCTTATCCTCGTTTGTTCCCGAAGTACCATCCGTCTGATTGGTCGTTCCATCTTGCCATCCGGACGAGCTATCATCTCCCCGCTGTGCAATGTCTGTTCCCGGAATATCATTTGGCTGCGTAACGATTCCGCCCAAAAATCTAATGGTAACAAAGGTGCCAACAGCTACAAGGCACAGACACGCAGCCAGAGGCCCCCATTTGAGCCAGATAGTTTTCTTAGCCTTGCGGTATTCTCTGGCCTCTTTGACACGCCTCTCGTCAATGTCACCGAGAATTTCATATAATTCATAATTTGTCATAGTTCAAAGCCCCTTTCTAAAAGGTAGTTGTGTAATTTGAGGCGGAGACGGTTGAGTGTCATTGATACAGCCCCCTCATTCAGTCTGTGCCTTCTGGCAATCCTTGAAATGCTGTCAGCATACCAATATCGACAAATGAAAATGCTCCGCTTCTCCGGAGAAAGCGTGTCCAGAAACGCATCAATAGCTTTTACAAGCTCCTTTCGAGAAATCTCCTGCTCTACGCCATTATTGCCGGATACCAGTTCGGAGAGTTCATCCAAGACCACAGGCAATTCTCCACCGCCTCGTTTATCGGCGGTATTGTGTTTGAATCTGTTTAACGATAGATTCCTTGTGATTTTCCCAAGAAATGTTGCCAAAATGCTTGGCCTATTTGGGGGCATGGAGTTCCATGCGTGCAAATATGTATCGTTGACACATTCCTCTGCTTCCTCGTAGCTGCCCAATATGTTCTTGGCAATCGAGGTACAGTAGCTGCCGTATTTATCGGCAGTGGCGGGGATTGCTTGCTCATCCCTATCCCAGTACAACTGGACGATTCTCGCGTCTTCCATCAACAATCACTTCTCTCCGTTTTACCTTCTCATTTATATACACAACTTTTAGGCTCAAATCTAACACACTTATTGAAAATATTTCTATATTATAATAACATACTGATATAATCCTTGTAAACATAAGCAGAACTACTTTCGCCTTTGTAAGAGACAGCCCCGCATTTTACTCCGTGCCTCCGTGGGAGTCCGTCCCCCCCAAAAAACTGCGTTTGTCTGGGGCGGAAATCGTCAACAGTTCGCAATAATGCGGCCAACTCAATTTGCCAGACACTGTCTGGCAAATTTGATAACAGAGCCCCCTCGTGAGGATTGACCTCATAAGGGGGCATCTTAATAATAACTTAATAATGAATTATCTTGCAGTTTCGTAGAAAGACATGATACAATTATAACATAGCAGGAACTTTTTGAAAGAAATGTGAGCAAATTCGTGTTTAGCAAGGAGGCGCCAATATGAAAAAAGCAATAGCCTTAGTTTTCGTGCTAATCTTAATGTTGGGATTTGTCGCTTGCAAATCAAATGAGACGGGCGACATTGACAATTTCACCCCAAGCGAAAATAATTCCAGCGCAGAGAGTGTTGCTTTGGGGGCACAATCTATTGAGTTGTGTCTTGACGCAGCTTCCAATGATGCCCAACAGACGGAAGAATTTCTCAGTACAAACACGACAAAAATCGTTGTGTCTGCGGAGAACATGGAGCAATCAACAGAAGTAGAGTTGTTCCTGTATTCGCAGGAAAGCACAACCGAGCCTATCGGTTATGCGACACTCTCTAAGAATAACACAACGGTGACATTTTCAAATCTGACCTCTGCCACGCCTTACAAGGTCGCAGGGAAAATCAGCAACGGTACTGCACCAATCACATTGAAGATAACAGACTGACTATAACTTTAACCAAGCAACAGAGCGACAAATTGCAATTCATGAAAGGGGTAAATCTATGAAAATCAAAATAGATTTTGGGCGTCCATATTTTGATGAAGAAACGATTTTCAAACTATCTCTCAAAGATTTGGATGACTTCTATACGGATGAAAATGATGTAAATGGGCTTAACCTGTTCTTTGTATTAGAAGCAACATTGCATAAGTTTCAAGGTAAAAATAACGCGAAAGCAGCCGCCCGTTGCGCCTTTTTGATGGCGTATTACCTTTTCATTCCATTAACGCCGCCGGCAGCTTACGAGTTGGCCGCATTCTATATTGATAAAGCATTGGAGCTCGATGAAAGACCAGAATATCGCCAATGGAAGGAAGCCATAGATGAAGATTTATCGGGCAGATAATGCCCACTCACAGTAAACGAAGACGTCGAATGCTGCGAGGTTTTTCAAGACCGAATAGCAAAAGGCCACCCTATTGGGGTGGCCCTTTTGTTGTTAATCGTAGCTAATTTTCCAGACACTGTCTGGAATTTTCGGTTGAGAGTTTTCTGCTGGTTGTCAGCCGCGACATTCCTCATCAGAACGTCTGTTGGCGCAGGTAATTTAAGTCCCCTGCGTGGACTACAACAGTTACTGCTCGTTGCCAGCCACGACACCCAGTTAAGATGCCAACAGTTATGGGTGTTTACCCTGTCCCATATCCAGCACAACTTTTTACAGTGCTCTCACACTGGGACGCATTACTGCTCCAATGCGTATTATATGCTTTTCTCCAAAGAGTGTCAATCGTTTTTCAAGCATGACACGTTGCAGTAAAACAAGCCTTATGCTATACTTAAAGCATGATTGTCAAGGAGGGCATTTGCATGAGTGAAAAGGAATACATGGCCCTTCAAAATGCCTTAGCCTCCACGCAGATGGAAGGCTATGAAATTACAAAGCAGACCGAGCAGGACTGTGTGCGTTTACTGAAAGGCGAAATTAGCATAACGGAATTAGCCAAAGAAATAATGGTAAGGAAGGAATCATAACTTTCGTGTCGTAAATTGCAAGAAAGTAAGAAATATTCGTGTTGTTAAGTGTGATTTTCGCGTGCAATTCGATTGATTTTTACACGAATATCTGATATACCATGGTCGTCGCCCGTGAGCAGGTTCTACGTGACGAAATAGCGAAGATTATCGCAGAAATCGAGGTGTAAGTATGGCAAATGAATTGACAATTTACCAATCGGTTATTGATGATGTAAAGGGTGTTACACTTGTTTCAGCATCAAGCATGGACAAAGAATTTGAAGGCTACGGCGGAAACGTTGAAGGTGCAAAGGCAATCGGTCAGAAAGTGGCTGAAAAGGCTCTTGCAGCAGGCATTAAAGCAGTAGTATTCGACAGAGGCGGATATGTATATCACGGCAGAGTTGCTGCTCTTGCAGAAGGCGCAAGAGAAGGCGGCTTGGAATTCTAATAGAAGGAGGAAGAGATAAGTGGCTGAAAGAATAGACGTAGAAGCTTTAGAGCTTGAGGAAAATGTCGTAGCAATCAACCGTGTTGCTAAGACTGTTAAAGGCGGTAGAACAATGAGATTCAGCGCTTTGGTCGTTGTTGGTGACAGAAATGGTCACGTTGGCTTCGGTCAAGGTAAGTCTGCTGAAATACCTGACGCAATCAGAAAAGGTATTGAAAGCGCAAAGAAGAATTTGATTTCTGTTCCTCTTGTAGGTTCAACAATTACTCATGAAGTTGTTGGTATTTCAGGTGCAGGTAAGGTTCTTCTTAAGCCGGCTGCACAAGGTACTGGTGTGCTTGCAGGTGGTGCTGCTCGTGCGGTTCTTGAACTTGCAGGTGTTAAAGACATCAGAGCAAAGAGCTTGAGATCAAATAACAAGAGAAACGTAGTTAGTGCTACTATACAGGGATTGTCAGAGTTAAAGCAGCCTGAAGAAGTTGCTAAGCTAAGAGGCAAGACTGTAGACCAAATCAGAGGTTAATAAGGAGGCACACAGTAATATGGCTAAGCTAAAAATTACATTAGTTAAGAGTACAATCGGCAGAAAGAAAGACCAAATCGCTACTGTTGAAGCTCTTGGACTAAAGAAAATAAGAAGTGTTGTTGAACACAATGACACACCTCAAATCAGAGGAATGATTAACAAGGTATCTCACCTTGTAACAGTTGAAGAAAACTAATTAGTAAGGAGGTGTAGCAAATGAACTTAAACGAATTGCAACCTGCTGAAGGTTCAAAGTTCGCTCCTAAGAGAGTGGGCAGAGGTATCGGAAGCGGTACAGGTAAAACTTCGGGAAAAGGTCATAAAGGACAAAACGCAAGAAGTGGCGGTGGCGTTAGACCGGGCTTTGAAGGTGGTCAAATGCCATTATACAGAAGACTTCCTAAGCGTGGATTTAAGAATATATTTGCAAAGCAGTATGTTGCTGTTAACGTTGAGGAGCTTAATAAGCTTGAGGACGGAGCAGAAGTTACAGCAGAAACACTAAAGGCAAACGGTATAATCAGCAAAACACTTGACGGTGTTAAAATACTTGGCAGAGGTGAGCTTAACAAAAAGCTTACTGTAAAGGTGGCTAAGATGAGCGCTTCTGCAAAGGAAAAAATAGAAAAGGCAGGCGGAAAGGCTGAGGTGATG
>ERZ826242.3137-NODE-3137-length-12574-cov-6.639748_pt1 | contig 12574 bp, 8 predicted proteins | sample MGYA00519871_ERZ826242 | MGnify/ENA primary metagenome ERZ826242 (study PRJEB31778, sample SAMEA3449226) | human gut metagenome | biome: human gut; feature: human-associated habitat; material: faeces | place: United Kingdom | collected 2010/2012 ...
AGGCGTTGACAAACGCCACAAGCTCGTCCGGCGTGCCGTAGCGGCTGGTGGGCGCAAAAAAGCCGGTGGTCTGGTAGCCCCAGCTGCCGTCAAACGGGTGCTCGGCCAGGGGCATAAGCTCGATATGGGTGAAGCCGTTCTCCTTGCAGTAGGCGGGCAGCAGGTCGGCCAGCTCGGCGTAGGTATACCAGCTGCCGTCCTCCTTCTGCCGCCAGCTGCCGGCGTGGACCTCGTAGATATTCAGCGGCTTATCAAAGCATTTTGTGCGTTCCTGCATCCATTTGTCATCGGCAAAGCCCTTGGGGGCATCGCTGACGATGCTGCGTCCGTCGGGGCGCAGCGTCATGGCCGTGCCGTAGGGGTCGCAGTGGGCCACGCTCTGGCCGTTCGCACCGCGCACCCAATACTGGTACACCATCCCCGCTTGCACACCGGGGGCGTCGCACTCCCACACGGCGGACTGGGTGCGGTGCAGATCAAAGGTACCGATCTCGGTCTCAACGGCGATATGCTGTGCGGACGGTGCCCACACCGCAAAATGCGTGCCGCCGAAATAGGTATGCGCACCGAAAAACTCATACGCATCAAAAGCGTGCCCGGTATAAAAATCCTGCATGTTCATGATGAAAACTCCCGATTGTAAGGATGTAAAATGCCGCTCTCCTGTAGGGGTCGATGCTCGCATCGACCCGCGGGGCGCAGAGCACGCGGGTACGCGGCTTCCCCCTTGGGGGAAGCTGTCAGCGGCCCCGACCGCTGACTGATGAGGGCGAACCTTCCGTTATTACCCGCCAGCGGGTCGCTGCGGTAACTTTGCCCCTCATCCGGCCCTGCGGGGCCACCTTCCCCCTCAGGGGAAGGCTTTTTCTCTAAAAAAATTGTACCACACCAACCGGGTGCGGTACAATTTACAATATTGAACACGGTGTCTAAAATTTAAATTTTCAGCAACACCCGCGCGATGTTGAAGTAGACGAGCAGTGTCGTGGTATCGACAATGGTCGTGATAAGCGGCGATGCCATGACGGCGGGGTCAAAGTTGAGTTTTTCCGCAATGACGGGCAGCAGGCCGCCGATGAGCTGGGACAGGATGACCGTGCAGATCAGCGTCAGGCAAACGACTGCCGCTACAGGGGGCGCGATGCCGTCCAGGAAGATCAGCTTGGCAAAGTTGCACAGCGCCAGCGTGCCGCCGCAGAGGATGGCAATGCGGAATTCACGCCACAGAATCTTCGGCAGGTCGTGCGGCTCAATATCACCGACGGCCATACCGCGGATGATGGTGGAGGTACTCTGGCTGCCCGCGTTGCCGCCCGCGTCGGTCAGCATCGGGATGTAGGCGGTCAGCACGGTCACGGCGGCGAGGGCATCCTCATACCCGCGGATGACCATGCTGGAGAAGGTGGACGAAATCATCAGGAACAGCAGCCACGGCGCGCGGTTTTTGTACAGTTCCCACATAGACTGTTTAAAATAAGGCTTGTCCGACGGGCCCATAGCGTTCATCTTGGCAATATCTTCGCTGGCCTCGTCCTGCATGATCGAGATAGCGTCGTCAATCGTGACGATACCGACCAGGCGCTTCTCGTTGTCCACAACGGGAATGGCCAGGTAGCCGTACTTCTCGAACATCTGGGAGACGTCCTCCTGGTCGGTGGTCGTGCTGACGCTGACGACATTGTCGTCCATCATGTCGCGGATCAGCTCGTTGTCGGGGTCCTTGGACAGGACCAGCGCGCGCAGCGAAACGACGCCGATGAGGGTGCGGTCACGGTCCGTGACGTAGCAGTTGTTGATGGTCTCCTTGTCAAAGCCGTTCTTGCGGATGGCCGCCATGGCCTGCGACACCGTCCAGTCGGGGCGCAGCTCCATCAGCTCGGTGGTCATCACGCCGCCGGCGGAGTCCTCGGGGTATTTGAGCAGTTCGTTGATCATGCGGCGGGTCGCGGGGTCTGCCTGCGCCAGAATACGCTTGACGACGTTGGCGGGCATTTCCTCGACCAGATCCGTCGCATCATCGACGAACAGGTCATCCACAACGGCCTTCAACTCCTTATCGGTCAGGCCGTCGATAAGGTCCTGCTGGGTCTCGGGGGTAAGCTCGGCGAAAATCTCCGCCGCCAGGTCCTTGGGACACAGGCGGAACAGCACGGGGAGCTTCTCGGGCGGGAGGTCCTCAAACACGGCTGCCAGGTCGGGCGCGGGCAGGGTGGACATAACATCGCGCAGGCTCTGGTACTTTTTGGCATCGTCCAGGTTGGCCAGCATCGTGCGGAGGGTCAGGATCGCGGTATCAGACATAAAAAAGCTGCCTCCTTTTCAGGCGGCAGCCAGGCACATTTAATTTTAGGCAATGCAAAGCAGAGCAACACCGTGCGCTTATTTTCGCGTACAGTTTGCTTTGGTTTGCCTGACAAAAAAGTGGTGGCTGCCGTTATTCAAGATACATCGGTACACAGGACTGGGACTGGGGGTATCCATTGTGACAACCACCTCACCTTTGTTTGAATTTTTACTACACGGCGCTATTCGCACCTATAGTTACTTTACCATCTGGGAACGGATTAGTCAACGGTAAATTTCGGCAATTTGAGAAAAAATTCAAACACGCAAAAAACTCCCGGCAGGCTGGCGGGTCGATGCAGGCATCGACCTCTACAGTGTACCGGGAGTCTCTCTGTGTATTATTTGCGCTTCTTTACTGCCGTCACGCCCAGGCCCAGCAGGGCGGCCAGTGAGACAACAGCCAGTGCGGCAACGGGCATCTCGTCGCCGGTCTGGGGGATGGCGCTCAGCGCCTTGGCGGACTGCACAGCACCTGCCGCACCGGCTGCGCCCGTGCTGTCAACGGCAGCGGTGGGCGTGCCCTTCACGTTTGCATAGGCACTCAGGTCCTGGGTCGTCACTGCGCCGCAGTGGTCACAGGCGTAGCCGCCCTCAGTGGCCGTCCAGTTATGGTAGCCGCAGGCCGTGCAGGTAAAGTAAACCGCCGCGTGCCCAGACTGCACCTGCGGAGTTGCCGTGGTGGCAGGGGCTGACGTGTTGCTCTCGCTGGAAGCGGTGCTCGTTTGAACCGGGGCAACCAGCGCAGGAATGCTCTCGGTGCGGGTCGCGCCGCAGACCGTGCAGGTGTAGGTCTTCACGCCCTCCTGGCCGACGGCGGGGGCGGTGGTAACTTTGCCTTCATCGTAGCTGTGGCCCAGAGCGGGCAGGCTCTCGACTGCCACGGCGCTGCAGCGGGTGCAGGTCAGGGTCTTGTAGCCGTCCTCGGTGCAGGTGGCCGCTTTCGTCTCGGTCACGGCAAAGTCATGGCCCAGGGCGGAGAGTTTCTCCTCTTTCGTCGCACCGCAGGTCTTGCAGATGTAGGTCTTCACGCCCTCGGTCTCACAGCCGGGTTTGGTCGTCACAGTGCCGTCGTCCCATGTGTGGCCGGTGGCGGGGATGACCTCATCCCCCATATCCGTGTCACAGACCTTGCAGACGTAGTGCCGTACGCCGTCTTCCAGACAGGTAGCCGCCTTGGTGACAGTGCCGTCGTCGCGGATATGCTCGCCGGTGGCGGAGATCTTCTCAGCCTTGGTCGCGCCGCAGATTTTGCAGGTGTATGTCTTTTCGCCCTCCTCGGCGCAGGTGGCGGCCTTCGTCACTTTACCCTCGTCCCAGGTGTGCTCGCCGGTGGCGGCCACAGTCTCGATACGGGTCGCGCTGCAGAGGGTGCAGGTATAGGTCTTCTCCCCCTCATGGATGCAGTCGGGTGCCTTCGTGATCTCGCCGTCGTTCCACACATGGTTCGTCGTCTTCTCGATACTTTCTTCCTTCGTTTCTCCGCAGATCGTGCAGGTATAGGTGCGCACGCCTTCCTCGGCACAGGTAGGTTCACGGGTCACAGTGCCTTCGTCCCAGACGTGGTCACCCAGGGCAGGGATGCTCTCGGTCTTGGTCGCGCCGCATTCAGTGCAGGTGAAGGTCTTCACGCCGGGTTGATCCTTGTCTGCCTGGGTCGTGACTTTACCATCGTCCCAGGCGTGGTCGACCATCGGCACATCTTCGGTCTCGGTTGCACTGCAGACGGTGCAGGTGCGGGTCTTTCTGCCCTTGGCAGAGCAGGTCGGGGCCAGGGTTTCCTCCCAGTTGCCCCAGGTATGTTCGCCGGTGGGGTTGATCGGCTCGGTGCCCAGATCAGCGCCGCAGACTTTGCAGGTGAACTTCTTCACGCCCGGCTCGCCGCAGGTGGGTGCAGTGACAATGGTACCGTCGTCGCGGGTGTGCTCACCAGTGGCAGGGATTTCGACGACTTTTTTCTCGTCGCAGCCTTCCACGGTGCAGGTGTAGGTCTTTTCTCCCTTCTCGCCGCAGGTAGCGGGCTTTGTTACAGTGCCCTCATCCCAGACATGCTCGTGGCTCACGGTCAGGACAATCGGTTCACTGCTCTTCCAGTCGATTTCGACCATAGAATCGTTGTAGGAAGACTCCGGCACGGAGTTGATGTTGATTGTGCTCTCGCCGAACTTGGCATCGTCACGCACTTTGAACTCCAGGCGGGCCAGCTTGCCATCGCCAAATATATCCTTGCCGGGCTCCCAGTCCAGCTTTGCACCGCTCACGCGGTCGGGCGCATAAAGGGACGAGGTAATAAGGGTGCCGTTCTCTACGTCCACAAACTCAAACACTTTTTCGTCAAATACTACGGCGACCTGCATCAGGCAGATGCCAGGGTTATTGTCAAGGCTTACTGTGACATAGAATGTATCGCCGCGCTTGAGCGCGTCGTTGTCGGCCTTTGCCACAATGGTCGGCGTGCCCGCCGCCGCGACTGACAGCGCCAGCGCCAGGCTCAGGGCCAGCGCTGTCAGCAGAGAAAATAATTTCTTCATGGGTGGTTACTCCTTTTTCACTTTATATCGGTCAGCATGTGGCGCAGGGCAATACGGTCTGCACCGTTGACCTTGCCGTCCTGGTTCACATCGGCAGCGGCCAGGCTGATGGCGATGGAATCCTTGCTCGTCAGGTACTTGCGCAGGGCAATGCGGTCTGCGCCGTTGACTTTGCCGTCATTATTCACATCGCCTACGATAATGTTGTTGACCTGCACGGTCACAGGTGCGCTGCTCTGCCAGTCGACTTCCTCCATCTCGTCGCTGAAGGAAGATTCCGGCACGGCGTTGACCTGAATGACAGTGTCGCCCTCGGCAGCATCATCCAGCACCTTGAAGGTCAGCGTCACCAGTGTGCCGTCGCCGGTCACGTTGGCATTGTACTCCCAGTCCAGGATACCGCCGCTGACAAGGTTCGGCGTGTAGATCGTGCCCTCGGGGAAGACATCGCCGTTCGTCACGCCGGTCAACTGCAAAACTTTCTCGTCAAAAGTGGGCTTAATCTGCATCAGGCTCATGCCGGGGTTGTTCTTGACATTGACGGTCACGACCAGTTCGCCGCCGATGCGGGCCGTCTGCGGGGCCGATGCTACGATCTGGGGCAGGTCGTCCCGCGCCTTGGACCAGTGGGCATAGATCGTATGGTCGGTGGTCGCGGTCACAACCGTTGTGCCTTCCACCTTCGTGCCGCCTTCCGGCTCGGTGTACCAGCCCTCGAAGGCGTGGCCCTCGTACACGGGTTCAGGCAATTCGCCAGCAACACCGTAGGCGGTGTTGTAGTCCACATAGCGGCCCGTCTCATAGCCATCATAACCATGGCCGCCGTTGACATCGAAGGTGACGCGGACAGTGAGGGGTGTCCATTTGGCATATAAAGTATGGTTGGAGTCAATGCCTACACGCGTTTCATTCGTACATTTTGAATCACTCACGTAGTCTGCCCGGCTGTACCAGCTTTCGAACTTATATCCCTCTCTTATGGGAGTTGGCAAGGAGCCGTAAAGCTGACCAAAAGAAACTGTCTTTTTTCGCACCTGAACGGTGCCGCCTACAGGGTCAAAAGTCACATCGTACTTGTTGGGAATCCAACCGGCGTACAGATACAAAGTATTGCCAACAGCATTATCAACATCTTCACCGTCATATACAAAGATGCCGTCTTCCCAATAGGTGCCGTCGTTTACGGCGTAACCATCACCGTCGTAAACCTTGATGCCGACACTGTTCGCACTTGTGTACCAACCATTGAAAGTGTACCCTGTTTGTGTCGGCAAATCCCAGGCCATGTCGAAATATTCAGAGGATCCATACGTTGCAGTAATATAATTCGTTGAGACATTTCCGCCCCAAGGATTCAACTTTATGCCGTATTGTTTCGCTGTCCACTCTGCGGTAAGGGTGTGGTCTTCCGCAACGGTCACTTCATCACCATCGGCTATAATCGTATCAACGTCCGCCGTTTTTAGGCGCCAGCCTGCAAATACATAGCCTTTGCGCTCCGGCGTGGGCAAGCTCCGGTAATTACTGCCGTATTGGACATAAACTTTGTCCGTACTGACTGTACCGCCGTTTGCATCTAGGGTCACACAATAGTCGATATCCTGATAAAAGTAATAAAGCGTATCATATTGCAGTTTTTCAACAATACTATCCTCTGTTACTTTTTCCTGCTCTCCATTTCCTGGTTTATACCATCCCAAAAACCGTTTGCCCTTTATTTCCGGCATCTGCGGGAGCGAACCGTAGGGCTTGCCCAGCACATATTCCCGTGTATCTACCACCTCAAGACTGTATGGATTCTTAAACTTAATCGTATACGTCTCCGCGCCTGACGTTGTAAACGATTTTTGGTCGCTGTAATAGTATTTTCCGGATGTGTCTACTGCAAAGAATTGGTAGTAGTAGGTTGTGCCCTTCTGCAAAGAAGGATAACCATTGCTACCAAAATCATAGTAGATTTTCGTCAATACATTGGCCACGGAATCCGTGAGCGGCGTCTCCGTCATGGCCGTAGTCGTGCCCCATTTCACACCCACCTGCGACAGAGCGCTGTTTTTTGTCACATCCGCCTGTACATGGGCGGTAGTTTCGGTAATGGAATCTGCATAGACATCGTTAAACGTGATTGCATCCACGCTGGGCGTCGGGGTCGGATTAATAATCGTACCGCCGTTATAGTGGAGCACATATAATGTGCCGACGCCGTTTGCAATATTCTGCCCCTGTCCTGCATAGCTGCCCAGGTATTCTCCCTCAACAAAATTGCCGCTTTTGTCGGTTGGTCTTGGAGATGCCCAAACTGCCCACACAACATTCCTGCCCTTGGAGTATGTTCCTTTGCGGATGCTGGTAATTACAAATGTATGCACATAATTACTGGCGTTTTTTGCATCTTGGACGACCATAATATCCCCGGGCGCAAAATGGCCGCTGTTGTCGCTTTCATACACGTAGTTACCGTCTGTTGTCACCTTATACTCAGTAAACAGTCCGGTGTTCAGTAGCAGTTTTCGCAGGGTAGTCGTGCTGGCACTGCCGCTGCCGATTGCTGTCAACTTTCCGCCGTTGACAAGACAATCCGAGCCAAAGGATGCACACAGTTTGTCCCCCGCCCACTTGCTGTTGGTGTAGTTCGCCAGTGCGTACTGCGCCGCAGCAGCGCCATCATAGGAGCTAGCCGCATACGCAGTTACACCGCCCAGCGGCATAGTGCAGAATAAAACGCATAGTGCCGCTATGGCCGCCGCAAATTTCTTGATCCATCGTTTCACATGCAACAACCCCTGTTCTTTACCGTCCGCGCGGTGGCGGCCTGCACCCCGCAGGTACTTATCAACCGTCGCACATAGTTTTTGACTGTATTGCCATTATAGTAAACATCTTTACTAAAGTCAAGTAGAATAATCCCTCTGTGTTACCATATTCTAATAGAAAATTGCGTTTTGCAAAGGGAAAATTTCTATGGACTACATCCGCCGTATGCGCGACTTGCGGGAGGACGCCGACCTGACTCAGGCACAAGTCGCCGCAAAACTTGGTACATCACAAACAATGTACGCCCGCTATGAGCGCGGCGCAAATGAACTGCCGATCCACCATCTTATTAAACTGTGCGAACTGTATCACGTTTCCAGCGATTATTTCTTAGGTCTGCGTGACACGCCGTGACTGCGTCCTCCATGGGGGCGCAGTTTTCTTTTATTCTTTTATAACCAAACGGATATTACATAGACAAGATAGCACAAATCCATAGTATTGTCAATATAACCAATTAGTTATCGAGGAGCAATGCTATGGCTTACTATCCCCGTCTGCGGGACATGCGCGAGGACCACGACCTGACCCAGCAGAAACTTGCAGAATATCTTGGCATGCCTCAACCGCAGTATTTCCGCTACGAACAGGGCCTGCGGGACATTCCCACCGACATTTTGATTCAACTTGCCAAGTTGTACAATACAACCACGGATTATTTGTTAGGTCTGACGGACGACCCGGTCATTCCCAAGCGGCCACGCGGGGCGTCGAGGACGCCGCCCCCTACGAATATGCAGTAACACAAATAAAAAGCCGACTCCCGGCAACTGGCGGGTCGATGCAAGCATCGACCCCTACAGCTTGTCGAGAGTCGGCAGTTCTTTTATTTTACAGCAAGGTTTACGCCATCAGTTCCTTGACGGTGGCGGCCAGCTTCTCGTCCTTGCATGCGGGGAAGAAGTTCTCGGCGAAGTGCTCACCGGCGAAGGCACCCTTGACGAGGTCGCGATCCAGATCCTTCAGGATGTCGGACAGGTCGCGGAAAGCAATGGCGCGCACGCCGTCCAGGATCTTCTTGTTGCGCTGCTCGGGGACAACGCGCTCCTTGGGGTAGCCCTGGCCGTGGCCGAAGCCGAACAGCTTCTCGAAGATGTACTCGAGGTTCAGCTCGCCGCCCCAGCCGAAGCCCTTGGCGAAGGGCAGAGCCACCGCGTTGCCGTCGTTGACGTGGGCAAAGGTGTAAGCGTCAACGGGGTCCTCGACGTGGCCGCAGATGACGCCGGGGAAGCTGTTCAGGGCCAGCATAGCGCCTTCCCCGGTGCCGCAGCCGGTGATGACGTAATCCGCAGCGCCGGAGTTCAGCAGCACAGCGGCCAGGATGCCGTTCTGAACGTAGGTCAGCTGGGCGGCATCGTCGGCGGCATACATGCCGTAGTTGACGACCTCATGGCCCATCGGCTCGACGACCTTGCGCAGGGTTGCCTCGATCAGGGCGTTCTTGGCGGCCTGGCTGTTCTCATTGATCAGAGCGATTTTCATAATAGTTCTTCTCCTTATATCGTCAAATTTCACATTACAAGCTGACGGAAATACGTGGTGTTGATGCTCTTGTCGAGCTTGGCCATCTTGGCAATGCAGCCGTCCAGCGTATGGGCCACATCGTCCAGGCTGTGCCAGTTGGCGGCCTGCGGCTTGACCTCCTCCTCGAGCCAGGGGGCCACGTCGGTGTGGGAGCAGGCACCCTCGATGAGGTAGGCACCCTTGCGGGCGGCCTGGGTCTGCGGCTCGTAGCCGTCAACGCTGCCCATCATCGTCATGGTGAATACACCCTTGCGGTTCCGCCCGCCCACGATGAGCCGCACGCCCACCGGCTGCACCGAGACCGTGGCGGCCTTCTCGCGCAGGATCTTGACGACCTTCTCCAGCGTCAGGTACTGGGTCTGGTACTCGTCCACCGCGTTGATGATCTGCACGGCGGCCAGCGTGTCGCCCGCAAAACCGACCACGACGTTGCGGTTGATCTTGCGGACCTTGGGCAGGTCGTTTTTGAGGATATGGGGCTTTTCGCCGGTGATGGGTTCCTCGACATAGCGGCCATCGCTGACCATGGCGCAGAAGGTATCACCGCATACTGCTAAAATCGCACTCATTGTTTTTCGTCCTTTGTTTTTTAATGGTACGTCTATTGTAGCACGAAATGCCGCGGGGTGCAAGGCACGCTTGACATGGCCGCGGCAGTGGGGTATAATAACTATAGAAAAGGCGCTGCGACAAGCGGTTGGCCCGATCAAAAATGAGGTTTTAGGTTTTTACCCTAAGAGCCGTCACTTTGCCGAGTGGCGGTTCTTGCTTTTTACAACAATGCTGATTGTGATGGTCTTGCGGCCAACATAAAAAGTCAATGTAAAACGCATGGTCTCACCTCCTTTACGGAAGTGTGGCCAACCGCCTGCCGTTGTGTGCAGCGCCTTGCCGTCTGTTGTGAAACAGGCGGCTTTTGTATTATAGCAGAAATTTCGACGGTATGCAAGCAAAGCTGCCCGCAGGAGAACCTTCCCCTGCGGACAGCTTTTTAATTTCAGACTGTCAAAAAACTCCTGTAGGGGCGAGCATTGCTCGCCCGTGCCCGTATACCTTGTAAGAAAGCCATCTCGGAAAGCGCGTTGCTGCGCCAAGCTGGCGGGCGACCAATGGTCGCCCCTACATTCTCTATATAGCAAAGTCGATGTTTTTTGACACGCTGTTTAATTTATCGAGTCTGTAGGGGCCGGGCATGCCCGGCCCTGCCGTATAAGGCAGACGAGTGTTTGCGGAAAGCCGCGGGCCGCACATGTGCGGCCCCTACAAGGCCGTTTTTCTTTAGTTATTCTTGTAATAATTGATCAGGCAGCCGTCCGCCAGGATCCGGCGCTCGGCGTCGGTCATCGCGCCGAGCTTGACGGTGAACTTCACCAGACCGCCGTCCGGCTTGACGGCCACGGCATCCAGTTCGTCCGCGGCCTCCAGCAGAGCCTTGCGGACGCCGGGCAGGTAGACGTAATCGCCGTTGTCCAGCGCGCCGGGGTTCTCCACCAGGAACGGCAGCATGCCCCAGTTGATGCAGTTGGAGCGGTAGCGCTTTGTGGCATACTCGCAGGCAAAGTTGGCCGCGCCGCCCAGCACGCGCTGGCAGCTGGCGGCCTGCTCACGGGCGGAGCCGTCGCCGGGCTTGTTGGCAAAAATGGCCGAGCCAATGTTGGTGTTGGCCGCGTCGGGCTCGTAGCCCAGCTTCTTCAAATCGTCGTAGACACGCGCAACCTCGGCGGGCAGCTCGCCTGCCTTGCGCTGTTCGTCCAACGCCTTCACGGCCTTGGCGTTCGGCACGTAGGCCGGGTCCTTGCGGGAGAGGGTGAACTCCGCCAGCCGCAGCGGGTTGGAGCGGAAGGACGACGTCTCGCCCGACGGGATCAGCTCGTCGGTCGTCGTGACGGGGTCGGTGATGTAGCTGACAATTTTGACCAGCAGGTCGTCGGTCAGGGCGGGCTGCTCGGGCCAGTCCTTGATGTTCGGGCCGAATTTCAGCGCGTAGTCCGGCTCCGGATGACCCCAGCCGTTGTAGACGCGCTTGTCGTAGACACCCTGCTCAAAGTGGTAGTCAGGCACGGTGTACTCCACGTCGGTCAGCTCACTGGCGGCGGTCAGGTAGCCGCCGTTGGCCGCGGTGGCCGCAATGGAGCGGGCGTCCATCAGGGCGACGGCGCTGATCTGGCCCTCGCCGGGCTTGGAGCCCTCGCGGTTCGGGAAGTTGCGGGTCGTGTGGCGGATGGAGAACTCGCCGTTGGCCGGGGTGTCGCCCGCGCCGAAGCAGGGGCCGCAGAAGCACTCGCGGAAGATGCCGCCGGCGGAGACAATGTCCGCCACAGCGCCGTTTTTGACCAGCTCCAGATAGGTCGGCATGCTGTCGGGGTAGACGCTGAACTTGAACTCACCGTTGCCGCAGCTCTTGCCTTTGATGATGTCCGCCACGGCGCAGATATTTTCATACGTGCCGCCGGAGCAGCCGGCCACAACGCCCTGGTCAACGTAGATGCGGCCATCGTCGCAGATCTTGCCGACGAGGTCCATCTCGACCTTGCCGCCCAGCTGCCTGTTGGCCTGGTCCTGCGCCGCCTGCAGGATCTCTTTGGCGTTGGCCTTCAGCTCGCGGATCGGGTAGGCGTAGCTGGGGTGCATCGGCAGCGCGATCATGCACTCGACGGTGGAGAGGTCCAGCTCAATGCAGCCGTCGTAGTAGGCCACGTCGGCGGGCTTCAATTCCTTATAAGCCTCGGGGCGGCCATGCTGCACAAAATATTCCTTCGTGGTATCGTCGGTCTGCCAGATGGAGGACCAGCAGGTCGTCTCGGTGGTCATGACGTCGATGCCGTTGCGGTAGTCGGCACTCAGGTTTGCCACGCCGGGGCCGACGAACTCCATGACCTTGTTCTTCACATAGCCGTTGGCGTAGGTCGCGGCAACCAGCGCCAGCGCGACATCGTGCGGGCCGACGCCCGGAGCGGGCTTGCCGGTCAGGTAGATGGCAACGACCCCGGGATAGCTCATATCGTAGGTGCGGCCCACGAGCTGCTTGGCCAGCTCGCCGCCGCCCTCGCCGACGGCCATCGTGCCGAGGGCGCCGTAGCGGGTGTGGGAGTCAGAGCCCAGGATCATCCGCCCGCAGCCGGACATCATCTCGCGGTTGTAGCTGTGGATGACGGCCATGTTCGGCGGAACATAGATGCCGCCGTATTTGTGGGCGGCGGACAGGGCAAACTGGTGGTCGTCCTCGTTGATGGTGCCGCCGACAGCGCAGAGGCTGTTGTGGCAGTTCGTCATGACGTAGGGCAGCGGGAACTCCGTCATGCCGGACGCGCGGGCCGTCTGGATGATGCCGACATAGGTGATGTCGTGGCTGGTCATCGAGT
>ERZ826242.3145-NODE-3145-length-12542-cov-3.008649_pt1 | contig 12542 bp, 15 predicted proteins | sample MGYA00519871_ERZ826242 | MGnify/ENA primary metagenome ERZ826242 (study PRJEB31778, sample SAMEA3449226) | human gut metagenome | biome: human gut; feature: human-associated habitat; material: faeces | place: United Kingdom | collected 2010/2012 ...
CGTAGGCCCCGCTCTCACAATGAGACAACGTCTCTGAGCAACTGTCTCACCGAAATGAAGGAGGGCGGATCAATTGATCCGCCCTCCTCGCGTTTACGCGTATGTGTCGCACGCTAGCCGTTGATGGCGGCGTTGGTCGCGACGGCCACGGCGACGGTCGCGCCGACCATCGGGTTGTTGCCCATACCGATGAAGCCCATCATCTCGACATGCGCCGGCACGCTCGAGGAACCGGCGAACTGCGCATCGGAATGCATGCGTCCCATGGTGTCGGTCATGCCGTAGGAGGCGGGGCCGGCTGCCATGTTGTCCGGGTGCAACGTGCGACCCGTACCGCCGCCGCTTGCCACCGAGAAGTACGCCTTGCCTTGCTCGACGCACTCCTTCTTGTACGTGCCCGCGACAGGGTGCTGGAAGCGCGTGGGATTGGTGGAGTTGCCCGTGATGGAGATGTCCACGCCCTCGTGGTGCATGATCGCGACGCCCTCGCGCACGTCGTCTGCTCCGTAGCAATGCACGTCACCACGCTCTCCCGCGGAATAGCGGGTCTCGTTGACGACCTTGAGTTCGCCCGTGGCGTAGTCGAACTGCGTCTGCACGTAGGTGAAGCCGTTGATGCGGCTGATGATCATCGCCGCGTCCTTGCCCAGGCCGTTGAGGATGACGCGCAGGGGCTCCTTGCGCACCTTGTTGGCGGTGCGGGCAATGCCAATGGCGCCCTCAGCAGCGGCAAAGCTCTCATGGCCGGCCAGGAAGGCAAAGCACTTGGTGTTTTCACTCAGCAGCATGGCGCCCAGGTTGCCATGGCCCAGGCCCACAGCGCGCTGATCGGCCACGGAGCCGGGAATGCAGAACGCCTGCAGGCCTTCGCCGATAGCGGTGGCAGCCTCGGCGGCAGTCTTGCAGCCCTTCTTGAGGGCAATGGCCGCGCCCAGGGTGTACGCCCACACAGCGTTTTCAAAAGCGATGGGCTGTACGCCGCGGACGATGCCGTCCACATCAACGCCCTTGTCCTTTACAAACTGCGCCATCGAATCCAGATCGGTGAAGCCGTACTGCTTGAGGACGCCCTCAATCTTGCCGATTCTTCTTTCGTATCCTTCAAAAGTAGCCATTTCCACTCACCTCTTAACAAATTCGGATTACTGATGACGGGGATCAATGTATTCGACGGCCTCGGCGAAGCGGCCATAGGTGCCGACGTTCTTTTCGTAAGCTTCCTTGGGATCGGTGCCATTCTTGATGGCTTCCATCATCTTGCCCAGGTGCACAAACTGATAGCCGATGACCTCATGATCCTTGTCCAGGCCCAGCTTGAGCACATAGCCCTCGGCCATCTCCAGATAGCGAACGCCCTTTTTGAGGGTTCCATACATGGTGCCCACCTGGCTGCGCAGACCCTTGCCCAGGTCCTCCAGGCCCGCGCCGATGACCAGGCCGCCCTCGCTGAAGGCGCTCTGGGTGCGGCCGTAGGCGATCTGCAGGAACAGCTCGCGCATGGCGGTGTTGATGGCGTCACAAACCAGGTCGGTATTGAGGGCTTCCAGCACGGTCTTGCCGGGCAGGATCTCGGCGGCCATGGCGGCAGAGTGGGTCATGCCGCTGCAGCCGATGGTCTCCACCAGCGCCTCCTGGATGATCCCTTCTTTAACGTTGAGGGTCAGTTTGCAGGCGCCCTGCTGGGGCGCGCACCAGCCAACGCCGTGCGTCAGGCCGCTGATATCCTTGATCTCGCGGCTCTGCACCCACTTGCCCTCTTCGGGGATGGGAGCGGGGCCATGGTTGGGGCCCTTTTTGACGCATACCATTTCCTCGACTTCTCTTGAATATTGCATTGATTGTATCCTCCTGTTCCAACATAGTGTGTGATGCGGACACATACATTTATAGTATAGCACAACTTTTCCTTTGTAAAAAGTGGTTGCACGAAAATTTGATGGGTTTTTACGGAAGCGCAGCAATTCATCTGGGACAGGCACGGCGCAAACAGGGCGCCGCAGCGCCTGGCTGACCGAATGACACGCAGCTGCACAGGGAGCGTATGTCTCAAAAAAGAGGAATGCAGAAGCCGCATCAATGCCAGGGCAGCCTCGTCAGGCCCCCTCCCCTTTGACCGGCATGAATCTCAAAGGATCAGCATGGCATCCCCGAAAGAAAAGAACCGGTAACGTTCCTTCACCGCCTCACGGTAGACGCGCAGCGCCTCCTCACGCCCCATCAGGGCGGAAATGAGCATCAGGAGCGTGCTCTGCGGCAGGTGGAAGTTGGTAATCAGCGCGTCCGTCGCATGGAAGGTATAGCCGGGCATGATGAAGATGCCCGTATCCCCGCTTTGAGCGCGGATGATTCCATCCTCGCCGGTGACGGTTTCCAGCGTGCGCACGCTGGTGGTGCCTACGCATACGCAGCGGCCGCCCGCCGCGCGCGCCGCGTTGATACGCGCCGCCGCTTCCGGCGGCACCTCATAGTGCTCCACATGCATGTGATGCTGGCTGAGGTCCTCCGTTTTCACGGGACGGAAGGTGCCCAGCCCCACATGCAGCACGATCGGCACCACATCCACGCCCATCCTGCGCACACGGTCCAGAAGCTCCGGCGTGAAATGCAGGCCTGCCGTAGGCGCGGCAGCGCTGCCCTCCTCGCGGGCGTAGACGGTCTGGTAGCGGGTCTTGTCCATCAGTTTCTCATGGATGTAGGGCGGGAGCGGCATCTGGCCCAGCCGGTCCAGAATCTCCTCGAACACGCCCTGATAGTGGAAGCGCACCTTGCGCCCGCCATCCTCGGCATTGTCGATGATTTCCGCCCTCAACAGCCCTTTGCCAAACGCGCACATCGTGCCGGGGCGAAGCCTGCGGCCCGGCCGGACCAGCGCCTCCCACACGTCGCGCTCCAGGCGCTTGAGAAGCAGCAGCTCCACCGGCACGCCGGTGTCCTCCTTCTGGCCCAGCAGGCGCGCGGGAATCACCTTCGTTTCATTGATGACCAGCGCGTCGCCCGCATGCAGAAACTGCGGCAGATCGTAAAAATGCAGGTGCCTGACGCTGCGGTCCGCACGGTCGTACACCAGCAGGCGGCTGTGATCGCGCGGCTCGATGGGCGTCTGCGCGATCAGTTCCTGCGGCAGCTCATAATCAAAATCGCTGGTTTTCATATACGCATTTGTTCCCCCTCGTCGGGCGGCGTCTGCGGCTTGCGCCCCAGGTGTTCATAAGCGGCGGGCATGACCACACGGCCCCTGGGCGTGCGTGTGAGAAAGCCCAGCTGCATCAGGTACGGCTCGTACACGTCCTCGATGGTGGAGGCGTCCTCGCCCGTCATGGCGCTCAGGGTTTCCAGGCCCACCGGTCCGCCCCCAAACTTGTCAATCATGGTTTCCAGCATGGCGCGGTCCAGCTTTTCCAGTCCCAGCTCGTCCACATCCAGGAGATCCATACCCTGCCGGGCCACCTCCAGCGTAATCACGCCTCCCGCCCGGATCTGCGCAAAGTCGCGCACGCGGCGGAGCATGCGGTTGGCAATACGCGGCGTGCCGCGGCTGCGGCGGGCGATTTCCAGAATGCCCTCATCATCCGCGCGCACGTTCAGAATGCCCGCGCTGCGCCGCACAATGGCCGCCAGCTCCTCCGGCGAATACATCTCCAGCCGGAACAGGATGCCGAAGCGGTCGCGCAGCGGCGCGCTCAAAAGCCCCGCCCGCGTGGTGGCGCCCACCAGGGTAAAGCGCGGCAGGTCCAGACGAATGCTGCGCGCCGTGGGTCCCTTGCCGATCATGATATCCAGCGCGTAGTCCTCCATGGCAGGATAGAGCACTTCCTCCACGGAGCGGCTCAGGCGGTGGATCTCGTCGATAAAGAGCACGTCGCCGTCGCTCAGGTTGGTCAGAATGCTGGCCAGGTCGCCCGCCTTTTCAATGGCGGGGCCGCTGGTAATGCGGATGTTCTGCCCCATCTCCGCGGCGATAATCCCTGCCAGCGTGGTTTTGCCAAGGCCCGGCGGGCCGTAGAGCAGCAGATGATCCAGCGGCTCGTGGCGCTTGAGCGCCGCCTCGATGGAGATATGCAGATTCCGCTTTACGCTCTCCTGACCGATGTATTCCCGCAGGGTTTTGGGGCGCAGGCTCTGCTCCTGCTCGTCCTCGCCCTGCCGGAAGCCCGTGGAAACGATGCGGTCGTCCATGCCCTATCCTCTCTTCTTCCCTCACATGTTTTGCGCCATGTGGCGCAGGGCGAGCTTGATCAGCTCATCCGGCGTCTCCGCCTGCCCCTTGACGCCCTTGAGCGCCGCGGCCGCCTCCTGCGGCGTGTATCCCAGCGACTTAAGGGCCAGCAGCGCCTCACCCAGCGCGTCCTGTGCGGGCGCGTCGGGCTCGATGGCAAAGGCCGCATCGTCCAGTCCCGCCGCGCCGGAAAGCGCATCCTGCGCCAGCTTGTCCTTGAGCTCCAGACTGATGCGCTGCGCCGTTTTCTTGCCGATGCCCGGCGCGCGGGACAGCGCTGCGGCGTCCCCGGTGAGGATGGCCAGGCGCAGATCCGCCAGCGGCATGCTGCCCAGCACGCCCAGCGCGCTCCTTGGGCCGATGCCGCTTACGGAGGTCAGGCGCTTGAACATGTCGCGCTCCTCCTTCTGGCAAAAGCCGAAGAGCTCCATGGCGTCCTCCCGCACGTTCATAAAGGTATACAGCGTGCATTCCTGCCCGGCGGCAGGCAGCACGGCCAGCGTGTTCATGCTGCACATCACGCGCAGGCCCAGGCCGCCGGCGGTCATCACAACGGCCTCGCCCTCGCTTTTTTCCATCAGGGTGCCCTTTACCATTGCGATCATGTCAGCGCCTCACTTCATTTTAAACTGCTCGCGCGCGGGACCCGTGGCGGCATGGGTCAGCGCGATGGCGATGGCATCTGCCGCGTCGTCGGGGCGGGCGATGTCCTGCATATGCAAAAGGAGTTTTACCATCTGCTGCACCTGCTGCTTTTCGGCCTTGCCATAGCCTACGATGGCCTGCTTGACCTGCATGGGCGTGTATTCATACAGCCGGTCGGTATACTCGGCGCAGGCGGCCAGGCTCACGCCCCTTGCCGCGCCCACGGTGAGCGCCGTGGTCACATTGCGCGCAAAGAACAATTCCTCAAAGGCGATCTCCTCCGGCCGGTACTGCCTCAGCAGTGCGCGCATATCCCGCCCGATCTGGCACAGGCGGTCGGGAAAGGACTGCTGCGGCGTGGTCAGAATGCAGCCATAGTCCACCAGCCGCTGCCTTCCCCGCTCCGCCTCGATCACGCCCCAGCCAAGCGTGGCCAGTCCGGGGTCGACGCCCAAAACAATCATGCGCCACGCCTCCTTGTCTTTGCTATGATACAGGTTTTAGGTACGGTTGTCAAACATACGTTCGACCTTTCCGCGCATCACAAAGGGGCCGCCGCCCTCCGGCGGCCGCCCCTTAGCAAGCTCCCGGCAATGGCGCCGTCAGAGCGTGCGCATATAGTTGGCAAAGTGCGCAAAGACGATGCCCGGTTCCTCCAGCGTCGTATCCCAGCGCTTGACCCATTCCAGCGAATAGAACCCGTCGTAGCCGCCATCCTTGAGCACGCCCACGATTTCTTCCAGCGGCACGTCGCCAAAGCCAGGCAGGGCATAGCGATAGCCGTCCGCCGTGGCGGTGCTGTCCTTGAAATGGGTATGGCACAGCCAGGGGCGCAGGTTCTGATAGGTGGTTTCCGGCTTTTCGTGCATGAAGCGGTAGGGATGATGGACATCCCACAGGACACCCACGCCCTCGCAGCTGATGGTGCTCATCAGCCGGGCCAGCTTCTCGCTGTCGCTCCACACGCCGTTGGTCTCAATCAGCATCTTCACGCCGTGTTCCAGCGCGTAATGCCCCATCTCCACCGCGCGGTGCTGCACGTAGCCCTCGTCCACCGTACCGGCGGGCTGAGGAACGGGCGCGGTCGCCATCACGCGCACATAGGGCACGCCCAGCTTCTGCGCCAGGTGAATGTAGGCCCGGATTTCCTCGTTGGTGGTCTGCTCCGTTTCGCGCAGGTGAATGCAGCAATCGCTGTCCAGGCAGGGGATGGCCAGGTTCAATCGGGCAAGCTCCGCCTTGGTTTTGTCCAGGTTTTCATCCGAAAAGGCAGGAATGCTGGGAACCGAGATATCGTTGCCGACGCCGCGTACCTCCACGCCGCCGTAGCCCAGATCGCAGGCGGTCGCCAAAATCTCCCGCCAGCTCCAGCGCGGACAGCCCAGGGTGGAAAAACTGATCTTCATGGCCGTCACTCCTCAAACTTGCATATCGGTTATTGGTTATGATATCATTGCTTCATCCATTGGTCAAGCCCTTCGTGGCCCGCGGGCTCCGATTGGCGCACGTTTGTTTTTTTCTGGAATGAAGGAGGCTTTCCATGAGCCGACGCAGGCGTTCAAGACGGGGCGTGTCACTGGGAACCGTCGTGATGCTCCTTTTAACCATCGTGGTGCTCGGGGGATTTTGTGCCCTGCTGCCCAGGCTGACGGGTACGACCGATGTGCGCACCAACGCGGCTGAGCTGGCGGTGGCCATCGATCAGTCCCTGTCCCAGATTGCGGCATCCGGCGTGTCGCTCGTCGGTCCCACGCCACAGGCCTCCGTGCTTCCTCCCTCCGAGCTGGCCACCGCCACACCCACTCCCGCAGCGCCAACCGAGCCGCCTGAGCAGCGCTTTTCGCTGTGCGCGGCAGGCAGCATTCAGATCAATTCCAATGTGCAAAAAGCGCTGACGGACGACGATACCTACCGCTTCGACATCCTCTTTGGCGACCTGGCGGGCGACCTGGCGGCCGACCTGAGCATCGCCACGCTGGAAAACAACGTGATTGCCAGCGCGAAACTGAGCGATTCCAACATTCCCGCAGACGTGCTCGCGCCTCTTCACGCGACGGGCGTCAACGCCTTGTGTCTGGGATATTACGGCGCGCTCAACGGCGGCGTCTCCGGGCTTGTTGAAACCCAGGAGGCGGTATCCGCCGCAGGAATGACGCCCTATGGCGTATATGCCTCGCAGCAGGAGCGCGACAGCCTTACGCTGGTGGAGGTGAACGGGATTTCCGTGGCGCTGCTCAGCTACCAAAACGAGCTGACCTCCTCTGGAAAGCGCCAGACGACCGATGAGGAGCAGGCATTCGTCATCGCCAGCCAGCAGCTGCCCGTGATCGCCGACGATATTGCCAAAGTCCGTCAGGCGGGCGCGAAGGTGGTCGTGGTTTCCCTGTGCTGGGGCAAGGCAGGGGCCACGGCCCCCACCAGCACCCAGACGGAGCTTGCCCAGGGCATCGCGGACGCGGGCGCGGATATCATTCTGGGCACCCATTCCGGCACGCTGCAAACGGTGGAGATCCTCACGGCCGATCGGGGGGATGGCAAGTATCACCCCGTGCTGTGCGCCTATTCATTGGGCAATCTGTTTACCTACGACCGGGAAAAGCGTACCACCCTGGCCAGCATTCTGCTGCGGTCCGACGTGGTGTACGACCCTGCCACCGGCTGCGTGGCCTTTGACAACCTGAGCTATACGCCCACCTATTCCTGGCGCGGCAAGGAGGATGACGTCACGCGCTACCGTGTGATTCTCAACGACGGCCAGACCTATCCCGACTATGTGGACGATACCCAGAAAGGCGTGATGGAACGCTGCCTCACGCTGGTCAACGACGTGATGGCCGATACGCCTGTGCCCATCGCCCAGTGAAAACCCGTTTCTTTTCCCTGCCCGATGTTTTGGCAGGTTTGCAGGCAGCTCTGCTGGCGAAGGCATGCCGCATGGGCCGGCACCGGCCGCGCCTGATCTGAAAGCAAGCCAAATCTCCGGCCCGCGAAAGGGCCTGACCCGTCTTTTCTGCGGCATCAGCCTCTGCTTCGATACTGCAAAGAAAGGTATCCCCCTGGCTTGTGCCCGTCAGGCCACCGCCCGGCGGCCTGCGTGGCTGCGCCCGCTTTGCTTGCTATGCGCTCTGGCCGTTCCGCCGTGGCCATTCCCGGCGGAACGGCGTTTTTTCTTCGCTTGGGTGTTGCCCGAAAAGCTCCCGGCTGTCAACGCTTGTGATCAATGGGAAAAGGGGCTTCATCCGGGGTGCTTCCCCCTGCGGGCAGCAGGTCCAGAAATGCGCGCATGGGGGCGCTGAATACACGTGTGCGCTTATAAAACAGGCTGATGCTGCGCTCTACGTCCGGGCTGTCGATGCGGTAGAAATACATGCGTTCGTCCGGCGGCGCGCTTACTGCCAGCGTATCGCTGATAAAGGATGCACCGAGCCCATGGCCTGCAAGCGTGTAGGCCGCAAGTTGCTGGCCCAGTTGAAGCCGGATTCTGAGCGAAAAACCCGCCTGCGCACAAAGATTCTCGGCACGCTCACGCGCGTCGTTCCCCTCTTTGAGCATCAAAAATGGTAATTCCCGAAACAGGGCCAGTGGAGCACGCGGCCCTTCTCCCCGGGAGAGGTCGCCGGTAGTAAGGCGGAAACGCGCGGCTGCTTCATCGATCTGAAAATCGTGCGGCACCGCCAGAATGACCTGCTCCCGCTTAAAAAGCCGCGCCTCATACACTGGCGGATCAAAGACCTGTTGTCCACGGCAAAGTCCAGCATTCCCTCCTGAACTGCTCCTTCAAGCGGGCCGTCGGCGCTTCATGCAGGCGCAGTTCGACGCCGGAATACCGTTCGGAAAAGGCGCTGAGCAACCAACACGTAGGAGGTAAACAGCATCGCTCCACCCAGCGTCAACACGCCTGTGATGCACTGCTCCGCGTCATCCAGATACTGTCTCAGGTCCGATTCAATCTGCAACACCTGCTCTGCTGCACGGATGTAGGCTCGGCAGGCACCCGTCAGTCCAATGGGCGAAGTGCTGCGGTCAAAGATCGTCGCGCTGATACGGGCCTCGGCCTTGCGGATCATCTAACTTAACGAAGGCTGGGAAATGTACAGCGCCTGCGCCGCTCTGGTGATGTGGGCGCGGACAGAAAGTTGGACTCCAAGAACAAGGAGACGACTGAATGTATATAAAAGAACAGGAAGAAATAGCGCTGAAAGAGTATGAACGGTTTAGATCTGTGCATGCAGTGATCCGACGGTTGGGATATCCTAGCAAGTCCACTCTTTACCGTTGGTATGAACGCCGGAATGCCGGTCTGGAGAATAGACATGGTCATGCGGCAGAGATTCCCGAAAAAAGCGATCATAAACAAGGCATCCATCAGTTGAATTCAAATACGAGGTACTACGCCGTTGCTTTGAGCTCGGCGAGGATGTAGAATATGTATCGAGAGAAATCGGATATAGCCGCATGACCATATATACATGACGAAGACAATACTTGAAGTATGGGATGGTTGGCCTTATGGCAAAGAGAAAAAGTATTCCAAGAAAACCGTTGCCTCCGGATGCTCTAAGGCCCCAATCTGAGGAGATGCTGGCACTTCAAGAACAGGATCGGCATTTACAGTTTGAAGTGGATGTATTGAAGGAGACCCTCGCAGTATTCAAAAAAGACCCAGGCGTCGATCTGACAGCACTCAAAAACCGTGAAGAGGCAGTGATCATTGGCGCCTTGAGGGATAAATATGCACTGCCAATGCTTTTGACCTACTTTCATATGGCCAGAAGCAGCTACTACTACCAGCAAGCTGTTATGAATAAGCCGGATAAATATCTTCCCTTTCGTGAGCAGATTACATCGGTTTTTCACGAAAACAGAGGAGTATATGGCTATCGCCGAATTCATCTGACGCTGAAGAGAAAAGGTATAACACTCTCTGAAAAAGTAATCCGTCACATGATGAAGGAAGAGGGATTGGCTGCTTTGGTACCCAAACGGGCAAAATATAGCTCATACTTAGGAGAAATTACCCCGGAAGTGGATAACATTATTTCACGCGATTTTCATGCAAAACAGCCATATGAAAAGTTACTGACCGATATTACGGAGTTTGCGCTTCCCGATGGCAAGTTATATCTCTCCGCAATGATCGATTGCTTTGATGGGATGGTTATAGGTTGGACGAGTGGCCCTCGTCCCAATGCTGATCTGGTCAACACTATGTTGGATGGGGTGATTGCCGAGTTGCCAGATGGCTGTTATCCGAAGGTACATTCAGACAGAGGATGCCATTACCGATGGCCCGGATGGATTCAACGAATGAGGGAAGCTGGACTTACTCGATCCATGTCTAAAAAGGGATGTTCTCCTGATAATGCAGCCTGTGAAGGCTTCTTTGGCAGATTGAAAAACGAAATGTTTTATGGACGCTCATGGATAGGAGTCTCACACTGCAAACGCATCAAGCTGTCATTAGGCGGACTCAGCCCTATAGAATATAGACAGCGTCTTGGATGCGCCGTATGACTTGTCCAACTTTCTGTCCGCACCCCCGACCCATGTTTTGCATCGGGACCCCGTTTTGAATCTGCCGCTCCAGATGCCGTAAAACCAGCAAACTTTCTTTTTCATTTGCCGGATACACATCCACGCCGGTTATAATTCCATATTTACAGTCTACTGTAGTTTCCATCAGGTATCCAATCCCGCTCTTTTTTCCGTGATTGATACAACCACTGTCCGGGTCGGTTTTACTGGTAGTGCGATGCTTTCTGATCGTTTTGGCCGGAGGTTTTTTAAAGCCTGGCTGTTTAGAAAGTTCTTCATCCAAGCGATCCAGGTAGCTCTGCATACTTAGCTCGGCTTCCACTTCTGTATCGATCCAACTGTCTTTTGAAACATTGGCTGGGAGGTAAGTTCCATCAGCAGCCAGTTCTTTTCCGTCTACCACGCCGCTCTTTACGCAGCGTCGGATGATCTCCCAAAACACCTCTTGAAACAGGCGACTCTCATTCCATTTGCGCAGGCGTGTTTTGCTGAATGTAGAGTGGTCTGGAATCTTATCTGTCAGTTCAAAGCCGCAGAACCATCTATATGCAATATTCAATTGAACTTCCTGCACCAAACGGCGTTCTGACTTGACGCCGTAAAGGTATCCCACCAACAGCATTTTAAACATACTGACAGGCTCAACAGATGGGCGGCCATTTGCGGGATAGTATGGCGCTACAAGATCATACGGTTCTTCCCGTTTCTTTGCCAGATATTCTTGCGACTGCGTTTATAGTCGATGCGTTTTGCGATAATGGAACTAATCAGAACACCAACAATGGAAACACAACCGTAATCAGTGCAACCATAATGACTGCATCAAGTTTGGAGGCAAGTGAGGCTAGCCACTCTGCCGCGACAGTTATTGCGGATTTTGCAGCTTGGAGAAACCAGCATATTATAACTCCTGAAATCGTAACCAAAAAAAGCAAGAGGAGTAGGCCAAGCAAGAAATTTAATTTGGGATGTCTCGCCGAAAACGGCACACTTACTTTTATCTATCTGGTGGTTTTTGTTTCATATTTCATTCTTACCATCCATTTTTTGATTCAAATATGCTCACGTCCGGGGAGCGGAGACTGTGGAGCGCTCGATGAGCTCTACATCCAACACCCGTACTTCTGCGGGCGTGTCCCGGCATTCAATTTGACGCTGTAGGATTTCTATGGCAAGCGTTGCCTTTTGCTCCAGGCACTGCCCGATGGTCGTTAGCGGAGGATAGATTTGCCCGCTGACAGGAATGTTGTCAAATCCAATGATCGACATATCGCGGGGAATGGAAATCCCGTGCTCTGCCAGCGCGCCCATCAGCCCCATGGCAAGCTGATCGCTGGTCACAAAGACGCCGGTTATACTGCCGGCCATGGTGCATAGCGCATCCGTCGCGGCAGAAATTGCCTGCGGATCATTGTCGGATTCCACAACAACCCGATGTTTGGGTTCCAGCGAAAGGCCGTGGGCAGTCAATTCGTCCATAAATCCGGCGAGACGCTGCTGGATGACGCCCGTAGCGCGCTGTGCAGGTCCGGCAAAGGCAAGACGGACGTGCCCATGATCTATCAGGCATCGGGCCGCCAGTCGTCCGCCCCGGTAGTCGTCAATGCCCACGCTGCAGATCCTGCGTACGTTGCTGTAGCTGTCTACAAACACCATAGGGGCCTTGGAGGCAGCATAAATCTGCTCGATTTCATCATCAAACATTCCCAGAAAAACAGCGCCCCGCACATTCCAGGCCCGCAGAGTTTTGGCGATATCGGCCTTGTTTTCCACGAGGCTGACCATTGCATAAAAGCCGCCTTCCTGAAGCAGCCGGATCATCTGTCCCACCAGCGCTGCGTTATGCGGCCCGCTCAGCGCATTTTCATTGCCGATATTGCGCAGCATGATGGCCACGATGTTTGAATTGGCCTTGGCAAGGTTGCGCGCACTGGCGTTTTGCACGTAGTTGCGCCGTCGGATAATCTCCTGAATCTGCGCCGCTTTTTCTTTCGACACCTTGGACAGGTTGCCGTTGACGACGTTGGAAACCGTCATGACGCTTACATTGGCTTCCTGAGCAATGTCCTTGAGCGTAACCACAGGCATCCTCCTTGCAAAGGTTTATAAACCATGCTACCACAATCTGAAGGAAAATTGCAATATA
>ERZ826242.3147-NODE-3147-length-12534-cov-13.506291_pt1 | contig 12534 bp, 9 predicted proteins | sample MGYA00519871_ERZ826242 | MGnify/ENA primary metagenome ERZ826242 (study PRJEB31778, sample SAMEA3449226) | human gut metagenome | biome: human gut; feature: human-associated habitat; material: faeces | place: United Kingdom | collected 2010/2012 ...
CCGGCGTTCAGGGCAGCCCAGCGCTTGTCGACCAGGCCGTTTTCGTACCAGTAGTGAACGGCGCGCAGGCAGGCGCGGTCGCCCAGCTTGGCGCGCAGCTCGGGGAGCTTGGCGTCAAAGTCGGCAACGTTTACCTCACACAGTCGTGCCTTGCCAAACTCGGCGGCGACGTCTTGCATCTCGCGGGGAACGGCGGCGTAGTCGTCGGTGGCGGCCACGTGGTCGGCACCGACCTTAACGAGCACGAGCGCATAACCGTGATCCTCAAAGTTGAGCTCGAGCTTCTGGGTTTTAGGCTGAGCCTGGTCCTCAAAGTCCATGTAGGCAAGGCCGCCCAGGCACACAGCGGCCTGGTCCATCAGACCGCAGGGCTTGCCATAGTAGTTGTTCTCGGTGCGCTGGCTCATCTGGGCGAGCGCGACGGGCTCGATGGCGGGTGCGCCCCAGAGCGTCTCCATGGCGCGACCGTATGCCGCCTCGACAGCAGCAGAGCTCGAAAGGCCGCCGCCCGAGGGGACAGAGCAGGTGAAGGCGAAGTCGAAGCCCTGGGGCTCAACGCCCAGAGCAGCGATTTCGTGGGCCATGCCGCGGACGAGGCTCGCGGACGTGCCCTTCTCGGACTCTTGAATACCCAGCGTGTCGAGCGTGATCTCAAACGTGGGATAGCCCTCGTCGGCGACGCGAATCTTGTTGGTGTCGGTCGCTACGGCAATGCCGTCAACGGCGACATCGAGCGAGCCGGCGATGACGTGGCCGCCCTCGTGGTCGGTGTGGTTGCCACTGATCTCGGAACGGCCGGGCGCGTGCACATAGAGCACCTGGCGGTCGCCGATGGGGCCAAACTCCTCCTCAAACAGTTTGGTGAGCGTGGCGAATGTCTTTTCGTCGGGGGTGGTCATAGGAGTCCTTTCCTTGGTGCGCACGGGCGAGTTTTGCGTCGTTATGAGTACGTTAACAACTTGAAGCGGCGTGAACCAAGTGTTCACGATACCGCACGTTACGGGCTATGTTAACGTACTCATAACACATCGCTTGTCACTTTTTGAGAATCTGGTAATCGGTAGAAATACAGCCGTGAACGGTACTGCCGTATGGACTTATAAAGCAGAAGAGATGCAGATAGAAAAAGTAGAGTACGTTAACATGCGTCCGACGATAGCGGGCCTCGGCGCGGGATGTATTTCTGCCCAGGCCGGCATTCACGCTATTCAGATCTCGCAAGGGTGAAGGTGATCCTGTGGCAAGGCGCCCGTCCAACGATACAGGTACGCGTCCGGTCTCCATGGCCGACGTCGCCCGCGCTGCTGGCGTTTCGCAGCAGACGGTTTCGCGCGTCGCCAACGGCTTGCCCAACGTTAACGAACAGACGCGCCAGCGCGTGCAGGCCGCTATGCAAGAGCTCGGCTTTCGTCCGAGTTATGCCGGTCGCTCGCTGCGCGACGGCCGTTACCATTCGGTCGGCCTGTGCGTCAACGATGTCACCAAGTTTGGCAACCTCTCAATGATCGACGGCATCGCCAGCGCTGCTCGCGAGCATAATTGTGCCATCACGCTGGTCGAGATGTCCAAGACCGAGGAGTTTTCGCTTGCCGAGGCCACGCGTCGTATGGCCGCATTGCCGGTGGACGGCATCATCATCGGCATGAGCCGCATGGCGCCCGATTTTGAGACGTTTGATCCACTGCCGGGCATTGGCACGGTTATCGTCACCATGTACGCGCACCCGCGGGTGACCACGGTCGATTCCGATCATTACGGCTGCTCGCTATTGCTTATGGATCACCTGTTTGAGCTGGGGCACGAGCAGATTCGCTATATTGGCGGCCCGTCGTTCTCGGTCGACGAACAATTTCGTCGCGCCGGTTGGCAGGATGCACTCGAGCGTAAACACATCGAGCCGGCAGAGCCGCTCGAGGGCGACTGGTCTGCCAACAGCGGCTACGAGGCCGGCAGGTACCTGGCCGAGCACGATCACACCATGACGGCGATTTACGCGGCAAACGACCAGATGGCAAACGGCGCAATTGCCGCACTGCGTGATAGCGGCCTGCGCGTGCCCGAGGACGTAAGCGTGGTGGGCGTCGACGATTCGCTCGATGATTTTGTGGCACACAACGAGCTCACGACCGTGCGATTCGATTTACATCAGCGTGGACGCGAGGTATTCGAGCATGCGGTTCCCGAGGCGGGTACGGCGGGCAAAACCGTTGCCATTCGCATTCCCGGCCAGCTCATTATTCGACATAGCACGGCGATACCGCGCACATAGTTTGTGCAGGTAAACGGCGATTTATTGCATTTCAATAACAATCGGTATGGATGCTGACGGATAGCCGTGGCTATGAAGGCGAGTGTTATGATAGACGGGTTCTTTTGTCTATCTAGGAGGCTTTGCCTGATGGAGATCACCAAGGATATCCGCTACATCGGTGTCGACGATCACGACATTGACCTGTTCGAGGGCCAGTACGACGTGTCCGAGAACGGCATGGCATACAACAGCTATGTTATCTTGGGCGAAAAGATCGCTGTCGCCGATTCAGTCGACGGCGGTTTTGTTGACGAGTGGCTCGGCAACCTCGAGGCCGTGCTTGACGGCCGCACGCCCGACTACCTGGTCGTCCATCACATGGAGCCCGATCACTCCGCCGGTATCGCTGCCTTTATGGAGCGCTATCCCCAGGCGCAGATCGTGGCCAGCATGGGTGCTTTCCGCATGATGGTCAACTACTTTGGCACCGACTTCCCCGAGCGCAAGATGGTCGTCAAAGAGGGCGATGTGCTCGACCTGGGCGGTCACAGCCTGACCTTTATCGGCGCCCCCAACGTTCACTGGCCCGAGGTGATCTTCTCCTACGAGTCCACCGACAAGGTGCTCTTTAGTGCCGACGGCTTTGGCAAGTTTGGCGCCAACGACATCGAGGATCCCGAGGGGTGGGCTTGCGAGGCTCGCCGCTACTACTTTGGCATCGTCGGTAAGTTCGGCAAGTTTGTGCAGGCCGTCCTCAAGAAGGCCGCCGGCCTGGACATCCAGATCATCTGCCCGCTCCACGGCCCCGTGCTGACCGAGAACCTGGGCTACTACCTCGACACCTATAACACCTGGTCGAGCTATCAGCCCGAGGACGAGGGCATCACGATCGCCTATGCGAGCGTGTATGGCCATCTGAAGGCTGCCGTCGAGGAGCTCGCATCTGCGCTCGAGGCTCGCGGCCAGAAGGTCTCCGTCTTTGACCTGGCTCGCGACGACATGGCCGAGGCCGTTGAGGATGCGTTCCGCTATGACCGTCTGGTGCTCGCCTCCATTACCTATCAGGGCGAGATCTTCCCGTGCATGAGCACCTTTATCCACACGCTCGCCGAGCATGCCTACCAGAACCGCACCGTGGCGCTTGTCGAGTCCGGTTCCTGGGCACCCGCAGCTGCCAAGATTATGACCAAGGAGCTCGAGGGCATGAAGGACATCACCCTGACGAAGAACAAAGTGACCGTCCTGGGTTCGCTCAACGACGCCTCGCGCGCCCAAATCGAGGCCCTTGCTGACGAGCTGTCCAAGTAGCGACACATTCACTTTTGACGCTCAACCATCACAACCACCACAAAGGGGACAGGCACCTTTGTGGTGGTTTTTGTTTAAGCGCCGGCGATGACGAGGGCTGGACGTGAGCTGTCAGTGGCCTCGGCGATCGAGGTGGCGACGGCATGGTCGGGGTCACGGTCCATCACGATGGAGTCGACATCGGCAAGCTCGGCAAAGCGGTACATGCCGCGTCCGTTAACCTTGCTGGCGTCCATGAGGGCGACGCTTTGATGGGCCGCGGCGATCATAGCCGTTTTGGTCTCGGACATCTGCGGAAAGTCGGTCGTAAAGCCGCAACGGGGGACAAAGGCGCCGGGGCACATGACGGCCAGATCGGCGTGGACCATTTGGAGCGCCTGCATGGTAAGTGGGCCGTACAGATAGCGATGACCCTTGCGCAGCGCCCCGCCCAGCATGACGACATCGACCGAGGGCATGCTCTCGTCGATATAATCGGCGATGGTAATGTCGGCCGTGATAACGGTGATGCCGTTGCGCTGATCGAGGAGCCGGACGAACTCGAGCGCCGTGGTGCCCGAGTCGACGAGCAGCGTGTCGCCGTCGTTGACGAGCTCGATGGCGCTTTGTGCGATGGCCTGCTTGGCGGCGACGTTGACGTTGATGCGGCGATCCTGCGTGGAGACGGTCAGGCGTTTGTGGAGCGAGACGGCACCGCCGTGCGTGCGGCGCAGCTTGCCTGCTTCGGCGAGCGCGTCCAGGTCGGCGCGGGCGGTGACGGAGGACACGCCAAAGGTCTGGGCGATTTCCGCTACCTGCACCGAGGCATTATGCTCGAGCATTTCCATAATGGCGGTACGGCGTTCGTCGGCAAAAGCACGGTTGGTAGCTTGGGTCATGGCTGCTCCATTCTCGGCTAAATATGCAGGAATTGTGTTGACTCTATTTTCGTTCATTTTCTTTTTGAGTAAGAAAACACCTTTCGATTACTTATCTTTTCTATAAAAGAAAGACGCTGAACGCCTAAAATTCAATATCGAACACGCCCGCTCGGCTTCAATTCCTTCCGTTTGCTTTTCAAAAACGACGGTATTGACCTGCATGGGCTCAATATCTCGCACGTGCAAAGCCGCTGAATTTCATACAATGAGCGCAGTAAAACGCAAGGTAAAACGCCTTGTGAACAACTACGCCCGATGTCCAGATGCGGGCGAGGGAGAGGAGCAAACGCTCATGGCACTTGTTACCACCGAAAAGATGCTCAAGGACGCTCAGGCCGGCCACTACGCTGTTGGCGCTTTCAACGTCGAGAACCTCGAGTTTGTTATGGCCGTTCTGGCCGCTGCCGAGGAGACCAAGTCCCCCGTCATCATGCAGACCACCCCGGGCACCATCAAGACCGCTGGTCTGGACTACTTCTACGGCATGGTCAAGGCTGCCGCCGAGCGCGCTTCCGTGCCCGTCGCTCTGCACCTCGATCACGGCGATGGCTATGACCGCTGCATGCAGGCTTTCCGCACGGGCTACACCTCTGTCATGATCGACGGCTCGCACGAGTCCTTCGAGGACAACATCGCCCTGACCAAGTCCGTCGCCGACGCTGGCCGCGCCATGGGCGTGCCCGTCGAGGCCGAGCTCGGCAAGGTTGGCGGCAAGGAGGACGACGGTCCCGCGGTTGAGGGCGAGAGCCCCTACACCGATCCGGCCGAGGCCAAGGAGTTCGTCGAGCGCACCGGCTGCACCTCTCTCGCTATTGGCGTTGGCACCAGCCACGGTGTGTACACGAGCGATCCGCACATCGAGCAGTCCGTGGTCAAGGCCATCCGCGACGCCGTCGACGTGCCGCTGGTTCTGCACGGCACCTCCGGTGTGCCCGATGAGCAGGTTGCCGAGGCTGTGAAGAACGGTATCTGCAAGGTTAACTACGCCACCGAGCTGCGTCAGGCCTACACCAAGGGCTTCATGGCCTACATGGCCGAGAATCCCGCCTGCTTCGATCCCAAGAAGCCGGCCAAGGAGGGCATGCGTGAGATCACCGAGCTGGTTAAGATTCGCATGACCAACCTCAACTCTGTGGGCAAAGCAGAGTAACAGCAAGGGTACTCTGATCCCACCGGACGGTTTGGGCGGGTCCCGTACCTAGTTTCCAAAACGTCCTCGCGCATGAAGGCCCCCGTTGTCTCGCTTCTTCGAAGCGTTGACAACGGGGGCCTTCGCGCTGCGGAATGATTTTGGAAACTAGGTACGGGACCCGCCCAAACCGTCCTGCTCAATCGCCCTTGTGGTGTTGGGGCTGAAAGGGTGGGGCGCGGGGGTTACTTGGTTGTTAGGGTTAGCAGGTCGTTGGGGGTTTTGAGGTTGTAGGTGGCGTTTGGGATGTCTTGGTGTGATCCCCATGCCGCTCGGGCAAAACTGACCCCTGCCGAAGTTGCGCATTGTTCGTCGTAGACGGTGTCGCCAACGTAGACGACGTTGCCAGGATTCGCGCCCGCACGTCGGAGATATTCGAGCATGGGTGCGGGTGCGGGTTTATGTTCGGTTGTGTCTTCGACAAGGATGATGTGCTCAAAATACTTATCGAAACCAAGGGGTGCAATTTCTTTTGCGTATTCGTCGCGCGCACGTGAGGAGACGATGCCAAGTTTGCAGCCGCTATCGGCGAGTGTTGCGATGACTTCAAGCAAACCTGGAAACACGCTGATGGTGCTTTTAAAGCTGGCGGCAACTTGGCACCAGCGATCCAGCGTTGCCTGTGAGTAGATCCCAAGTTTCTCAAGGGCGTTCTTGCCGGGTATGCCGAGGGCAAATTCAAGCTCGTGTCGGGGGAGCGTTTTGCTGGTTTCTTCTTGGACAATCTGGACAAGCGATGATAGAACGCTTTCTTCTGTATCTGCCAATGTCCCATCAACGTCAAATACGATATGGTCAAAGTGCTTCATATGATTGCTCCTCTCTGTTGTTTGCCTGCAAGTTTGATGCGGTGACAGAAGAAAGGCTAGCGGGATTTCTGCCTGGTGCTATCGAGATTCTGCCTCGCTGCTCGATAGCTCGAAGGAGTGCACCCCATTTGTTCTTTAAATACCTGGCCAAGATGGCTTGCTGTTATAAATCCGCATTGGCGCGCGACTGTCTGTACCGTTCGCGTGGTGTGTGCCAAAAGTTCGCAAGCACGGTTTATGCGGTATGCGCGTAGATATGTCGCCGGGGTCGTTCCTGCACAAGTTTCGATAATGCGGTAACACTCTCTTTCGCTTACGCCGGCTGCAGATGCCATCTGGGGCACATCTATAGCGGCTGCATAGTTTGCGCGGATAAAGTCCAGGATTGCCTTGAACTGTACGTCGCGGCTGGTCATCCAAGAGGCGCCGTCGGAGGAAAAGAGCGGTTCGGCCTTGGCGTTAATCTGAATCCAGAGCTCTGACAAACTATTTCGAAGCGCCATCTCGTTCTGCGGCCGTTGAAGGTCGTGGCTAAAGGAGCTCTTCAGCAAATCGATAAAGGGCATATCGTCGGGGTTGGTGGGCGACCATTTGAGCACATCGACGCCTCGACATTGCAGCAAAGGATTGATATAGCGCTTTTGAAGGCGTCCCGCGGGATCGCCGAGCATCGACGGCTGAAAGATATGCAACATTTGAATGGCTGGTGCCGAATTGGGTGATTGCAGCGTGCTGTGCAAAACGCCGCCGTTGATAAAGCCGGCGGACCCTTCCTCAAAGCGTACGTGCTCATGAGCCGCGCGCGTTCGATAGTCAATCGCTCCCTGCTCCATGTAGAAAAGCTCAACCTCGGAATGCCAGTGCCAGGGGACGGAATTGCCCGGATAGCGAGCGAATTCTGCGCGTTCGGCAATATAGGGCCAGTCTTCGGCGGTCTCGGGAAACGCTTCCTCGCGTCCTCCGCGGTGCAATTCTATGTGATCCATGTTTCGCATGGCATCAGTATAAAGCGCGATGGGCTTAGATTGCTCTTGCCTGTTCGGGGAACGCCTTGTCTAGGGATGCTTGGAGCTTTTCGAACGATGCTCGCAAGTTGTGGCTCTGGTCGGTTGAGCGTTTGGCTTTTGTGGTGGGGGAGTCGAGGAGGCTGTTTCTCTGTGTCGGGGGGAAGGAGAAAAGGTCTGCATGTGTTAGGGATGGCTGCTGTGCTGCGTCATTGGAAGAATGCATGCTTATGCGGCCTCCTCGATGTCCACCAAAAGGTTGCGCACGGGGTGTGCTGCTAGGTCCCGTGCGTTGGCAGTATTATGCCGCGGCTGTTGCAAAGAAGCGCTAAAGAAAGGCTTAACCTGGTTTGGTGTTACGATGAAACTGCAGGTCAGAGGTATCGAGTAACACTCTCGAAAGGTTTTGAGCTTAAGGGCTTTCTAAGGTTTGTGGCGTAGACGTGGCGCGGACGTGCGGAGCGTGTGAATGCTCGCTGTTAGCGTTGCGGTGCCGCGGCACGCACCTGCTCGATGACCTTTTCCATCGTGGCGTCGATGCGGTCCTTTTTGAGTTCGCATTCCCAGATGGTTATGGGCGTCCAACCCATTTGAGTGAGTGCCGCCACGGCTGCTCGGTCGCGCTCGACGTTGCGACGGAACTTTGCCTCCCAAAACTCAACATTGCGCTTGGGCTGGCTGGGGTTGCACTTGGGGCAGCGGTGCCAAAAGCAGCCGTTGACGAAGATGGCGATCTTGCGGCCGGGGAAGGCGATGTCGGGCTTGCCGGGAACCTTCCATTCCAAGCGATAGCCCGTAAGACCTGCTGCCCGCAGGCGCTGGCGAACGAGAAGCTCGGGTTTGGTGTTGGCGCGCTTGTTGCCCTTCATGGACTTTTTGATGGCGGCGCGACGGCGCACCAGTTCGCGCTCGTCGGCGGAAAGGTCCGAGGTGTCGATGCCGTCGAGCAGGCCGGGCTTGGCGCGCTTTTTGCTGCGGCGTTTAGGTGCGCGCTTGGGCTTGGTGGCGGGCTCGTCGGTCGCGGCGGCCTCGGCGTCGTTGGCAGTGCCGTCGGCCTCGAGCCGGTCTTCCTTCAGCTCAATCAGGGCATCAATGAGCCCCTTGTCGGCGGGCATCCATTCCACCGTGGCAAGCGAGGTGCGCGGAATCCAGCGGATATCGAGCTGGCGGTCGTGCTTCTGGGGCTCATCGGATTCATCGGCGAGTGAGCAGTAGTAGCACTCCATCGAGAGATGGAAATCGGGGTAGTCGTACTCAACGGTGTAGAAGTCACGCAGGTTGGTGACTTTTACCTGTAGCTCTTCCATGAGCTCGCGGCGTACGGCGTCCTCGGGCGTCTCGCCGCGCATGAGCTTGCCACCGGGAAACTCCCAAAGTCCCTGCATGTCGCCATAGCCGCGCTGCACGGCAAGCAGCTCGTCAGATCCTTCCTTGCGAATGATCCCAGCGGCAACATGAACAGTCTTCAACAGGAGTCCTCTCTCAACATCAACACGTGGCAGGCTAGCTACCCCTACCTTACACAACGGTAAGGCAAGCGTAAGCCATATCGATGGTAGCCGACTCGGCTTCTTGCGACTATAGATGCCGTAGACTAATTGCAAGAAAGGACTCGGTATGCAAACCACGCACATGGCGACCCCGGTACTGGAGGTCGCGCATCTCGAAAAGGTATACGGAGCGCTGGGCAACGTGACCCGTGCGCTCAACGACGCCAGCTTTACCGTCAACCGCGGTGAATTCGTTGGCATCATGGGCGCTTCGGGCTCGGGCAAGTCGACGTTGCTCAACTGCGTGTCGACCATCGATAGCGCCACAAGTGGCACGATCCGCATCAACGGGCAGGACGTGACGCGCATGAAGCAGGCTAAGCTTTCGCAGTTCCGCCGCGAGGAGCTCGGCTTTATCTTCCAGGACTCCAACCTGCTCGATACGCTCACGGCACGCGAGAACATCGCCCTGCCGCTCACCATCGCCCGCACAAACTCGGCAGAGATCTCGACCCGCGTGCAGGATGTGGCCGCGCGCCTGTCCATCAGTCAGGTGCTCGACAAGTATCCCTACCAGATGTCCGGCGGCCAGCAGCAGCGCGTTGCCGCGGCTCGCGCGCTCGTCACCGACCCCACCATGATCATGGCCGACGAGCCCACCGGCGCTCTCGATTCCAAGAGCGCTCGCCTGCTGCTCGAGAGCCTGGAGGCCCTTAACCGCCGCCTACGCGCCACCGTGCTCATGGTCACGCACGACAGCTTTGCCGCCAGCTACACGAGCCGTGTGCTGTTCATTCGCGACGGCAAGATCTTCACCGAGCTGCGCCGCGGCGACACCGACCGCCGAGAGTTCTTCGACCGCATTATGGAGGTCGTTGCCATGATGGGCGGTGAGGGCTCCGATGCTCTGTAAACTCGCTTGGGGTAACGTCCGCCGCGCCGGCCGCGACTATCTCGTCTACCTTTTGACGCTCACCCTGGGCGTTACGGTCTTCTATGCCTTTAACACCATCTCGATGCAGGTCGACATCGCCGGCATCGATGAAAAGGGCTTGGCGCAGGTTATGGGCAGCATGCTCGGCAACCTGACGTACTTTTTGGCCGGTGTCATGGCCTTTTTAATGGTGTATGCCAATAACTTCATCATGAAACGCCGCAAGAAGGAGTTTGGCCTGTACCAGGTGCTCGGCATGGGGCGCGGGCGCGTCGCCACGATCATGGCGCTCGAGACGGTGATTGTTTCGGTCGGCGCCTTTGTCGCCGGCATTGTGCTGGGTGTGGGACTCTCCCAGCTCATGACGTTCTTTACGGCCTCGCTCTTTAAGACACAGATCGCCAATTTCCACTTCTTTTTCTCGGTGCATGCGTTCAATCTGACCCTTGCCTGCATGCTCGTAATGTTTGTGCTCACGCTACTGCTGAACCTTCGCGCCGTGCGGCGTACCGAACTCATCGAGCTTATGGGTGCCGAGCGTCGCAACGAGAGCATCAAGACACGCAACCCCTGGATCGCGATTGCCATCTTTGCCGTGGGCGTGGTGCTTGTGGGCGTGGCCTATTACCGTCTGCTACGTGATGGGTTCCCGCTAACCGCGACGGACAGCAAGCTGCAAGAGGCCATGAACCAGTTTGGTATTACGACCGCTATGGTTACCGTGGGCACCTTTGCCCTGTTCTGGGGACTCTCGGGCATGCTCATTAAGCTGCTGCAGAGCCTGCGCGGCGTGTATTGGCGCGGCCTCAACATGTTTACCGTGCGCCAGCTTGCGGCCAAGGTCAACACGGTGTGCTTTTCGATGGGCGTCATCGCGATGCTCCTGTTTTTGGCCATCACCTCGGTGACGTGCGGTATGTCGATTGCCAACGTGATGAACGAAAACCTGGAGCGCTATAACCCTGTAGACGTGTCTCAGAGGTATGTCTATTACACGCCCGATACGTTCGACTACTACAAAGAGTATGTCAACCCATCTGATGAGGCCGATCGCATGGTGTTGGCCGATACAACGGTCGATTTGTACCCCGCATGGCACGGCAAGTCGGCGGACAACAACGACGAGACCGGCAAGAAGGTCAATATCGCCGATGTTGCCGGTGAGCATGTGCAGATCGATTCGTATCTGAGTTACCCGTTTGGCGGCTCGAATCCTTCGGTGACCCCAAGTGAGATGTGCAAGATCATGGGCGAAAAGCTCCCCAAGGCGTTCGGGGGTAGCAATGCCGATGCGATGGGTCTGTTTGTGACACCGGCGAGCCAGTACAACAAACTGCGTCAGATGATGGGCGAGGAGCCGGTGCACATCGGTCGCGACCAGTATCTGCTCACGTGTGATATGGGCGGCGAGCTGGTCGACCTGTACACCAAGTATATGGCTGGCGGCCATGCCCTTACCTTGGGCGGGCATACGCTCAAGCCCGCAACCGATAAGTCGGACGAAGATACGGCGGCCATCGCCAACTCGGCGATGGGTAGTAATCCGGGTACCGTCGTCGCCGCCGACGAGCTGTTGTCCCAACTTAATCTGCAGCCGTATTCCAGTAGCCTGCTCGTTAACTACAAACAGGGGATGGATACGACCGAGGCAGACGAGAGCATTAAATACACTCTGCTCGACAATCTGCTCGTTGACGGCAAAGAGCCGGGGTCGTGGGGAACCTTCATCACACGCTCCGAGATGTACACGCAAGCAGCGCAAATGAACGGTCTTATTAGCTACCTAGCCATCTACATCGGATTTGTATTGGTCGTTGCATGCGCGGCGATTCTGTCGATCCAGCAACTCTCCAACGTGGCCGATGGCAGCCGCAGCTATCGTGTGCTGGCACAGATCGGCTGTGAGGACCGCCAGATTTGCCATTCGGTGATGGCGCAGCAAGCGGTATTCTTCCTGTTCCCGCTGGCAGTGGGCCTGGCGCACTCCTTTGTGGCACTTAAGGTGATCATCGAGCTGGTGAGCATATTCGGAAATATGAGCATCGGCGGCACCGTGGGCCTCACCTGTGCAATCTTCCTGGCAGCATACGGTGGCTACTTCCTGGTGACCTACCTCATGAGTACCGGCATGGTGCGAGCCGCCATCGCCACCCGCTACAGCGAGTAACAAGCGGGCAAAATCGTCGCAAAATCAGAGGCGTATGACCGCCGCGAAGGGACCAGGGGCCCTTTCGCGGCGGTTTTTGCCAACCTGGTGCGTCTCAGATACAAGTGAGTAGACTTTTTTGAACCTGCCGAGCACATCGGGACAAATGCTCAATAAAACCGCAGGTCAGAGCCGTGGCGTTTTAGGGTGTGCTTAGACTCCTGCAAAAAGCCTACTCACTTGGTTTTTCTGCTAGAAGACCGCCGCGAGGGAAGGCAACTCCCTTACGGCGGTTTGGACGTTTGCCCAGATAGTCGTTGGGGACGTCCCCAACGGCTACCCAAGGAGTGTCCCAAACTGCCGGCAGAAAAGGAGCGTCCCTAACTGCCACATCAAACGAAAGGGCGCCGACCTTCTGGTCGCGCGCTTGAAGTTGAACGTCAGATTGTCCAAATGCGGCCCGCGCAGCGTCGAGCCGTTACG
>ERZ826242.3160-NODE-3160-length-12468-cov-3.088295_pt1 | contig 12468 bp, 10 predicted proteins | sample MGYA00519871_ERZ826242 | MGnify/ENA primary metagenome ERZ826242 (study PRJEB31778, sample SAMEA3449226) | human gut metagenome | biome: human gut; feature: human-associated habitat; material: faeces | place: United Kingdom | collected 2010/2012 ...
CGCCGCACGGTGATGAACGCGGGCTACCTCGGCTTTATGAGCGCTGTGGTCATCACGGTGTTAAGTCTCATTTTCTCGCGCCCGCTCATGACACTGATGGGTACGCCGACCGATATTTTTGACGACGCACTTTTGTACATCCGCATTATTTTCATCGGTATTTTCACGACGGTGTTTTACAATACGCTTTCGAGTATTCTTCGAGCGCTCGGCGACAGCATGTCACCGCTCATTATCATTCTCATCAGCTCGGCAGTGAACATCGGGCTGGACATTCTGTTTGTCATGGCCTTTAAATGGGGTGTGGCCGGCGCTGCGTGGGCGACCGTTTTGGCACAGCTGCTTTCCGGCCTGATGTGTCTTTTCGTGTTGCGCCGTATGCCGGTTTTGCGTTTTAAAGCCGGCGAAAAGCGCATGGATAAGTCTATTATTTTTGGCTTATTGAAGCTTGGTTTGCCGGTCGGAATTATGAATTCCATTACGGCGATCGGCGGTATGATCTTACAGGGCATTGTGAATGGTTTAGGTTCTACGATTGTGGCGGCATATACGGCGGGCTCGAAAATCTTCGGTCTTGCGGAACAGCCGTGCAACATCATCGGGTTATCCCTTGGCACGTATGTCGGGCAGAACCTCGGCGCGGGACGCGTTGACCGCATTAAAGTCGGCGTGCGCCGCAGCATTTTGATGGTGCTCATCGTCGATTTCTTCATCGGCGGCACAATGATTCTGTTCGGCCGCCAGCTGACGGCGGTGTTCGTCTCCGGCGTGGAGCAGGCGGTCATCGAAGCTTCGTATCCGTATTTGCTGTGTTGCGGTGCGATGATGTGGGTGCTGGGTTTGCTGTTCGTCTACCGCTTTTCCCTGCAAAGTCTCGGCGACACGGTGGTGCCGATGCTCTCCGGCGCGCTGGAGCTAATTCTGCGCATTTCCGTTGTGCTCGTGCTCTCTAAAGTGTTCAATCTGGGCTTTCTTTCCATCTGCATTGCAGAGGTCTCCGCGTGGTTCGGCGCGGCGGCACTGCTGTGCGTAACATATTACATTCGTATTCACAAATTGCCGGAAAAACTTTCGGCGAAATCATGAGGGGTTTATGGCAAAAACAGAACGTATTCAAAATATGACAAAAGGCAGCCCTGCAAAGCTGATTTTCACCTTTGCGATACCGCTGATGCTGGGCAACGTGTTTCAGCAGTTCTACACGGTGGTGGATACCGCCATTGTGGGGCAGGCGCTCGGCGTAAATGCGCTGGCGGCGCTCGGTGCGGCGGACTGGCTGAACTGGCTCGTGCTGGGGCTTATCCAAGGCTTTGCGCAGGGCTTTTCCATTTACATGGCGCAGCGTTTCGGCGCGGAAGACCACGAGGGTCTTAACCGTTCCATTGGCGCGACGATCTCGCTTTCGGCGGTCATTTCAATCTTGACCGTCATTCTGAGCCAAGTCGCCATGGCACCTGTGCTGCGCGCCATGAACACGCCGGAGGAGATCATCGGCGGCGCGTTCACATACCTGCGCATCATGTTTGCGGGTATACCCATCATCATGGCGTATAACGTGCTTGCAAGCATCCTGCGTGCGCTCGGCGACAGCAAAACGCCGCTGTATGCCATGGTCATTGCATCTATTCTGAATGTCGGGCTTGATCTGCTGTTTGTTATGGTGTTCCACTGGGGCATTGCGGGTGCGGTCGTCGCAACGGTCATCGCACAGCTTTTTGCAGCGCTTTACTGTTTGCGCGCTGTGCTGCACGTGAAGGTCATCCACCTGAAAAAAGAGTATTTCCGGCTCAATCCGGAAATAGCAAAGCGCCTTTTGGGGCTCGGTACGCCGGTCGCCGCACAGAATGTTATCATCGCCGTGGGCGGCATGGTGGTGCAGTCGGTCGTCAACCGCTACGGCACGCTGTTCGTGGCGGGCTTTACGGCAACGAATAAGCTGTACGGTATTTTGGAGATTGCCGCCGTTTCGTTCGGCTACGCCGTGACGACGTATGTCGGGCAGAATCTCGGCGCGGGGCTTTTAGACCGCGTGAAAAAGGGTATGCACTCCGCAACGTGGATCGCTTTGCTGACCTCGGTCGTCATTACGGTTTTTGTGCTGATTTTCGGAAAATACGGCATCGCACTGTTTATTTCCGGCACGGCGGAGGAAGTGTCGATCTCGTCGCAGGTGGCAATACACTATCTTAATATCATGAGTATTTGTCTGTCTATCCTCTATATGCTGCACATTTACCGCTCCGCGCTGATGGGGCTTGGCGATACCATCATGCCGATGGCTTCGGGCATCATGGAATTTTTGATGCGTATTGGCGTGGCGTTGTTTCTGCCGCTTATTATCGGGCAGGAGGGTATTTTCTATGCGGAGGTCACTGCTTGGGCCGGTGCGGCTATTCTGCTTGTCACGACGTATTTTATGAGAATGCATAAGCTGACGAGAGGGCTTGACACAAGCCAAAGTAAAGCGGGCGAATAAAAGAAGCCTTTCAGAAAAATATGAAGCTAAAAAGCGTGCAGAAAACAAAATCTGTGCGCTTTTCTTTATTATATGCGCATAAGAACGCGTCAAAGACTAAAGAATGAAGAATGTGAAACTCACTCTTGAAGTTTGTCCGTACAACCTGTATACTGGGTGTAGATTACGCGCGGGAAGTCGCGCTGACGGAGGTATTTTATTATGAGACCCCTTACACCGAAATTTCCGAAGCTGCTGCATGGCGGCGATTATAATCCCGAACAATGGCTGCGCTACCCCGAGATTCTCAAGCAGGACGTGGAGCTGATGAAGAAAGCGGATATCAACTGCGTGTCGGTCGGTATTTTCTCCTGGGCACATCTGGAGCCGAATGAGGGAGAATACGACTTCGACTGGCTGGAGAAGATCATCGACAATCTCTACAAAAACGGCATTTATACCGTGTTAGCCACACCGTCCGGTGCAAAGCCGCTTTGGATGAGCGAAAAGTATGAGGAGATTCGCCGTGTGCAGAATAATGGTGTGCGCGACCTTTCCGGCGCGCGTCACAACCACTGCTATACATCCCCCGTGTACAGAGAGAAGACCCGCGAGATGGATAAGCGCCTTGCAAAGCGCTTTGCAAACCACCCGGGCGTCATTTTGTGGCACCTTTCTAATGAGTACGGCGGCGAGTGCTACTGCCCGCTGTGCCAACAGGCGTTCCGCGATTGGCTGAAAAAGAAGTATAAGACGCTCGACGACCTGAACCACGCGTGGTGGACGGACTTCTGGAGCCACACGTATACGAGCTGGGACCAGATTCACGCGCCGCAGCCGAACGGCGAAATGAACGTGCACGGTCTGACGCTCGATTGGAAGCGCTTTGTCACGTACCAGACCGTCGATTTCATGAAAATGGAGCGCGACGCCGTGAAGGAAGTAAACCCGGATATCCCGGTGACGGCGAACCTGATGGGCTTCTACGACGGCCTCGATTACTTCAAGTTCGGCCCGGAGCTCGATGTTGTTTCCTGGGACAACTACCCGCAGTGGCATACGACCGACAACGTAGAGATTGCGGTCTCTTCCGCGATGACGCACGACGTGATGCGTTCGATCAAGCACGAAAACTTCCTTTTGATGGAAAGCACGCCGAGCATGACGAACTGGACGCCCATCAGCATGCTGAAGCGCCCGGGCATGCACCTGCTTTCCTCCATGCAGGCGGTTGCACACGGCTCAAATTCCGTGCAGTATTTCCAGTTCAGAAAAAGCCGCGGCTCCTGTGAAAAGTTCCACGGCGCGGTCGTTGACCATGTCAGCCATGGCGGCGTGTTCGACTCCGTCACGAACGAGAACACCCGTGTGTTTAAGGACGTGCAGTCCGTCGGCGCTGAGCTGAAGATCATGAATGAGCGTAACGACGTATACGGCACCGAAGTCAAGCCGCAGGTCGCCATCGTATACGACGTGGAAAACCGCTGGGCGCTGGATGCCGCCGCGGGCCCACGCAACAAGGATAAAGACGAAAAATACGTGGAGACGCTCTTGACGCACTACCGTCCGTTCTGGGATAAGGGCGTGCAGGTGGACATCGTCGATATGGACGGCGACATCTCGAAATATAAGCTTGTCATTGCGCCGATGCTCTATATGTACCGCGCAGGCTTTGAAAAGAAGATGCGCAAGTTCGTCGAAAACGGCGGCACGCTCGTCACAACGTACTGGAGCGGCATTGTGGACGATACCGACCTGTGCAAAATGGGCGGTCTTCCCGGCGACATGATGGACGTGTTCGGCGTGTGGAACGAAGAAATCGACAGCCTGCCGGACGGCATGAAGAACGGCATTGCGTTTAACGGCAGCCGTTACGATGCTATGGAGCTTTGCGCACGTATCCACCCGCTGACGGCGGAGGTGCTCGGCACATATGAAAAAGATTTCTACGCAGGCGAAGCGGCGCTGACGAAAAACAAGTTCGGCAAGGGAGAGGCGTATTACATTGCGGCCCGTACCGGCAGCGATATGCTTTCTGTCCTGTACGGCGAAATGATTGAGACGCTGCACATTGAAAAAGCGCTCGATTGCGCCCTGCCGCACGGCGTAACGGCACACATCCGCCACGGCGAAAAGGAGAATATCATTTTTGTAGAAAACTACACGGAAAGCGGAAAAACCGTGGAATTGCCGCGCGACTACAAGTTGTACGGTACAGATCAAACGGTAAATTCAATCAAACTCGCTCCGTTTGGCATTGCCCTCTTATCGGATTTAACAAAAGTTTAATATTTTGCGTATTTGCTGTGGAAATTCTCGCTATTTTGTGCTATATTGAAATAGACAAGAGCCGACATTGTTCGTGTAAAACGGACAGGCAAATAACGGAATATGCAGTTTGAAGGAGTAATCAAATGGCAATGGAATCACAGACGTTTTTCAGTGCAGAGAATCGCGTAGCACCGCTTGGCATCGTACCGCTTGCCGGTGCGCGTGAGCTTTCCGAAAAGGTTGAGGCCCATCTGGTGCGTTGGGCAAAGCGTGCCGGTATGGATGTGGACACGTTCATCATCGAAAACAGCTGCCCGCGTTTCTCTTCCGGCGACAGCAAGGGTCTTATCAAGTCGACCGTGCGCGGCTATGACCTGTTCTTTGTTGTAGACGTAGGCAATTACAGCCTGACCTACAACTACTTCGGCAACCAGAACCACATGTCCCCGGATGACCATTATCAGGATTTGAAGCGTCTCATTCAGGCGGCAAGTGGTAAGGCACACCGCGTTAACGTTGTGATGCCGCTGCTTTACGGCGGCCGTCAGCACCGCCGCAGCTACCGCGAGTCTTTGGACTGCGCATACATGCTGCAGGAGCTTCAGCAGATGGGCGTTTCCAACGTTTTGACTTTCGACGCACATGACCCGCGCGTGCAGAACGCTGTGCCGGTTATGGGCTTCGATAACCTGATGCCGACTTATCAGGTTTTAAAGAAGCTCTTCAAGGACTTCCCGGATCTTTCCATCGATAAGAAAGACTTCATGATCGTCAGCCCGGACGAAGGTGCGTTGAACCGCAACATGTACTATGCTTCCGTGCTCGGTGTGGACATGGGCATGTTCTACAAGCGCCGCGATTATTCCCGCATTGTAGACGGCCGCAACCCGATCGTTGCACATGAGTACCTCGGTACCCCGGTTGAGGGCAAGGACGTGTTCGTTGCCGATGACATCATCTCTTCCGGCGAGTCCGTGCTCGACATTGCAGAGAACGTCAAGGCCCGCAAGGCACGCCGCTTCTTCGCTTACGGCACGTATGCCATCTTCACGAACGGCCTCGCAAAGTTCGATAAAGCGTATGAAGAGGGCCTCATCGACGGCATCTTCGGCAGCAACCTGACGTACCTTAACCCGGAACTGAAGAACCGCCCGTGGTTCCATGAAGTCGACGTTTCGAAGTACATCGCTTACTTCATCTCCGCTTTGAACCACGACGCTTCCATCAGCTCCCTGCTTGACCCGCACGCCAAGATCGACGCACTGCTCCAGAAGCGTGCGCTTGAAAAAGCAAAGATCATCGACGAGCAGCTCTAATTTTAAATCACAACTAAAATAAACAGGGTATGCACTGTAAAAAAGTGCGTACCCTGTTTTTGCATGCGCGTATTTTAAAAGAACCAAAAGAAAAAAGCCGCATAAAATGGCGCGGAGAGGTGATCTTTGGGCTTGCGTTTTTAAAGGGGCTGTGTTAAAATACTGTCATAAAGCAAACGCTGAGACCGAACGAGTACCCCGGGGGCAGTCGATAGAGAGCGGAGGTCATGGGCTGAAAGCCGCCGCAGAAAAGAGCCGGGCGAAGTGCATTCGCGAGCGGATGCGGTGAGCGAAAGTGAGCCGCATACGGGTACGGTACGTTACGCCGTTTGAGTGATAAACCGGAGTGGAACCGCGGATTTATTGTATCATGAATGTTTTGGTACATTTCGCCCCCGAGCGCCTATGTTGTGCGCTCGGGGCTTTTTGTTTTTAAGGAGAGGTTTACGTCATGTTTTCTAAGTTAAAGGCGGAGCTTGACGCCGTGATGGCACGCGACCCTGCCGCCCGCAGCCGTGCGGAGGTTTATTTTCTGTATTCCGGCTTCAAGGCGGTGCGGTCTTACCGCAAGGCAAACTGGTTTTTCCGCCATAATATGAAATTTATCGCGCGCTATATCTCGCAGCGCGCGCGCCGCAAAACGGGTATAGAGATTCACCCGGGCGCGACGATCGGCAAAAATCTGTTCATCGACCACGGTATGGGTGTCGTCATCGGCGAAACCACCGTTATCGGTGACAACTGCACGCTGTATCAGGGTGTGACGCTCGGCGGCACGGGTAAAGACCAGGGCAAGCGTCACCCGACGCTTGGAAATGACGTGCTCGTCGGTGCGGGCGCAAAGGTGCTGGGGCCGTTCCGCGTGGGTGATAACGCCCGTGTGGCGGCGGGTGCCGTGGTGCTGGATGCCGTGCCAGATAACGCAACGGCGGTCGGTGTACCGGCGCGCATCGTGCGCGTGGGCGGCAAGCGTGTGATGGACAACAGCACGCTGGATCAGATCCACGTGGCCGACCCGGTGGCGCAGGAAATGTGCCGCATGCGGCTTGAAATTGAGCGCCTGCACGGCGAGCTGAACAGCTGCCGCAGAGAAAAAAGCAAGCTGACCGCACAGAAAGCGGAGAAGAATAAGGAAGAATAAGCAGAAAGGAAGCACCTGTATGCAGCTCTATAACACAAGAACACAGAAAAAAGAAGAATTTATTCCGCACGAAGCCGGCAAAGTCAAAATGTACACCTGCGGCCCAACCGTGTACCACTATGCGCACATCGGCAACCTGCGCTCGTACATCATGGAGGATATGCTGGAAAAAGCCTTGCGCTACCTCGGCTATGACGTGACCCGCGCCATGAACATCACGGACGTCGGCCACCTTTCCAGCGATGCCGACACCGGCGAAGACAAGATGCTCAAGGGCGCGCGCCGCGAGCACAAGACCGTCATGCAGATTGCGCAGTTCTATACCGACGCATTTTTCAGTGACTGCGAAAAGCTTGGCATCAAGCGCCCGGAGATCGTCGTTCCGGCGACGAGCTGCATCGATACGTTCATCCACATGGTAGAGGTGCTCCTTGAAAAGGGCTATGCGTATATCGCGGGCGGCAACGTCTATTTTGATACCTCCAAGCTCGAAAACTATTATGTTTTCGGCAACATGGAGGAAGAGAGCCTCGCCGTAGGCGTGCGTGACAGCGTGGAAGAGGACGAAAACAAGCGCTCCAAGAGCGACTTCGTACTGTGGTTTACAAAGTCGAAGTTTGACGACCAGGAGCTCAAGTGGGATTCCCCGTGGGGCGTGGGCTACCCGGGCTGGCACATCGAGTGCAGCGGCATCAGCATCAAGTACCTCGGCGAATACCTCGACATTCACTGCGGCGGCATCGATAACGCGTTTCCGCACCACACAAACGAGATTGCACAGAGTGAAGCGTATCTCGGCCACCCGTGGTGCAAATACTGGTTCCACGTGCTGCACCTTTTGGACGCGCGCGGCAAGATGAGCAAATCAAAGGGCGATTTTCTCACGGTCTCGCTGCTTGAGGAAAAGGGCTACGCACCGCTTGTATACCGCATGTTCTGCTTACAGTCCCATTACAGAAAGCCGCTGACGTTCTCGTTTGAGAGCCTTGACAACACCGCCACGGCGTACAAAAAGCTCGTTTCCCGCATTGCAGCGCTGAAAAATGAGGGAGAGCACGACGAAGCTGCCATGGAGCCGCTGCGTGCCTCGTTCCGCGCGGCGCTGGAAAACGACCTCAACACGTCCTTGGCACTCACAGCGCTGTACGACGTACTGAAAGCCAAGCTTTCCGACGCGGACAAGCTTGCGCTCATCAAGGAGTTTGACGAAGTGTTGTCCCTCGGCTTGCTGAAAGCTGCAAAGGCGCTGCGCGAGGAGCAGAATGCGCAGAAGTCCGCTGTGCCGGAGGGCATGACCGCCGAGGAAGCCGCGGAGATCGAAGCGCTCATCGCAAAGCGCACGGAAGCCAGAAAGGCAAAGGACTGGGCAACTGCCGACGCGATTCGCGATGCGCTTGCCGCACGCCATATCGTTGTAAAGGATACCCCGCAGGGTATCACGTGGTCTGTGCAGGGCTAAAATAAGGAAATAAAGCAAAAGGGCACGGAGCTTTAAAACTCCGTGCCCTTGGTTTTTGCGGAACTTACGCGTCTTTGTTTTCTTTTTCATCGTCGCAGCAGTGGCCTGTTTTGTGCTTGTGAATGTCTTCCGTACCGGCGGCAATGGCTTCCTCGTAGTATTTGCACTTATAATCGATTACTTTAAGCTGATCTTCAAGCTCCTTGATTTGTGCCATAACGGCCTCACGGCGCTCAAGAAACAGGTTGTAGCGCTGCTCCAGAGTGGAGTCACCCATTTGTGCCCACACCGCGTACTGGCGAATATCTTTAATGGACATGCCCGTGCATTTTAAACATTCGATAATGCGCAGCATGGAAAGATCCTGTTCGGAAAACATTCTGTGGCCGGATTCCTTTCGCTCCAAAAACGGCAGGATGCCTTCTTTATCGTAATAGCGCAGCGTGGTCGCCGGGATGCCCGTGATGTCCGAGGCTTCCTTAATGGTGTACGTCATCTGCAAGCGCTCCTTTCTAAGTTAGATATAACTCTATATATAAGCATACGTTTTTTTGCGCGGTTTGTCAATGTGTTCGTGGAAAACTCCTGCGCCAAAATTTCGGAAAAACAAAAAGAACGCCCGGCTGCGTAAACAGCCGCAAGGCGTTCGGATATAGGTTAAAGCTTAAAAATCAAGTGTAACGGTATTGGATTTCGTGATCTCGTTCCACGTTGTGAGGGCGCAGAGGACTCTGCTTCGGAGGAAGCCGTGCTGCTCACACTGCTTTCGGAATCGTTGCTTCCGGCACTGCCATTACTTTCGCACGCCGCAAGAGAGAACGAGCAGTGCAGAAAGCAGGAAAGACATGAATTCCTTCATTTAAATTACTCCTTCTGCTTTTTGAGAAACACCGCGAAATATGCGGGAATTTCTCAGAAAACGGTGAAATTTATACCTACAACATTATATATATAATGTCAATGGTTTGGAGCGCATTTTTTTGAAAAAATCGACGGAAAAAGCTATGCAGAAGAATTTTGCACAGGGCTTGCGCATAAGACAAAAACAAGATAAAATAATAATTAGTATACACAGAAAAGATAGGGGGTGCGGCATGAAAGAAAAAATTCAGCTGTTAGCGGCGGCGCTGGCGCTTATTTTGCTGCTTTGCGGCTGCGCGGCGCGGGGCACGGCATCAAACGACGCCAAACCGGCGGCGGGCGATGTCACGGACAGCAACGCCGCGCCCTACGAGGTCCCCGCTTTTCGGGATTCCGTCTTCAACGAAGATGAAGCGACCGCGTTCGGCAGCGGAGAGATTGACCTTTCCCAGCTTGAAGGCGGCATCATCGGCGTAAAAGCGCAGAGCGATACGCGATTAAAAATGCAGATTGTCTGCGGCGAGGATAAATATAACTATGACTTGCCGAACGACGGCACTGCGACATTTTTCCCGCTCAATATGGGAAACGGCACATACACGTTCCGCCTGATGGAGCAGGTGGGCGACAGCAAATACGCGTGTATCGGGAGCGAAGACCGCGACGTGACGCTAAAAGATGAATTTCAGCCGTACCTGCGCCCGAACCAGATGGTGAATTACAACAAAAGCTCCGATTGCACCAAAAAGGTGAAAGAGCTGGCCGCAAGCTGCACCACCGATGCGGACATTGCTGCCGCCGTGTATGACTACATGGTGAAGAATATCCAATACGATACGGAAAAAGCGGCGACTGTGCAGAACGGCTACCTGCCCTCCCCGGATGAGACCTTAAAGACCGGCAAGGGTATATGCTTTGATTATGCAAGCCTTGCCGCCGCCATGCTGCGCAGCGAGGGCATTCCGTGCAAGCTCATCACGGGTTATGTGGGTGAGGAGACCTACCACGCGTGGAACAGCTTTTATGTGGAGAGCGAGGGGTGGATCACCGTGGAGATCCGCGCAAAAGCGGATGAGTGGCAGCGGGTGGACATCACCTTTGCCGCAGGCGGTATGCCCGCCGGGGAGATTCAAAACGATTCGGAATACACAACGCGGTTCACTTACTAAAGGAAAAGCGAAAGGACGAGGAACATGGCAGAAAAATTTTTGACTCAGGAACAGCTCAGCGTATTTTGCAGCAGCCTTGCAATGCTGCTGCGCTCCGGCGCGTCGCTTTCGGAGGCTTCTTCCCTGTTTGAGGAAGACGGCATGAACACCGCCTTGCGGCAGGCTTCTACCGAGATCAGCCTTTCGGTTGCGGCGGGCGAGACGTTTTCGGCAGCGGCGGAAAAGACCGGCGTTTTCCCGGAATACGCCTTGAGCGTTTTTAGCACGGCAGAGCTTTCCGGACGATTGGACGAAGCGCTTGACCGCCTTGCAGACCACTATGACCGCCAAAGCGCGCTATACGACCGTTTGCGCAGCACCCTTACATACCCGGCCGTTTTGATGCTGATGATGTGCGGCGTGCTGGCGGTGCTCGTTTTTGCCGTGCTGCCCATGTTTGAGCGCGTGTACGACAATTTAACGGGCAGCCTGCTTTCATCTTCCTATGCCTATGTGCTCGCGGCGACGCTCATCGGGCGCATCAGCTTGGTGCTTGCGGGGCTTTTGGGCATCGTTTTGCTCGTTTTGGCGTTTGGTATGCGCTCCGATAAAGGTCGGGAAAAGCTCAGAAATACAATGGAAACGAGCCGCTTCACGCGCAAAGCCGCGTGGCTTTTGGCGGTCTCCGAGGTGATGGACACGCTCTCCGCCTTGCTTGCGAGCGGTACGGATGAAGACAGTGCGCTTGCGCTGTGCATCGAGCAGACGCGCCACAAAAAGCTGCACGAAGCGCTTGAAAAATGCCGTGAAGAAACACAGATGGGCGTCGGCATTGCGACGGCGTTTGCGCACCAAAAGATATTGCCCGCCATGTACGGCAAAATGCTGCTTGGCGGTGCGCAGAGCGGCGAGCTCGTGCAGGTGACGGAAAACCTCGCGCGCCGCACGGCGCAGGAGGCGGAAAACGGGCTGTGCAGCGTCATCGACCGCACGGAGCCGATTTTGATCGGATTTCTCACCGCGTCTGTCGGTTTGACGCTTTTAAGCGTCATGCTGCCCTTGCTCGGCATTTTGAGCGCAATCTGAGGGAAAAGCTATGGGTATTTTGAATCGAAAAATAAGCTTCCGGCTTTTCGCGGTCGGGCTTATTCTGGTGCTTGCGGTAATTTTTACCGCGGTGTGCGTGCCGGTTTTTCAGGAGGATATCCGCGAAACAGGCCGTGCCGCCGTGCGTGAAGCCGTTTTGCGCAGCGCCGTGGAGTGCTACACCTTAGAGGGCGCATACCCGGAAAGCCTTGAATATTTGGAAAAGCACTACGGGCTTACGGTCAATAAGAAAGAATACATCGTGACATACGAGGTTTTCGCCGATAACCAGCTGCCGACCGTTCAGGTGCTGGTGCGCGGCGAGGAATAAGGAGGGCGCATGACGGAACCGAAAAAGAGAAACAGCACTTCTCTGATGCTGCTTCTGCTGTATGCATTGCTCATCGCATCGCTTTTGGTGTTGACGCTTGCGGGCGCGCGGCTGTATTCCGATACGATGGATGCCCGCGATGCACACGCAAAGCAGCGCAGCGCGCTTTCGTATATTCAAAGCCAAACGGCAGCATGCGGCGGCAAAGGGAACATCCGCCTGATCGACGGCCCGGAGGGCCCGGCGGTGTGCCTGCGCGAGCCGGAAAGCGACTTCGAAACGCGCATCTATTTATATGAAAACGCGCTGCGCACGGAGTTTTCACGGGTCACGGCGGAGATCGACCCCAATAACGCCGAAAAGCTGTGCGACCTTAAAACGTTTAAAGCCGAGCTTTCGG
>ERZ826242.3162-NODE-3162-length-12460-cov-5.704716_pt1 | contig 12460 bp, 12 predicted proteins | sample MGYA00519871_ERZ826242 | MGnify/ENA primary metagenome ERZ826242 (study PRJEB31778, sample SAMEA3449226) | human gut metagenome | biome: human gut; feature: human-associated habitat; material: faeces | place: United Kingdom | collected 2010/2012 ...
GGCGTTAAGAAAACATGCCGGTGGCATGTTTTTAGCCTCCGATCTCGGCGGCTATTCCTGTTGCGGTACCCAAAATTTCGCAGCGGCATTTAAGCCGCCGAAATTTTGACCGCTGCCACTCATTCGCCGTGCTTCATCTGCCACCGGCAGCGCACGGCTCTCTCCCCGCCGTAGCATCCATCTTAGTTTCCACCGCACATTCAAGAAGACGGATTGCCGCGTCGCTTCGCCCCTCGCAATAACATATTACGCAAGCCGAACGACATTACGTCGTTGTGTTTTCCATAGGGCGGGGAGGATTTGCCGGTCCTCCTCGCCACACCTCATGAATTCAGGCGGTATAGCCTTTTAATATAGAGAAAATTTTACGAGTAGAAAGGAAGATCACGGAATGAAGAAACGCATTGTTTCCTTCCTGATGGCGCTGGTGATGGCAGTCTCGCTGCTGCCGGTCAGCACCTTTGCTGCGGGGGACGCTCCCGTTAAGGTAAGCTATACAAGCGAAGGACAATCAACAGAGGTAAGTATCACATTAACGCAGCTGGAAGGCTATAATGATGGCTTTCATGATTATCTGTTTCCCATATATAAACTGATATTACCGGCAAATGCAGAAAGTATCACCTTTAGTGGGTTAGCAAATGATATCCTGGGTGTGACTGATTCCCTATATGGAAATCTGGTGGAATGTGATGAAAACCGGCAAGTAACTATTTCACTGGAAGGATTTTCTGACGGTACTGGTAATTGGAGCTATGGATGCAAACAAATCAAAAACGGATTCATTAATCAATATGATTATTCACTAATCATTCCAGACGGAGTAAAGATTGCCGATATTTTAGACACAACAAAACAAGTGTCGTACCTTGAGTTTACTATTGACTTCAAAAACTATGTAGGCAGCTTTGCACTGCTGATTCAGCATGACATTGCAAGTGAAAAAGCTGCTGATACAAAAGCCCTGCAAGCCGCCATTGACGCGGCCCCCAAGGCAGATGACGGCACTTATTACACCAAAGTTGACCGCTACAATGGAAAGACAAAGGCCACCAGCAAAAACGGTTTCTGGGTGGATTGTCAAAAAGCATTACAGCAGGCAGAATTGGTCAATAATGATGATTCTTCCGAACAGGCCGCAGTCGATGCCGCCACCGCCGCGCTGCAAGCCGCCATCGACAACCTGATCCCCACCAGCCAGCTGAACCCCACAGAGCTGTATGAGGGGCTGGAGAATTTTAAGGGCTACACAGATGAATTTCTGGAAAAGACCTTCACCGAGAACAGCGTAGTCAGATTCAAGGCGAAGCTGGCGGAGGCGGAGGAATATCTGAATTCCCTGTTTGATGCCGAGGGTAAGCCCACGGCGGAGAATGTACCGGCGAACCAGAGCAAGGCGGATGGCTATTTAAAAGCCGTCAGTGCCACCTTGGTAAACAAAGAAGATTTGGCCAAGGATCAGGATAACGTGAAGATCGTCAACGCCCTGCTGAAGCAGTGTCCCACGGCCAACAACGGGGTGTATACGGATGCCAGCTGGAAAGCCTTTGTGGCTGCCCGCGACGCGGCAAAAGCGTATTTCGCCCAGTATCCCGTCACAGAGGCTGGCTTCGTCAGTGCGCCCTCTCCCCGACAGCACAGCAAGCTGGCAAAGCAGCTGGTGAATGCCATCCAAAGCCTGACCCCGGCGGCGGAGCAGATCACGGTGACGCTGACCTACACCGACGACTACCACCTGCGTGTGCCCGACAGCAAGAAAACCGACCCGGCGGGCAACAAGCCCGGCACGCAAAAGGTAACGCTGGCCAGCGGCGCTACCATAGGCGACCTGATGAACCAGACGGGCTATACCTATAAGGAAGGCGGGGATTCCAACAACTTTGAAGGTGTGCATCTCAGCCAGGACCAATTGCTGTGCAATGGCTGCCTGTTGATAACCAGCAGCAGTATAAGCGGGTCGCCGGAAACCAAGTCAATGGACAAGACGGGCTACGTGCTGCGGGACGGCGATGTGATCCAGCTTGTCCACATGGACTGGCCCAGCTTTGAATTCAACTATATCTACCGTGACTCCCCCAGCTGGGTGGCGCTGGGCAACCAGTTGAAGGCCATGCGCTTTGCCGGCGCGTCGGCCCAGACGGCAAAGACCGGCGTGGAGACCACTGTGACGGTGGAGGCCACCTCCGCCCACCTGTGGACCTATAACGGCTTTTACAGCGCCTATGCCGGTGCGGAGATCGCCGTGTACGGTCCCCGGAACGAGGACGGCACCTATCCGGAAAAGGCCATCCTGACCGGCAGCCTGACGGACGCCGCGGGCCAGGCCAGCTTCAAGCTGTATAACGAGGGCGTCTATCTGGTGACGGCCTTCGAGTCCCACGCCAACGACAGCAACTCCGGCTACTATCCCTCCGCGGTGGTGGCGGCCCCCTATCTGGAGCTGACCGTGACCGCCAACGAGGACGGCGCGGGCATCAAGGCCGACCTGAAGGCAGAGCTGGACAAGGTGTACAAGACCTATCCCGAGAGCTATTTCCGCCCCGAGACCTGGGAAAAGCTGAAGGCCGCCTATGACAAGGCCGCCGAAATTCTGACCAGCACCGATTCCGCCGTCAGCGCGGCGTATGACGCCCAGAAGAGCGCCATCAAGGAAATCAAGGGCTATCAGGCTGCCACCACGGCGGAGAATGAGAAGACTCTGACCAACTTCCGCACGGCGCTGGACAAGCTGCCCGACAACACCAGCCTTATCACCGCCGGCGTCAAGTCCACTGTGGACGAGCTGATCGGCTGCTATGAGGGCATGAGCGACTATCAGCGCAAGCAGCTGACCGGCGCGGAAAAGGCCAAGTATGACAAGATCAAGGCCTTTGCCGCCGCCAACGAGACCTTCCCCGCGGACCAGCAGTACAACCTGGAGCTGATCGTGGAGGCCGACACCCCCGAGGCCACCGCCGCGCTGAAAGAGATGGTTACGTATCTGCGGGAGCATCCGGCCAAGATGGACCGCGCAGAGGACGGTAAGTATGACCACACAAAGGCTATCAACATTGTGACGCCGTATACATTCGGACGTTATGATGGCAGCACCATGCTCTTCAGCAAGACGTTCAGCAAAATCGAGCCGCTGACGCCGGTGCGGCTCTATACCGCTATCGATTACGCGGCGTACTTCCAGACCCGTAACGCAAATGGTACGTTTACCGTGGATGGCGCTAATTGGAGCATCAGCGACGAAAGCCTGGGCCTTGACCTGGTATTTGAGGGCACGGACTACAAGCCCGGCGAATACGGCACCACGGGACACCTGACGGTGACCGTCAACGGCGTGGTCTACGGGATCAAGAGCGTTACGTTTGACGGTATCGCCGCGGCGGACGTCGCTGTGGAAACGCAGCGGGTCTACGACGATTCCGGCTATAAGGGCAAGAGCACCGACGTTGTCAACGTGGATATTCCGGACGCCTATCAGGCGTTCACCATGCCCTATAACGACGTGACGGTGACCATCACCTGGGCGCCGGTAGGCGATACGCTGAGCACGGTCAAGCAGGCCGCGCTGAGCCGCCTGCAGGAGCTGCGCAGCAGCCTGGGCGACAAGGCCGACGAGGCCTATCAGGCCGGTGTGAAGGCCATCGCCGCCGCCAAGACCGCCACCGCCGTGGACAAGGCCTATCAGGCCGCGGTGAAGAACATGCAGTCCGCCGCCGCCAGCTACGGCAAGGTGCGGGTCATCGTGGAGAACAAGACCTTCCCCAAGGCTGATTGGGAGCATGATACCTACTGGTACGGCGAGGCCGCTGACGAAGAAATACCGCTGACCGCCAGCAGCACCATGATGTCCTGCGTGGTGGAGGCGCTGACGCGGAATCACTTCACGCAGACCGGCGCGGAGAGCAATTATATTTCCTCCATTTCCGATCCCAGCGGCTTTAAGCTGGCTGAGTTTGACGGCGGCGGCAACTCCGGCTGGATGGGTACGCTGAACGACTGGTTCAACAACGAGGGCTTTGGCGAGTTTACCGTGGCCAACGGTAAGCTACAGGACGGCGACGTGATCCGGATCATGTATACCCGCGACCTGGGCGTGGATCTGGACGGCACCTGGGGCAACTCCAACACCACCTTGCAGGCGCTGAAGGTTCAGGGCGGCGAGCTGATGGGCGAGTTTACCCCCGGTGAGCCCGGCGGCAGCTATGAGTATGTGCTGGCTATCAAGGGCGCAGGCAGCGTTCAGCTGACGCCTACCGCCGCCAACAAGAACTATCTGACCAAGATGTTCCTGAACGAGAAGGTGACCAGCGATACAGAGGGTGTCAGCTTCTATAAGCGGACGCAGAGCATCCCCGTCAAGGACGGTGATGTGATCTACATCGGCTGCGGCGAAAAGGCGTGGCCCAGCATGAACAAGCAGGGCGCGGAAGCCCGCGAGTACACCGGCACCTGGTACGCCCTGCGCGTGGTTGACGTCAGCAAGGGCGCCAGCACCGTGGAGAGTATGATCGACGAACTGCCGGATGTCTCCGGTGTGAAGTACGGCAACTATCAGCTGTACGTGAACGCTGTGGCCGCGGCAAGAGCGTCCTTCGATGCACTGAATTCCAAACAACAGAAGCGCGTTGATGCCAAAAAGCTGGCCGAGCTGGAGAAGCTGGAGGCCGCTATCGCCCAGTTCCAGGCCATCGACGAGGTGAAGGATCAGCTGGATAAGCTGCCCAGCGCTGGCGATCTGACCATCAAGGATCGTGATGCCGTCAAGGCCGCTCAGGACGCCTACAACAAGCTGACCGACGAGCAGAAGGAGCAATTGTCCTTCGCGCAGATCGACAAGATGAAGGAAGTGGGCAGCCGCATGGACGAGATCATCAAGGAGAATCCTGATCCCACGCCCACGCCGAATCCCGGTGGTAATGGCGGCGGTAAGAAGCCCAGCCAGTCCACCGGCAAGGACGTGAAGTCCGGCAACACCGGCGACGAAGGCATCACCCTGTATCTGGGTATGGGCCTTGTGGCGGCCCTGGCTGGCGCGGTGATCGTCACCCGCAAGCGCAAGGAGAACTAACATAACCTTTCCGTGATTTTTCTCTATATGGCAGTAGCGGAGGTGCGTCGCGCCTCCGCTACTGTCGCTTTTGAGGAAAATAAAACAGCGGCCCTCTGAACGAGGGTCGCTGTTGTTTGTATAGGGTGATGTTCACGGCTGAATAGGTACAAACTCGACCTTGAGTGCCATGCCCATACCGGCGGCCAGGCGCTTGAGAGTGCGCAGCGACGGGTTGCCCGTACCGCTCTCCAAGCGGCTGATGTCCGCCTGAGTAATGCCGGTGGCCTCGGCCAGTTGCTTTTGCGTCATATCCCGTTCCTCGCGCCCCTCGGCGATGGCCCGCATGATCTGGCGCTCTGGCTCCTGCGCGTTCCATTCCGCGAGGAATGCGGGATCATTCATCCGCTCGTTCAGCGTGTCACGAAAATTCTTTCCCATAGCGTCATACCTCCTTGCTTTCATAATCCGCACGATACCGCTTCGCCCGATCTATCTCGCGGGGCGGTGTTTTCGCGGTTTTCTTGATAAATCCATTGGTCAGAATGACCCGTTTGCCCACCACAAAGAAATACAGCACCCGGCTGATGTCGGAGCCCTGTTTTGCCCTGACTTCAAAGATGCCGTCACCCAGCGGCTTGGAAAACGGTTCCCGCAGCGCGGGGCCTTTTAGCTCCAGCAATTCAAGGGCGGCGAAAATCTTTGCCTGCATTTTATTATCCTGCGAGAGAATAAATTCCTCGGCAGGCCGTGAACCATCCGCTTTCTCGTAGTATTCCACTACGTATTCCATATAACCACCGCACTTTCCCCATACACAGTATATGTGATAAAACACATATTGTCAACACCATTGCGGTGAATTTTGAAAGATGATGAGCACTTTCAATCGCAAATCAAATAAAGAAGAAACCCGCTGCTGAGCGGGTTTCTCTATTACACGGCGACGTGTATTGACATGTTATCCATGAGAGTATGGAGACTCAGGTCATATTGCTCTTGTGTTATTAAGTGGCGCACGAGAAACGTATCCAGCACATTTTTTTGCTTGTCAAAGAGATGCTGCTGCTTTTCTTGGTCAGAAAGACCCTGCCACTCATTCGATATCGAAAAGTCCAGTTCCATTTGATATCCCTCCTATAGTATTCACACGAGTGTTACTATACCACGGGATGTGGTAAAATGAAATTGGCAAAACGACAAAAACACGGTGGATTTTTCTATCAACTCAAATCTGAAAAAGCTATTGACTGCGGTATTGGAGTGATTCTCATATTTCCTTTTTCGCTGCGTTGGCGGCGGCGCGGGCCTTATCGCGGGACTTGCGCTGGGCGACGAGGTCGGCCTTGGCCTGCCGCTTTTCCCTGCGCTCCTGCATGAGTCGCGCCTCTTGACGCGCGTACTCCTGCTGAAAGCGGGAATAGTTATTTTCGCGCGGCGGTCTGTACTGCGAGGGCAGGCCTGCGGCCTTCAGGGCTGCAGACCAGTTGCCGAAACGCTGGGCAATGTATGCGCCGCCGACCACCTCGCAAGGAGCGGGGGTGTAGGAAGTATCAACGCAGCGCCGTACATAGTCGATTAGGTCGGCGTCGCTGGCGGTCTCATATTCTATCGCAAAAGCCTCGTCCTGCGCTTGCAGGGCTTCGCGGGTGCGTCTGACGATCTGCTGGTGCAGCAGGTTATCACCGTTGACCTGTGGCATTTTTGTGTCCCTCCTGGGCATAATAGACTCAGCCAGATGGAGCGATACCCTTCGTAAATCTACATCATTTAGGAAAGCATTTTCCACCACCGGCTATGGTAAAACCATAGCATTTGCGGGGCGGGAAGTCAAGTGCGGCGTCGGTGTTCGGGCGAAAACAGTCGCCGGAGGCCGAAACGGGCGGTTTATGCGCCGCATTTTTCCTGTGCAGCAGACGAAAAAGAGGGTGTTCGCCGTCAGAAAAAGCGTCGGGAGGATAACGAAATGTCACGTCGAGGGGAAAACATCTACAAGCGCAGCGATGGCCGCTGGGAGGGCCGCTATATCCGTGGACGGACGCCGGAGGGGCGGGCGCAGTATGGCTATGTCTACGCCGCCACCTACAGCGCCTGTCGGGAGAAACGGCGACAGCGGCTGCGGGAGCTGCCCCGCGAGATCACGCCAAGTAGCAACATGACGCTGCCGGAAGCCGAGGAGTTGTTTTTCGCGGAACGGGAACAAAAGCGGAAGCTGAAAGAATCCACCGTCAGCCGATATCGCTATATGGTGCGGCAGTATATCCAGCCGCAGTTGGGAGTCGCGCCACTATATACGCTGACAGAGGAACGGGTGGCGGCGTTTTACCAAATGCTTCAGGCGCAAGGCTTATCCGCCAAAAGTACACGGGATGTGGGCATACTGCTGAGGGCCATTCTGCGGACAGCGGCCAAGCGAGGGTGCTTCTGTACGGGGGTAAACGCCGAGCTGCCGGTATGCAAGAAGCAGCAGGTGGAGATATTTACCGAGCCAGAGATCGTGCGGCTGGCGCATTATATCGTGAATGAGCCAGACCTGACCGGTATTGGCATTCTGCTGGCTCTGAACAGCGGCCTACGACTGGGAGAGCTGTGCGCTCTGCGATGGTCGGACATTGATCTCCACGCGGGCTTTCTGCGGGTGGAGCGTGAGGTACAGCGGCTCTATGAGAAAGGCTGTACAAGGCTCATTGTGCAGCCACCCAAGAGCGAATCTTCTTGCCGGAGGATTCCGCTTCCGGCAGATATGCTGTCCCTGCTGGCGGCGCATAAGCCGAAGAACGCGGACGGCATCTGTCTGTTGACGGAGACTGCCGCGCCGCTGGAGCCGCGCACCATGCAGAACCGCTACAGAGCATTGCTGAAGCGGGCAGGTATTCCGTACCGCAATTTTCATGCCCTGCGGCACACCTATGCCACACGCTGCATTGAGCAGAACGTGGATACCAAGAGCGTCAGCGAGCTACTGGGCCACAGTGATGTACGGATCACGCTGCAAACCTATGTCCATGTCTCCTTGCGGCATAAGCAGCAGGCGGTGCAGAGCATTTGCTTCCTGCCCATCTGCGGCAGCGAAGACTTTACGCCGTCAGAAATTCCGTCAGGCGCGGCAAAAACCGCCGCACGGCAAGGCGCGGCGGCGCGGGTTTCCTAAATGATGTAGATTTACGAAAAGAGTGGAGCCGCCTAAGCAACAGAATACCTAAAAATTGGCAGGTGCGCAATCCACGCACCTGCTTACTTGTATCATAAACAACCTCCGCACGATAGACTTGACAAAACAGCTTTGCTGCGATACAATTACGGTGTATTTGATTACGGCGTAATTATGCGAGGTGAGGAAGTTATATGGCGCTTAGGAATCATACCCTTGACGATAAGATCATCACAGCCGCCCGGACGGAATTTCTGGAGAAGGGCTATCAGGCCGCGTCGCTTCGGAAAATCGCCGAGAAAGCCGGAGTGACCGTTGGCGCGATCCAGACGCGGTACAAATCAAAGGACGAGCTGTTCGGGAGCCTGCTCAAGCCGTTCCTTGACGAGGTCGAGACGCTCTTTCAAAATACTAGGGTGGAATATTATGCGGATACGGACACGGACGTTCTTGCAGGGCTGAAAGTCTCCATGCGGCACGAATCCGCGGCGATCCTTCATCTGATCTTTGACCATTACGATGAAGCGGTGCTGCTGCTCTGCCGCAGCGGGGGAAGCGGCTTGGAGCACTGCTTCGATGGGATCGTACAGAGCAAGATCAACGAGAGCGTTTCGTTCTTTCACAAAACGGGCTTTGCCGGTATCGACGAAAAGCTGCTGGGGCTTTTGATTGCTGCGCAGTTCGACAGCTATCGCCGGATCGTGGCGGAATGCCCCGACCGCAAGACCGCCGAGCGGTATATGGACGCGCTGATGGTCTATTACTTTGGCGGCTGGAGCGCGTTTTTTGAATCCACAAATATATCGCGGGAGGGTGATTGATATGAAATACAACGGCTTCTACTTCTGGATGTTCCAAAGCCCCATGAAAAAGGTTCTGGCCGAGAAATACGGCAGCGCGTATGCCGCCGATGTCATGAAAAAGAGCAAGGCGGTCTATCGGGAGCTGGTGGAGCAGGCGGACGACATCGGAGACGACAATCCCATGGCGTACAACGAGCTGTTTGCGCTGGCCTTTGTCGCACCGTATGTGGCAAGCGAAAAGAAGATCCCGCCGGAGACGGTGCAGGAGATGATGCGCTGCGCCCTTTATCATGTCAAGTGGTACTTTGCCAAGACCGACCTGAACACCGACAAGGGTAAGGCGGAGAACAAAAAGAGCGTCGTCAAGTACGCCAAGTGGTACACGCCGGAAAAGGAAAAGCAGTACCCCACCTCCTTCAAGGTGGACTTTGTGGGCCAGCCCTATGAGGGAGCGTGCTATTACCGCATCACCCGCTGCCCCATCTGCATCTACACGGAAAAGCTGGGGGTTCCCGAGCTGATGCCGCTGTTCTGTGAGTTGGACGAGGTGATGATCACTCTCCAACACGGCGTATTGCACAGAGAGCAGACATTGGCCAACGGCGGCGAATATTGTGACTACTACATCACGGGGAATAAAGAGAATTGAGATCTGTGAAGAAGTATCTTCACATTTTGAAAGAGGCCGGGAGTCTTCAGAGGGGGACTTCCGGCTGTTTTACTCATTATAGATATTCTACTCTCTTGACAGGTAAATACTTTGACGTTATAATATGTAATGAAATTAAAATAATTGCATATAATGTGAATGAAGGAGGTGCGATATGAACAACGTGGACTATCAGGCCTTATGTAAAGAGATATTTGGCACAGACGATGTAAAGGCGCTGCGCAAAATCGCTCAGACGGCGGGGACGCACAATCCCCGTAACGCTGGCAGGAAGAAAAAGTTTACGACTGCGGATGTTCGTCGGATGATGGAACTCTTGGGCAAAGGATATACGGTCAATGAGATCGCTGTGCGTTTTCAGACCTCACGCCAGGTTATCAGCAAATATATCAATATGCCTCCATCGGAGAAGTTTCCCTTGCGTATCACCTGCATGTATAAGCAGCATCCCACCACGATCATCTGTGTAAATTTCATGGATGAAAGGATTAAGATTCAGAACCGGACCGACGATGTGTTGCATCGTGCCTTCGGCGTGATAGAAGCGCCCACTTGGGAGGATTTTAATTACTTCTTGAAAGAACGCTGCTTCCCGGAAACGCGAGGAGATGCAAAGCTGCTACTGCGTCAGATGCGGATCGGCGGGTATGATCCGCTTCAAATTGTGGAAAAGACTGCCGGACGAATGGCAGAGGATAATTTGTGGCTGAAGTTTGACTACTATAAGGAGGCGGCGAAACGTGGAACGAATACTGCTGCACAGCAATGAGCACATTTCTGAACTCCGCGGCGGATCGTCCTCTAAGGGCGATCAGCCGAAATGGCGCAGTGGAGACACATGGTACAAGGCTGACCACATGGGATATGAAGGGGCCGCCGAGGTGGTCGTTTCCACGCTTTTAGAAAAGTCCAACGTAACGAATTTTGTAAAGTACCGCCCGGTACAGATTCAAAGCGAAGACCGGTTGTTCAGCGGATGTGCCAGTCCGAATTTCCGCGGTGCCGACGAGATGCTGGTGACTTTTGAGCGGCTTCACCGAAGCTATACCGGCCGAAGCCTGGCAACGGAGCTGGGGCAGATCTTCCCGGCAGAGGATAAGATCCGTTATGTGGTACAGTTCGTGGAAGAGAAAACCGGCTTAATGGGCGTGGGGGCGTACCTGACGCTATTGCTGGAGATGGATGCGTTTTTCCTGAATGAAGATCGCCATACCAACAATCTGGCGGTGATCCGCAATGAGGAAAGCGGCAAATTTTCCTTTTGTCCTGTGTTTGACAACGGCCTAGCGCTGCTGGCCGACACACAGGTGGATTATCCGCTGGATGGAGAAATCTATCAGATGATAGCACGTGTCAAGGGCAAACCTTTTAAGGAGGACTTTTTGGAGCAGATGGAAGCCGCAGAGGCTCTTTACGGTGCGCAGCTGCATTTTACCTTTAGCAAGGGCGATGTAGAGACGGCGCTATCAAAAGTACGGCCATATTACGGGGAAAGCATTTGCCAGCGCATACAAACGGTTATCTTTGAGCAGATGCGGAAATATCAGATTTTCTTTTGAGCCAAAATGCACACATAATCCCCCTCTTGCAGATTGCGCACCATAATGCTATAATTATGTGCAAAGGAGGCGATATCATGCCGCAAATCAGACCTATTACAGACCTGCGCAACACGACGGAAATCTCAGAGGTTTGCCATGCCAGCCGTGAGCCGCTGTTCATTACCAAAAATGGATACGGTGACTTGGTGGTCATGAGCATTGAAGCCTATGAGGAAATGGTCAGGACGCTGGAGACCGACAAGGCGATCACGGAAGCGGAGGCGGAGTATGCCGCCGACGGTCAGCTTCATGACGCCCGGACTGCGCTTTCTTCTTTGAGGAGGAAGCATTTTGGATAACAAATACCATGTCAAGCTGATGAGCCGCGCCCTGCGGGATTTGGATAATATCTATACCTATATTGCCAGAAACCTGTTAGAACCAGGAACAGCGGAAAAGTTCATCGATACGCTGGAGGATGAGATTCTGTCGTTAGAATCCATGCCGCATCGATGTGCGGAGCGTAGAGTCGGCGCATACGCGGGAAAAGGCTACCGGCAGCTTTTTGTCAAGAATTACACCGTTGTTTTTCGCATTGATGAAGAGCATAGAACGGTTATCGTTGTTACCGTGCGCTATTCTTCCAGCCAGTTTTAATTGCGGGTATCTTCACAGAAGGAAATATCAAAAGCAGTCCTTTGGGACTGCTTTTGCGATAGCTGATAGGGAAAATCACACCCAGCCACGGGAGTGTGGCTGGGTGTGGTTCGAGGTGAGGATGACCTCATAACGGAAAAGATTAGGCGCAGTTGGCTTAACTGCAGGGTCAGTATATCATGCAAATATGCATTTGTAAAACGCATCTTTATTCTTGATTTTATGAGTCGTCGTCATGTATAATAGACAACATAGACAACAGCGAGGTGGTTCCCATGAGCATTTCCAAGTATCAGGTGTTTTTGAAGGTGGTGTCCTGCGGCACCTTTACCAAGGCGGCGGAGGCGCTGAACTTCACCCAGTCCGGTATCAGCCACGCCATCACGTCGCTGGAGAGCGAGCTGGGCATCACGCTCCTCAGCCGCAACCGGGGCGGCGTGGTGCTGACGGCGGACGGCCGGGCGGTGCTGCCCAAGATCGAGAAGCTGTGCGCCGCCCATCACGCTCTCATGCAGACGGTGGAGGGTCTGAAGGACATGGATAGCGGCCTGGTGAAGATCGCCACCTTTTCCAGCGTGTCGGCCCAGTGGCTGCCCC
>ERZ826242.3166-NODE-3166-length-12439-cov-2.673773_pt1 | contig 12439 bp, 6 predicted proteins | sample MGYA00519871_ERZ826242 | MGnify/ENA primary metagenome ERZ826242 (study PRJEB31778, sample SAMEA3449226) | human gut metagenome | biome: human gut; feature: human-associated habitat; material: faeces | place: United Kingdom | collected 2010/2012 ...
GGAGATCGAGGAGTATAAGGCCATCCGCGCCAAGGGCGAGAAGGCCTTATCCTCCTCGATCTCCTTCTTGCTGCCGTAGACAAAGTGATTATTGCCGATATCCACCAGCTCGGGCTTGTCCTCGCTGTAGTCGTGGACAGAAGGGTCGTAGGTAAAGAGAACCTTATTCTTTTCCAGAATGGGGTCGGGAATGGGGATGGCGGAAATCAGGCTGCGGGTATAGGGATGGAGGGGGAAATCAAACAGCTCCTCCGCCTCCGCGATCTCCACGATGTCGCCCTTGTAAATAACGCCGATCCGGTCGGAAATGAACCGCACGATGGACAGGTCGTGGGCGATGAACAGATAGGTGATGTCCCGCTCCTTCTGGAACTTTTTCAGCAGGTTCAGCACCTGGGCGCGGATGGAAACGTCCAGCGCGGAAATGGGCTCGTCGGCGACGACCAGCTCCGGCTCCATGACCATGGCTCTGGCAAGGCCGATACGCTGCCGCTGGCCGCCGGAGAACTCGTGGGGATACCGGGTCAGATGCTCCGGCAGCAGTCCCACTTCGCTGATGATGTTTTCCACCTTGCGAACCCGGTCTTCCTCGTTCTCAAACAGATGGAAGTTATACAGGCCCTCGGACACGATGTAGTCCACGGTGGCGCGCTCGTTCAGGGACGCCGCGGGATCCTGGAAAACCATCTGGATGTTCCGGATGACCTCCCGGTCAAGGCTCTTGGAGGTCTTGCCGGAAATGCGGACGCCCTTATACTGAATTTCGCCTGCGGCGCAGGGATTGACCCGAATGATCGCCCGGCCGATGGTGGTCTTGCCGGAGCCGGACTCGCCGACCAGGGAGAAGGTCTCGCCCTTGTAAATATCGAAGCTGGCATTCTTGACAGCCCTCACGGCATCGTCGCCCTTGCCGAAGGTGATGTCTACATTTTTCAGACTCAGCAGAATTTCTCTGCCATTCTCATCCAGAGGACCATGTTCCGGCAGATGAGAAACACGCACGGTTTCTTTTTCTTTAGACACAGCGAATCCTCCTTAAATGTTGAATGCTTCCACAAGCTTCTCGTGGATATTTTGGATGGTTTCGGGCTTTTCCACCTTCGGTGCTCTGGGATCCAGCAGCCAGGTTTTGGCAAAGTGGGTCTCGGAGACCTGGAACATGGGCGGCTCCCGCAGCGTGTCGATCTCCAAGCAGTAGGGATTCCGGGGGGCAAAGGCGTCGCCCACGATCTTATTGTACAGAGACGGGGGCGTGCCGGTGATGGAATACAGCTTGGTGTTCCGCTGCGCCAGCTGAGGCAAGGAGGACAGAAGCGCCCAGGTATAGGGGTGTCTGGGATCGTAGAACACTTCCTCACAGGTACCCAGCTCCACCACCTGACCGCCGTAAAGCACCGCGACCCGGTCGGCCACATTGGCCACAACGCCCAGGTCATGGGTGATGAAGACGATGGTGTAGCCGAATTCCTTCTGCAAATCCTTGATCAGCTTCAGGATCTGCGCCTGAATGGTCACGTCCAGAGCGGTGGTCGGCTCGTCGCAGATCAGGATTTTCGGCTGGCAGGACAGGGCGATGGCGATAACGATACGCTGGCGCATACCGCCGGAATACTGGAAGGGATAGTCGTCGAACCGGGCCTCCGCATTGGGAATGCCCACCTTCTTCATCAGCACCAAGGCGCGCTCTCTCGCCTCCAGCTCAGAACAGTTCTGGTGCTTGAGGATAACGGAGGTGATCTGCTTGCCGATGGTGATGATGGGGTTCAGGGAGGTCATGGGATCCTGGAACACGGTTGCGATCTTGCCGCCGCGAATCTTCGTCCAGTCCTTGGAATACCGGATCTTGGCCAGGTTGATAACGCAGGTGCCGTGGAGCATATCCTCGGTCTCGTCCAGGTATTTGACCCGGAAGACCACCTCGTCGAACACGGAGTTGCGCACCTCGTCGCTGCTTAAATCCTTGCCCACGGACATGGCGTCCTTGAAGCTGCTGAGCAGCTTGCCGATGAGCCTTAAACGCTTGAACATGGGATAGCGGCCGACGGACAGGTAAATTTCCTTGGCGATGATCTCGTTGCGCGCCTTGGTATCCTCGGAAATGGGGGTGGAAATCTGCCTGGCATACTCCGCCTTCAGTTCTCCCATCCGCTCGTCGAAGTGCTTGCGGTACGCGGTGTCGTTCCTCGCCGCCTGCTTGTGGGCAGCGGCCACGGCGGCGTGTTCCTTTTGCAGCGCCTTGATCTCGGCATCCAGCGCATCGATTTCGGCGGAAACCTCCTTATGGCGCTCCCGCTCCTTCTTGGGGTCGATGGTCAGCTTGTGGTTGTACAGCTCGGTGCGGCGGAAGGTCAGGTCGTCGATTTTGGCAGAAATGTTCTGATTTTCCTCCTCGCTCAGGCCTTCTCTGGACTTTTTCTCCTGCTCAAGCTCCCGCATGGCGCGGTAAGTCTGCGCGCCGGACTCCAGCTGGGCGTATTTGTTCAGCTTCTCCCGGGTGCTGGCAATCAGCCGCTTTGCCTGGGCGTCCAGGGAAACCTTCGTGTCCGAAAGCTCGTCGTCGTTGAAGATGATGGAGCCCTCGCTGATATAGCCGTTGGTATCCAGCATACCGGCAAAGGTCTTGGTAAACACGGACTTGCCGGAGCCGGACTCGCCCACGATGGCGATGGATTCATTCTCATAGAAGTCCAGAGAGATGCCCCGAATGGCAGACAGGGTTCTTCCGCGAACCCGGAAATTCACGTGCAGGTTCTCAACGGACAGCAATACTTTTTGATTATCCATTCGCGCCACCTCTTACATATGGGTTCTGGGGTCGGAAGCGTCGCCCAGATTCTGGCCAACCACATACAGCACGACGGTGATGATGGAGGCGACGGCCACAGGCGTCCAGAATTCGATCTCCCAGCCGGGGGTCTGCATGGCATTCTGGGAAGCCTCGATCAGCTTGCCCAGGGACATGTCCTTAAGACCCATGCCGATGTAGCTCAGGAACACCTCGTAAGAAGTGTAGGAGGGGATTTCCGCCGCGGCCAGGGTCACAATGACGGAGGTCATGAAGGGCAGAATATTCTTCGACGCGATGCGGGTGATGGGTGTACCCAGGCACCGGGAAGCCAGGTTGTACTCCCGGTCGCGGATGATGATGACCTGGGTGCGGATAAAGTAGGCGATGCCGATCCAGCCGGTGATGGTCAAGGCGAAGACCATCGTCCAGAAGGAAGCGGACATGATCAGCACGATGACGGAAATCAGCAGAATGCTGGGGATGTTGGCAATGACGTTGTAAACCTCCGTCATGAATAGGTCCACTTTCTTGCTGAAGCCCCAAACGGCGCCGATCACAACGCCCACGGTCATGTTGATGAGGGCGCACACCAGTGCCAGAGAAACGGAAATGCTGGAGCCGTACCACACGGCGTCAAAGGTGGACTGACCGGCGGAGCCGCTGCCGAAGATCCAGTGGATGTTGCTGCCGAACTTCGCCATGGCGGCCTTGGGGCCTAAGTGCTTTGCCGTGGAGTCCATCAGGTTGATATAGGGATCCACCGCCGCGTCATAGTGGATGATCACGGGGTACACATAGGTGAACAGCAGCAGCACTGCCAGAATCAGCAGCAGCACAATGTTGATCCTCTTCTTAAAAAACACGCGGAACACGGAATGCCAGTAGGAATACCGGGGGGCGGTGATCCGTTCGGATTCCAGCTCGTCGTGGTTGACGGGGGCAAACAGCTCCTCGTCCGTCATATTCAGATCGCTTAAATCGATTTTTTTCTCGTTCATAGTCGGTTACCTCGCTTTTGCCGTAAAGGAAATTCTGGGGTCCAGAACGGACATCAGCACGTCGCCCAGGATGACGGAGGTCACGGTCAGCACGGCATAGAAAAGAACCATACCGACGATCACGCCGTTATCGTAGGCGTTGATGGCGCGGGTCAGCATGTTGCCGACGCCGGGAACCACGTACACCCGCTCGGTGATGATCGCACCGGTGAGGGCGAGCAGGATGCTGGCGGGGATGTCATGGACAATGGGAATGATGGCGTTTTTCAGAATGTGCTTCCGGAAAATTTCCCCTTCGGACAGGCCACCGCTCCGGGCGAACTTGACGTAATCGGAGTTCATCTGATCGATCATATACCGCCGCAGCCACTTCATCAGGTTGGCGATGGAGGGCAGGGACAGGGAGATGATGGGCAGCACATACATAAGCCAGGTGGGATTCTCCATATCAAAGGTCGTGGGCAATCCGAATCTGCCGCCCAGAGACTTGAACAGGAAAATATAGGCAAGGGAAGGAACCGCGGTAATAAACACAATATAGAACGTGCCGATGTGATCCAGCAGCTTATCCTTCCGCAGCGCCATGATGATGCCAACCGGCACACCGATCAAATAGGACAGGAACACGGCGATGATGCCGATGGTGAAGGAGTAGCCGATTTTGGACATGCCGTTCTTATTTGTGGAAATGTTGGTGTAATCATCCACAAAGCTGGCCTTGACCACGGGGCCGCCGCCGGCAAGCGAGCCGGAGACATAGGAAGCCGAGTGCAGGTCGTCGGCCGACTCGGAAACCGACCCGGTGGGATAGGTCACGGTGGAATAGGCATAGGAGCCCTGGGATTCCGTCATGGTCTGGAACACGTCAATACCCTGGCGGATGGAGTAGGAAAGACCCAGGTTGATCTTCACCAGGTTCTGGTGAATGAAGGGGAAGGAATCATCAAAATAGAACAGGTACTTATACTGCGTACCCGTACCCATCACCGCCGGCGAGAACTTTTCGCCGCCGTAAACCGGGTCATGGAGGGTGAAGGTAATGCCCCGATCCTCGATCTCATCCTCCACATAGTGGATGTTATCGACGGTGATCAGGTCTTTGAAGTAGTTGACAAGACGCATGAGAACGGGAATGTTCCTGTAGGCGTACAGGCGCGGCTCGCCGCCGTCCTGATATTTCTTGGTCTTGCCTTTCATTTTGCCGTCCAGACGGACGACCTTGTAGCCCTTGGATTCATATTCCTCGGTGAAGCGCCGGATAAACTCCGCGGCCTCGTCGCTGTCCTGGCTCGCCTTGTTGCCAAAGGTGATGGCAGCGCTGTACTGCTCCTGGGTGATCTCGTCGTCACGGACAAGCTGGCGCATATAGTCCGAGTAGGGAACGTAATCCACATAGCCGTAGCGTTCCCACTGCTGCATCATGTATACTTCCTTGGCGTTGGACTTCACGCGGGTATACATGGAGTCGGCGGCAAAAATCAGGTTCCGGTCCAGTGCGGAGTAGACCATCACCATGACGATGCCGACCACGATTACCATCGAGAAAATACCCCGAAGGATTCGGTTAATCAAATATCTCGTCATAGAACATCTCTCATCTCATTCGGTGATAGAAGGGCAGTTGCCTGCCGTTCGTACGATTTCCCGATAAAATGGTGAACGCCATTTTATCCTGCGAATCCTTCGCAGGCCGCCGGCAGCGGCGAGAAATGTATGGACTTGCGTTTTTTGCGGCTGCGCCGCCGGCTGCTGAAACAGCAGCCGGATAAAACGGTTTTTAACCGTTTTATTGAAAGTGAGTATCAGCGCCCACGGTAAAGCGCTGCCCTCAGCGGATTCGCGCCCGGAAAGCCTCGAAAAAAAGTCGAAAGCCTCCCAAATTGCAGTGCGGAACGCTGAGGGCAGCGCTCTATGCATGCTTTTCTTCGGTGTCATTGGATGCACCGATGGAGGATGGACGCGAAGTCCATCCTCCACCGTGTTTTGAATTACCGAAATCGACCAATCAGGCTCTTAGAACAGGCCGATGCACTTGACCATGTAGCCGGAGTAATCGGGCAGGAAAGTATCCAGATAGGTCTGAGGATCGCCGTAGTCGGGGCCCCAGCCGGAGACATCGTAGAAGTCGTAGTTGGCTTCATAACCGAAGTCGGTGTAGTAGCCGGCGTAGTACCAGGCGTTGGAATCAACGCACTCAACCAGGTTGACGATCACGGCGCCGCCCAAGACAGTCTCAATGGACTTCTTCAGGGCATTGGCGCGGTTGCCGAAAGCTTCGGAACCGGAGAAGTAGGGGAGATCCATGTAGATGGGGTTCTCAGCGGAGACCTCGACGCCCTCAGCAGCCAGCTCTTCCACAGCGGTGGCCAGCTCGGCAGCAGCCTCATCGGGGTTGTACCAGCCGTCGAACTGAGTGGAGGAACCAGCGCCGCCTTCGGCCTCGGGATCCCACACCTTGATGGTCAGGCCGTCAGCGTCGATCTGAGCCTGCACGATGGCGCCGTAGTAGGTGCCGGCGGGGAAGGTGGTGGCAGTGCCGTTGATGTCAACGGTGGTGTCCTCTTCCAGAGAGACGAAGTTGCCGGGGGTGTAGGTGTTGACCAAGGAAGCGTACTTCAGATCTTCACCGACGGTCTGAGCGTTGTAGGTGGCACGATCCAGCGCGAACATGATGGCGCGGCGGAAGTGGACGTTCAGGAAGGCAGCGTGGGTACGGGTCATAGCCTCCTCGTCGCCATCCTTGGGGGAGACGACAGAGCCGTCATTGACGTTGGAGGTAGCGGCACGGTTGACGTTCAGGAACGCGCTGAAGGTAGTCGCGTCGGTGGCGGAAACGTAGGCCAGGGTGTCAAACACGCCGTCGGTCTTGGCCTGCTCGGCAGCGGAGGCGTTCAGGCCGGCGCCGTCCAGAACACCGGACATGGTGTCGTTGTAGCCCTTCAGAGCGTCCTGGCCGTCGTTGTACAGCCAAGTCAGGGTCTTGATGGTGATGTTGTCCTTGTTCCAGTAAGCGGGGTTCGCAGTGAACACGATGGTGTTCTCGGAGGTGAAGTTGGACACCAGGTAAGGACCGCAGTAAGCGATGTCACTGGGGGTCTTGCCGTAGGTGTAGGAAGCAGCGGAGTTGTCGAAGTCGGCACCGAACTTGCCGCCCTTGGACTCGTAGTAGCTGCGGCTCATAGGAGCAAACACGTTGTAGCCCAGCATGGTCATGAAGAAGGAGGTGGGCTGGCAGAGGGTGTACTCGACGGTGTAGTCGTCAACGGCCTTGACGCCGACCTCAGCAAAGTCGGTGACGTCGCCGGAGATGTACTCGCTGGCATTGACAATGATGCCCTCGATCAGGTACTCCAGGCCGCCCATGACGTCCATCATGTGCTGCATACCGGCAACAAAGTCGTCAGCCTTCACTTCGCCGACCTCACGGCCCTGAGAGTCGACCCACTTCGCGCCCTGACGCAGGTGGAAGGTGTAGGTCAGGCCGTCGTCGGAAACTTCCCAGCTCTCAGCCAGAGCGGGCTGCATGACGTTCTCACAGTCGTACTCCACCAGGCCATCGTAGGTGTTGACAATGGCCTCGGCGTCAGCGGCACGGGAGGTAGCCAGAATGTCCCAGGTCTTGGGATCGGAGGAGAACTTGCCGCCGGGAGCGTAGGTGTCCTTAATGGTGTAGCCCTTGCTCTCCAGCAGCTTGGTAGCCTCGGCAGCGTAGGTGCCGGTGCCCTTCAGCTCGGCCCACAGAGCCTTCAGCTCGTCACGGTCAGCGGTCTTGATGGGCTCGGTGGTGACGATGGCGTTGTGATAACGCTGGGCGTCATTGCCCCACAGAACACTGGAGTAGCTGTAGGGAGCCACACGGGAGATGGCGTAGTTGCCGCCTTTTGCGGTCAGGGGCATCAGGGTGGCGGACTCCAGCAGCTTGGCCTCGGCAATGGCCATCAGAGCGTAACGCTCGGAGACATTGTCGGTGACCGCCTTGCCGGCGTCGTAGGCCGCGATGAAGTCGCCCAGCACATCATTGTAGATGGCTTCGGACAGAGCGTCGTAGTCATCGCGGATGTCGGCATAGGGGTCTACGTACTCAGCAGCCGCAGTTGCCTCGGTCGCGGCAACGGGAGCAGTGGTGCTGGGGGTGGTGGTCTTGCCGCCGCAGGCAGCCAGACTCAGAACCATGACCAGAGCCAGCAGCAGACTCACGATCTTGTTGAACTTTTTCATTTTGAAAAAATCCTCCTTTTCTTATTTTTTATGACAACTGCCCCACCGTCCGGCAGGGCAATGGCCTTACAGCACACATTCTTTTCCCGGATGGGAAAAGAAAATTGGCGGTACCGCCAATGCGTCGGTCTTACTATAGAATTCCGACTGATTGCACCCTTTTATTATGCACTGTCCGCGTGTGAATGTCAAATGTTTTTTAACATTTCATTAAAATTCACAACAATTTGCCACCGGTTTAGTCGGTTTTGTGCATTTGGCATAATCGAACAAATTCAGCCGGTCAAGTCCATGACCTTTTCAGCCAAAACCACCAGTTTTTACCGAAGAAATCCGTCTATCCCGCCGTCATTTTGCCAACACTCCGGCTTTGCACAGCTTGTACAGTTCCTCCGCCGCCAGGCGGGTCTTCGCCACCGGGCAGCCCTTCTTTGGGAAGCAGTAATACAGGCACCGGTTGTCGCCGATGCAGATGGTGTCCGCGATCTCGTACCAGTAGTAGTCGGCGTACAGGCCGTAGGAGGCCGTGGGCTTCTGGGTGTAGCGGAGACGGCCGTCGCAGCCCGTGAGGGTGAAGCCCTCACGGTCGTGGGTCAGGCGCCCCTGCCCTACTTTGTAAATGGCCTTGAAATCCACCATCATGGCGATGTCCACGTCGATGTCCAGCCTGTAGGTTCCGTCCGCAAGCTCCCGGCGCACCTGCTCCCGCTCCCAGCGATACCAGTCGGGGATGTGGGCAAACTCCGTCTCCCCTTCCGACGCCGCCAGGTCGCCGATGGGGGTCAGCTCGCAGTGCCTGCCGCAATGGCGGCAGGTCAGGCCGGTGCCTTTGCCCGTCAGTTCCCCTTCCATGCCGCAATGGGGACATTTATATAGGATGCGCTCCAGCCCGTCCGCCCGGAAGCCGTCGGTGATCTTTATGCCGTTTTCCTTCTGCCAGCGGAACTGGTCGAAGGAAAAGGCCGCGTCCAGCCCGTCGGACAGCTCCTTGACGGATTTCTCCTTCAAGTCCTCCCGGCTGTAGAACAACCGCACCTTCGCCGAAACGGGGACGCTTTTGCGCACCTGCAATTCGTTGTACAGCGGGTTGCGGCTGAAGGCGCCGAAGGTCTCGATCATCACCACGGGCACGTCCAGCTTTTTCAGCAGCACGCCCATTTTCCGGGGCAGCGCCGTGCAGGTGCCGTCGAAGGAATAGCTGGCCTCCGGGTACATGAGAACGCTGCTTTTCAGTTCCTTCAGGCAGTAGACCATATCCTGCACCAGGGTCAGGTCGGTGACGAATTTCCGGGTGGGTACGCAGCCAATGGTGCGCATCGCCCAGGCCATCAGACCGCCCAGACCCACGAAGCCGTCGGAGGTGCAAATAATATTGTAGGGTCTGGGGTACAGGATAGTGCTTGCGATCTGCAAATCCAGGAAGCAGGAGTGGTTCATGAGGATCAGGCAGGGCTCGTTCCTGCCCACCTTCTCCATACCCTCGCTGGTGTAACGGAACCGGGTTCCGGCCAGTCCCAGGGCGGAGAGTCCCCGGATGAGGGTACGCCAGAAGATGCCGGGCTTAACGGGATGCAGATGGGGATACCGGGGCAGCGCCATGACTTTATCGTAGTCCAGTTCTCTGACGGTGGTTTTCATAAGGCATCCTCCCGGTCGCTGTATTTGCGTAAATTATACCAGATACCGGCAGCCCCGTCAACCGGCGGTTCTCGGCTGTATATTCACTCACAATGAATAATATGCAATATTCCGTTGGAATAATTTAGGATGAATCCCCTGAATATTCACATATACAGGTCAAATTTGTGCGTTTTTGTAGTATTTTCATTATATACAGCCTGATTTTTCTTTCATTGTTGTATATTCACCCAATTGACGATGAATAACATACGCGCTATAATGCAGGCATAAATTCCCTCCCCCCTTCGGGAGGCCAAAAATGAAAAGGAGAGTAAAAACTATGAAAAAGGTATTCGCACTTGCGCTGACCGTTCTGATGGTCATGTCCATGTTCGCCGGCTGCGGCAGCAGCAACACCGCCAAGACCACCACCGCCGCCACCGAGGCACCTGCCACCACCGCCGAGGCCACGGCCGCTGAGACCACAGCCGCCGCGACCGCCGCTTCCGAGCTGAAGACCGTCGAGGCCGGCAAGCTGATCATGTCCACCAACGCCGCCTTCCCTCCCTATGAGATGGTTGCCGACGACGGCAGCTTCGAGGGTATTGACGTAGAGGTTGCCGGCGCCATCGCCGGGAAGCTGGGTCTGGAGCTGGTCGTGGACGATATGGACTTCGACGCCGCTCTGCTGGCTGTGCAGCAGAACAAGTCCGACATCGTTATGGCCGGTGTCACCGTCACCGAGGATCGGCAGCTGATCATGAACTTCTCCGACAGCTACGCCACCGGCGTGCAGGTGGTCATCGTCAAGGAGGGCTCCGACGTGACTCTGGACAACCTGGGTGAACAGCTCATCGGCGTCAGCCTGAACGGTATCCACACCGCCCAGTTCCTCGATAGCCGCCCAGCCGGGGATCACCGCACCCGAGGCAGCGGCAGTCTGCTGCAGCCGCAGGGATGCAAAACCTGCGATAAGGGTGGAGGACAGAGGCGAACCCATGCAGAGCACAGCGGTCAGCGCTGCAGCGCCGCCGTTGAGGCCGCCGCCAAAGACGCAGAAGACCAGACCGGCCAACACAGCCGCACCCAGCAGGATGTAATTCGTCTTACGGGCGCGGCGCTCACAGGCGCGGGGGCCGAAGCCCTGCTCCACCATCGCGTCGTCCCACTCAGCGGGTCGGCTGAGCAGCACCCAGGGGTCTTTTTCGTTCATGTCCTTGGAGAGGATGCGGATAAGGTCTTTGTCCTTGGCGCGGAACGCACCGCGATGCTCCGGACCAGCCTGCGCCAGTTTGAAGCCGCCCTGGACCGAGGCCAGAAGGACACGGTCGCCCAGCAGCGCAAGGAACAGCCCCAGCGCCGCAATGCCGGACAGAAGGGTGAAGCTGGACGCCTGATAGTTCTGCGCGTTCAGCAGGGCCACAGCGGCCTGCAAAAGCGCAGCGCAGGCTGCCATCGCGGGCATGGTCTCCATGCTGGGGCGTTCGCCCCGCAGCCCCTTCAGGCCGTCCCTCACGACGGGCCAGCCCACAGCCAGCGCCAGCGCCAGGAAGAGCAGATTGGCGGCATAGAAGGCCGCCGGGGCAGTTACGGGGTCAAGGCCGCCCAGCGGGCCGACAAGGCCCTCCGCGGCGAGGCCGAAGTGGAGCAGCACCAGTGCAAGGATGCCGCCCAGCGCACAGCGCAATGTAAGGGCCGCGCCCATCTGGTGCAGCCGTTCCCCCACCTGTTCCGGCATCTCGGGCGTTTTTTCCTCTTCGACAGGCGCTTCCTCGACGGGTGCAGCCTCCGGAGCAGCCGGGGCAGTACCGGCCTCTTCGGCCGGCTGTGCAGGCGCTTCCTCCTTCGGCGGCTCCACCGGAGCCACCTCGTCGCCGTCGTTCAGGAACATGAGCGGCAGGCTCATGCTGTCGTCATTGTCCGGCGGCGTCGCGCGGGCCGGGGCTGCGGGCGCTTTCTCGTCGTCGCCCTTGCCGAAGAACTGCATCGCCGGGGCCGCATGGGGCTTCGACGCCTTATCTTCTGCAAACACCATCGCGGGCATCGGCACGGCAGGCTTCTCCGGCGCTGCATCCGGCTCTTTTTCTGCGTCCGGTTTCGTTGCAATGACCGGAACTTCCGGGGTACTCTTTTCCGGTTTTGCGGGCTTCACCGGCTGGGAAGGCTCTTCCTCCTGCGGCGGAAGCTTTGCACCAAACAGCATGGCTTTGAGCGCCTGCATCTCCCGGTCCTCGTACTGCTCCTGCGGGGTGCGCGGCTCGTACTGGACCGCCTTTTTCCGGGGTGCAGCCTGCTTTTCTGCCGGCTTTTTCTCCGGCTTGGGAGCAGGCGGCTCCGGCGCTTTGATGGGTTCTGCGGGCTTTTGGGGCTTCTCCGGCTCAGGCTGGGGGGCGCTGACCGGCTCGGCAGGCTTCGGCTGCTCGGGCTTCGGCTCTGTGACTTCCTCTTCCAGCGTCAGGACCAGCTCCAGGTCGGAGGGTTCCTCCGGCTCTTCGCCGCCCAGCTGTATCTCGCCGGTACGGCTCTCTTCGGGTGTGCCGCTTTCCTGCTGTTCGCCCTTTTCACGGCGGAGCAGCCGGCCCAGCAGGCTCTTGGGCTTTTCTTCATTCTCATCGTCCCGCCGGGTCATCTCCTCCGGGACCTGGGCTACACTGGTGGTAAAAAAGGTGCGGAATTTTTCTTCGCGGGCGTCGATCTCTTCCTGCGTCATTTCCTTCCGCTCGTCATCCTTTGGCATCCTGATCTTCCCTCCCTTGTTTCGTTCGGCACGGGTCAGCTCAGCCCTGTGCGGCGCGCTGGCTCTGGATCTCATACA
>ERZ826242.3174-NODE-3174-length-12414-cov-2.932519_pt1 | contig 12414 bp, 10 predicted proteins | sample MGYA00519871_ERZ826242 | MGnify/ENA primary metagenome ERZ826242 (study PRJEB31778, sample SAMEA3449226) | human gut metagenome | biome: human gut; feature: human-associated habitat; material: faeces | place: United Kingdom | collected 2010/2012 ...
CTGCCTTGATAAATCCTCTCTCAAAGTCGGTATGGATCTTTCCGGCTGCCTGCGGAGCCTTCGTGCCGCGGGTAATCGTCCACGCGCGCACCTCCTGCGGGCCTGCGGTAAGGTAAGAGATCAGACCCAGCAGATGATATCCGGTCTTGATTATTCTTGCGAGACCGGAGCTTTCAAGGTGCATATCCGCAAGAAACAGCTCCTTGTCCTCGTCGCTCATACCGGAAATCTCAGCCTCGATCTGTGCGCAGATAGGCAGGACTTCCGCGTTCTCCTCCTTTGCGATGGCGCAGACTGCCTGGTATTCCTTATTGCTGTTGATATCGCCGGTGAAATCAGCCTCTGAAAGGTTTGCAGCATAGATGACAGGCTTATTGGAAAGCAGCGGAGTATCCTTGAGCATTGCGCGCTCATCATCGGTGAAGCCGTAGCTGCGGGCGGACTTTCCGTTCTCAAGATGAGCCTTCAGAGCCTCGAAGAAATCAACTTCCTTCTGGAGCGACTTATCGCCCTTTACCGCCTTCTTTGCGCGGTCGATACGGCGGTCGAGTATCTCAAGGTCGGAGAATATCAGCTCAAGGTTGATGGTCTCGATATCCCTTGCGGCGCCGATGCTGCCGTCAACGTGGATTATGTTATCGTCCTGGAAGCAGCGGACAACGTGCACGATGGCGTCCACCTCGCGGATATTGGAAAGGAACTTGTTGCCAAGACCCTCGCCCTTGGAAGCCCCCTTTACAAGGCCGGCAATGTCCACGAACTCCAGCGTAGCCGGAGTGAACTTCTCAGGATTGTACATTTCGGCGAGCTTGTCAAGACGCTCGTCCGGAACGGATACTATGCCGACGTTAGGCTCAATGGTGCAGAACGGATAGTTCGCGGACTCTGCGCCTGCGTTTGTGAGTGCGTTGAAAAGGGTGCTCTTGCCGACATTCGGCAGACCTACCATGCCTAATTTCATTTTTGACTGTCTCCTCTGTTAGTTGATACGAAAATACGTTCTCTTCATTGTAGCACTTTTTTTATTATATTTCAAGTATTATTTAAGAAACATTTTTTAGAGGTGGCCATCAGTGATCCCTTAGCACTACCGCAACACTTTTTTACATATTTTATAAATAATGTTGAAATTTCTTTCATATTGTGGTATAATTACACTAAAAGTAGTTATCCGCGCAATCAAATGCCCGGATAATGAAATAATGCGAATTTTTTTGGAGGCAGATTATGACTATTACTAAAAAAATAGGTATAATGGTCGCAGCATGTACAGTTGCATCGTCTATAGCTGTCGGCGCTTTGTCGCTCGTTGATTCCAACCAGTTCATGACAAGCAACGCCGAAGCAATAATGAACGCGGAATGCAACAACATTGCAGCGGACATCGAAGCATATCTCGGCAAAGTCGAGCTGTCAGTGGACACGCTGTCCGATATCGCGCTTAACTCAATCGGGGATTTCAACAAGTTCAAGACCGATTCCAGCTACGTTTCAGACTACACCTCAAATATGGAGCAGACGCTGATGAACTCCGCTTCCAACACCGAGGGTGCGGTCTGCGCATACCTCAGATACAATCCGGATTTCACCGAGCCTACATCTGGCCTTTTCATGACCAGGAACAATACTACAGATCCATTCCAGAGCGTTACCCCGACGGATTTCAGCATCTACGACAAGAGTGATATCGCTCATGTCGGCTGGTACTACACCCCGGTAAACAACGGCAAGGCAACGTGGATGTCTCCATACCTCAATGAAAACGTAGGAATATACATGATATCTTATGTAGTTCCGCTGTTCATAGACGGCACGAACGTCGGCATAATCGGCATGGATATAGATTTCACAATGATTCAGGACATCGCGGTGCAGTCTGAGGAATACTCAACCTATATGCCGATAATCACCGATGATTCCGGCAGCATTATGTACTGTCCGGAAATCGACTTTGGAACCAACCTCGCTGACATTCCAAACAGCAATATCGGCTCCATGATAAACGATCTTTCAAACCAGAACAGCTCCGGAATGACCAAAGAAAAAATCAGCGGTGTGAACCGCCGCGCGGTATTCACCACTCTCGGAAACGGCATGAAGTTCATAGTAACTGCCGACGACTCGGAGATATTCAAGCAGACCAACCAGCTTCTCACAATGATAATCGTGGCTATTCTCATTGTTTCTGTGATTGCCGTAACTATCGCGCTGTTCATCACCAGAAAGATGACTAAACCGATAAATTCCCTTACAGACGCTGCCGCAAAAATCGCGGACGGTCAGTTCGATGTTACTGTTGAGCGTACCTCCAACGACGATATCGGCGACCTCGCAGAGAACTTCGGCAAGACAACAGACAGACTGCGCAATTATTCCGATTACATAACAGAAATCTCCTCCGTGCTGAATCAGATTGCAGACGGCAATCTTGACATCGCGCTGACAATGGATTATAAAGGGCAGTTCGCAAAGCTCAAGGCAGCGCTTGACAACATCACGAACTCCCTCAACAGCACCCTCGTTGATATCGATCTCGCAGCAGATCAGGTCGCTACCGGCGCTGATCAGGTATCCGTCGGCGCACAGTCGCTGGCGGCAGGTTCCACCGAACAGGCAGGCTCTATCGAGGAGCTTTCCGCAACCATCGCCGACATTTCCGAGCAGATAAAGAAGAACGCTAAAGAGGCAGAGCTAGCCAACACCAACATGAACTCCATCGGCAGAGAAGCCAACCTGAGCAACCAGCGCATGAATGATATGCTTGCTGCAATGCAGGATATCAACCATAACACCGACGAGATAAGAGAGATAATCAAGACCATCGAAGATATCGCATTCCAGACCAACATACTGGCGCTCAATGCAGCCATTGAAGCCGCACGCGCAGGCGAAGCCGGAAAGGGATTTGCAGTAGTAGCCGACGAGGTAAGGAACCTTGCCTCCAAGTCTGCGGAAGCTTCCCAGAACACCGCGGCGCTCATCAGCAAGACGATGGAAGCAGTCGAGAACGGCTCAGAGATAGCAAACCAGACCGCGGAATCCCTCCACACTGTAGTGAACAGCATAGACGATATCGTCACCTCGATCGACGACATCTCAAAGAACTCACAGAGCCAGTCCGAGGCTATCGAGCAGGTAACCCAGGGCGTGGAGCAGCTTTCTACCGTAACGCAGAACAATTCCGCTGCATCTGAGCAGAGCGCCGCAGCAGCCGAGGAGCTTGCAGGTCAGGCTAATACCATGAAGTCCCTGGTCGGAAGGTTCACTCTCCACAAATAAGACCCTGCAAAACTTATTCGCAATATAAGCAAAGGCTGCCGGAAACGGCAGCCTTTGCTGTATTAGTAAGGAAGTCTGAACAGGGTGAATCTCCACCCGGTAGAGGTTTTCACGGCTCTGCACGTGATTTTCTTTTCGGTAATGCTCCCCGCCTCGTACTCAAACCGGGAAGTCCCCGTGAACACCGCAGCGTCGTCGGTCAGCGACGTCAGCGTGTATTCCGTGCCGAGATACGATATATTACCGCCGGAATGCTCCAGCACGTAAAGCGCGCCCTCTTCGTCGGCAATGACGTTATCCGAGCCTTCCGATAGGGTATCCAGAATATCCCCGGTAAAGAAGCGCTCCAGCGCCGCATTGAGCTTTCCCTTGGTGTCCAGCTGACCCGTCACACGGTAGTAATTCCCGCGCTCCGATGGAAGCGCACCGCTTCCCTGGTCGTACGGGAGTTCCCCGTAAACTGCGGCGTAAAGCGCGTTTGCCTCCGCGAAAATATCCGCCGGAAGCTGCGTTTCTGGGTCGAACCCGGAATAAGCCTGGGATTCGGGAAGCAGCCGGTAATCCTCGCCGTACTGACGGTATGCGCGGCTTCCGTCGGAATTCACCCAGATATCGCAGATGAAATCCAGCGAATCTCCCTCATCGTAGCAGGATACGCCGTAGAGACGTTCTCCGTTTATCTCGCGCTGCTCGTTGAGGTTGCGGTAAATATAGACTTTATCGCTGTCGGGAAGCCCGAGGTATTCACTTCCGAGCGCTTCCACCAGCTTCACCGGGTCGACTGGCTCCGCAGTTTCAGCGGTCTCAGCAGTTACAGACGGCTCATCAGGCTCGTAAAGCTCGTGCGTTTCTCCGGTCTGTTCAGCGGAACGTACCGCCGCAGATGCAGAAGCCGCAGCCGTTCCGGTCTGCTCAGCCTGGCTTGCGGAGTCAGCTTCGCCGCGCTGAAACTGCGACTGCTCCGTGATACCCGCCACCGTGTCAGCGGAACAGCCAGTGATGGTAAGTATTCCGGCCGCAAGACAGACAGCAAGTAATTTCTTCATAAAATCCCTCCGGACAACAAAATGCGGCAATGCCTTCGCACCACCGCACAAGTATGCAGTTTAAATGCCGTAACCTGATCAGAGCTTCTCGCTGGTCTCGGGAGCTTCTTCCTCCTCGACTACCTTTCTGGTTTCCTCAGCGGGAGCGGTCTTTTTGTCCTCAACGGGAGCGTCGTCGGGCTCCTCCTCGATATCGGTGATGTCCTCGTCCTCATCGAAGTCGAAGTCAGCGCCATCGTCGTCCCACTCTTCGTCCCAGTCGTCGTAGTAGTCCTCGTCGTTTTCCTTCTCGAGCTTCTTCTTAGTGATAATAGTAGCTGCTGCGATACCGCCTGCTACAGCAAGGATACCAACGAGAGCAATGCCTAAACCCTTCATGACAATACCTCCATAGTTCAATAACATACTGCGGACGCGAAAAACGCCGAAGCCGCAGTCCAATTTTTTCTTCCTGTATTGTATAGTATATACCCATTTCAGGTTTTTTTCAAGTGTCAGGCGGAATTTTAGTCAGATGTGCCAAAAAATTCACATGTTTCCTGTCATATTCATCAAAACTGAAATTGCCGCTATCGGAGCGGTCTCGCAGCGCAGGATACGCTTGCCGAGAGAGGCGCATTTCAGCCCCGCCGCGATGAGCTTTTCCGCTTCGGACTGCTCAAATCCGCCCTCGCTGCCGATAACGATGTCGATATTGCGCGTGAACTCCCCGACCGCCTCGCGCAGCGGAGTTTCCGCGCATTCGTAGAATAGTATGCCCGTATTCTCCGGAGATATGAGCGCCGGTATCTTAGAAATATCTATAGTCGAACCGACCTGCGGAATAATTCCCCTGCCGCACTGCTTTGCGGCTTCGTAGGCTATGCGCTGCCAGCGCTCAGTCTTTTTCGCGAGCTGCTTCGCGTCCGGGCGGGAAACGCACCTCTTTGAAATAAACGGAACCACCTCGCACGCTCCGCACTCCACGGCTTTCTGCACGATGAAATCCATCTTGTCGCCCTTCGGCATTGCCTGAAACAGCCGCAGATGTACGCTCGGCTCCGCCTGATTCGGCGATTTTTCGAGTATTTCGAATACGCATTCGCCCTCGGCGCTCTCAAGCCTGCCGAGGTAATCTGTGCCCTTTCCGTCGCATATCACCGCGAATTCGCCCGGGCGCATTCTCAGCACCTGGGAAACATGCTTGGAATCCTCTCGGTCAAGCACCGCCGCAGTATCCGAAATGTTCTCCGTGAAGAAACGCGGATAGCGCCAGCGTTCCATTTTAAGCTCCAGTTCTGACATTGTATCTCCTTTAATTCCAGCCGTATTCTCCGCTGCCGCCGAAAAGGCGCTCAACATTGCGCCGCAGAAGCTCGTTTTCCGGTCTTGTTAGCTGCGGGTCAGCCGACAGTATCGCGGCTGAAACCCTGTCCGCCTCGGTGAGAAGCCCCGCGTCGTCCGCGATATCCGCCACCTTCAGCGGCGGCAGACCGTGCTGCTCCCTGCCGAAGAAGTTTCCGGGACCCCGCAGTTCCAGATCCTCCTGCGCAATTTCAAAGCCGTTCGTAGTGCGCACCATCGCGTCCATTCGCGCTTTTGTGTAGTCGCTGCGGTTGTCGGTCATGAGCACGCAGAAGCTCTGCTCGCTGCCTCTTCCGACGCGTCCGCGGAGCTGATGGAGCTGCGAAAGCCCGAACTGCTCCGCATTTTCAATGAGTATCACCACCGCGTTTGGGACGTCGATACCGACCTCGATAACGGTAGTCGAAACCAGCAGTTTGAGCTTCCCCGCCTTGAAATCCGACATGACCTGCTCTTTTTCCGACTGTTTCAGCTTTCCGTAGAGCAATCCCGTCGGGATATCACGGAAATCTCCGTTTACGAGCCGGTCGTAGTACTCTATCGCGCTCGCCTTCTCGCTCTTGCCCTCGGAAGATTCCACCAGCGGGCAGACGATGTACGCCTGCCGCCCGGCGGCAATGTGTTTCTTAATGAAATTGTACACTCTCTGCCGGAAGCTTCCGTCAACCGCGTAGGTCTTTACCGGGAGCCTTCCCTTCGGCATTTCGCCCAGCACGGAAACGTCGAGGTCGCCGTAGATTATCAGCGCCAGCGTGCGCGGTATCGGCGTTGCGGACATCGCAAGGATATGCGGCGCTTTTCCCTTTTCGGCGAGGGTGCTGCGCTGCGAAACTCCGAAGCGGTGCTGCTCATCGACGATAACAAGCCCGGCGGAACTCATCGCGGAGGTTTTCTGGATAAGCGCCTGGGTGCCTATCAGCACGTCTATCTCTCCGGATTCCGCGCGGCGGCGGACGTCGTTTTTCTCCTTGACGGTAAGACTGCCGGAAAGCAGCTCCACCCGCACGCCAAGCCCGGAGAGCATTTCAGTGAAGGTCTTGTAATGCTGCTGCGCCAGAACCTCCGTGGGAGCCATCACCATGGTTCCGTGGCCGTTCAGGAACGCGAAATACGCCGCAGCCGCAGCCACCAGCGTCTTGCCGCTGCCAACGTCGCCCTGTATCAGCCGGTTCATCGGGAACTCCCGCTGCATATCCGCGATACAGTCCCGGACGGCGTTTTTCTGCGCGTTCGTAGGTTCGAACGGCAGCGCCCTCCACAGCGGAGTTATATCCGCCGGCTTCATGACTGCGCCGGTGTGCTCCCTGCCCCGGCGCTTCATCATGGACAGCCCCAGTTTCAGGGTCAGCAGTTCCTCGAGCACCAGACGGCGGCGCGCTTCTGTATACTCCTGCCGGGTGCGCGGGAAGTGTATCTGCCTTACCGCGGTCTCCCGCGGGAGCAGCCCGAGCTTTTCAATAAGCGGCTGCGGAAGGCTCTCAGCGACAGTCACCTGCTGCAATGCGGTCTTTACGTTCGCCGACACCATGTTGTTGGAAAGCCCGGCGGTAAGCGGATATTTCGGCATGAGCACGTTCTCGGAAACGTCCACAAACAGCGGCGTGCTGATCTGCTTTCGAATCTCGTCGCCGGTTATTTTGCCGTAGAAGATGTACTCCCTGCCTGTTTCCAGCCTGCCGAACGCGTATTTTGTATTGAAGAACACCGCCGTGATATTCCCGGTGCCGTCTGAAAGCTCCGCCTTGTACAGAGCCATTCTCGCGTACTCGTTGAACGGGGATTTCTTGCTCATTACAAAAGCGCGAAAGGCGCATACCTCGCCGATGTGCGCCTGTGCAACTGTTACCGGAGCGGTGAGATCGACATAATCCCGCGGATACAGCTCTATGAGCTGCTCCGCAGTTTCAATGCCGAGCTTCCTGTACAATTCCGCCCGTTTGGGGCCTACGCCCTTAAGATAGGTGATATCCATTTACTCAACAGAAATGATATAGTAATATACCGGTTGACCGCCGTTTACAAGGTTGATGTCGATGCTGTCGCTGATACGCGCGCGGAGCTGCTCGTAAGCCGCATTCGCCGCCTCGTCGCTGACATCGGAACCGTACATCACGGTGATAAAGCTGCTGGAGCTGTTCACCAGGCGCTTTGTGAGCTTCACCAGCGCCTTTGTGACGTCCTTCTCGGTGAACACGATCTTGCCGTTGTCCATCGCGAGGATCTCGCCCTGCTTTATCTTGTGGCCGTCGTACTCGCTGTCGCGCACCGCAAAGGTTATCTGACCGCTCTGCACCCTGTCGAGGGCGTCGGTCATGTTGCTGACGAAATCAGCGCCGGGGTCGAAATTCATCAGCGCGGTTATGCCCTGCGGAATGCTCCTCGACTGGAGGACGCATACGTTCCTGTCCGCGAGTGAAACTGCCTGCTCCGCTGCCATGATGATGTTCTTATTATTCGGCAGAACGAACACGTTATTCGCCGGAGTCTGTCCTATCGCCTCCAGGATATCCTCCGTGGATGGATTCATCGTCTGACCGCCGCGTACTACGCTGTCGGCTCCGAGGTCGCGGAACAGCGCCTCGATACCCGCGCCCGCCGCAACTGCAACGAATCCGAAGTCCTTCTCGGGCTTCACGGGAACCTTGCGGTTCTTCTGGACAGCCTCGTCAGCCTTGATGATATTGTGATGCTGCTCGCGCATGTTCTCTATCTTCATCTTGGTCAGCTCGCCGAACTTTATGCCCTCCTCGATCGCCTTGCCGGGGTGGTTGGAGTGAACGTGCACCTTGATGATGTCATCGTCGTCGACCACTACAACGCAGTCGCCGATGGTCTCGAGGAACGCGCGCAGCGCTGTCGCGTCCTTTGCGCCGGGCTTCTTGTTTACGATAAACTCGGTGCAGTACGCGAACTTGATATCCTCCTGAGCCGCGCCCGCAGCCGCAACAGCCGCCGGTGCGGAGGGCTTCGTTTCCTCCTCGGAACGTATCATCCCGCCGCCGGAGATAACCTGCTGCATTCCGCTGAGGATAACCAGCAGACCCTTGCCGCCCGCGTCAACTACGCCCGCCTTTTTCAGCGCCGGGAGCAGCTCCGGGGTATTCGCAAGGCTCTTTTCGCCTTCTTCGATGAATTTCGCAAGGAATTCGGCAGCGTCGCCGCCCTCCTGCGCTAAATCCTTCGTGTTCTCCCATGCTTCCCTTACAACAGTGAGTATGGTGCCCTCGGTTGGTTTCATTACGGACTTGTACGCTGCGTCAACGCCCAGCTTGAACGCGTCGGACAGCATTTTTGCATCCGCCTCCGCCTGACCGGCGAGGCCCTTTGAAAGTCCGCGGAAAATAAGCGACAGAATAACGCCGGAGTTTCCGCGCGCGCCCCTCAGCATTGCGGAGGCAGTCAGCTTTGCGGCGTCGCCTGCGGAGATACCGTCGCCCGCCGCCTTCAGTTCAGGCAGTGCGTTGCCGATGGTCATGGACATGTTTGTGCCGGTATCGCCGTCCGGCACGGGAAATACGTTCAGCTCATCGACCGCAGCGCGGTTGTTGGCAATGTTGTTTGCTCCTGATATTACCGCGTCACGGAACAGCTTTCCTGTAAGTGTCATTTTATGTGATATCCCTTCCTGTTTTATTATGTCTTTATTTCGTCAACGTAGACATTCACGCGCTCAACGGAAATGCCCGTGCTTTCTTCCATGACGTACTTCACCTTGTTGATGATGCTCTTCACCACAGTGCCTACATTCACGCCGTAAAGCACCGTGATGTGGAGGTCTACCACCAGCTTGTCACGCCCTGCGCGGACGCTTATGCCGCGCTCGTAGCTTTTCTTCTTTACGAAGGGCAGCGCCGCAAGTATCGTCTGCTTTGCGCTGCTGATATTCATCTGAACAACGCCGAAGCAGCCGGTCACGGTGCTTCCTATGAGCGATGTGAAGTAATCCTGCGAAATGGTTATCGTACCGATATTGTTCTGAACCTTGATCATAGTACCTCCCTTTCTGTGATGGAAACGCCCTCCCGGACGCACCCGCTGACCGCCGTAAAGCAGCCCGGGAACTCTCCGGACGCGCGCTTTGCATTCGCTTCGTTATCAAATACGCCGAATACCGCCGAGCCGCTCCCGGTGAGCATTGCGCCCTTAGCGCCGAGCGCGGTCAGCCGGTCGCAGATATCCTCAATGCGCCGATCGGAATACAGCTTCTGGAATACGCTGTACATTTCAGGGGCGTAATTTCCGGGCAGTCCTGCGGTGAAACGCTCCAGACCGCCGTGAATTTCAAGCGGGCTTTCGTCGTACTTCCGGTACGCTTCCCCGGTAGGGCAGCCGAATTCCGGCTTTACAACAAGGAACACGCCCTCGGTCACTGGGATATCCGACATCTGTTCGCCGATACCCCGGCACAGCTTAGTCCCGCCGATAAGGCAGAACGGAACGTCCGCCCCGACCTGCGCTGCGATCCCGAGCAGCTCCGATTCGGACAGCGGCTCTCCGAACGCAGTGTTCAGCGCTTTCAGGACTGCCGCAGCGTCTGCGCTGCCGCCGCCCATACCAGCGCCGCTGGGAATACGCTTTTCGATATCAATGCAGACCGAGCCGGAAGCCCCCGCTTTTTCCAGGAACAGCTCAGCGGCGCGGAAAGCGGTGTTGCGACCGTCCGTGGGGATATCCTCCCGGCTGACGGACAGCGTTATGCCGTTCCCGGCGCTGACCACAACAGTCACTTCATCGGCAAGGGAAATGCTCTGCATTACGGTCTCAAGAAGGTGGTAGCCGTCGTCGCGTCTTCCGGTGATATCGAGATACAGATTCAGCTTTGCGTATGCATTCAGCTTATAGATCCGTATCCCGCTCGCGGTTCTCACTTTTTAAGCTCCTCTACGAATTCCTTTATGCGCTGGAGCGCAGTAGTGATGTGCTGCACTGAGTACGCATAGGAAACTCTTACATAGCCCTCTCCGCTCTCGCCGAATGCGCTTCCGGGAACTACCGCGACCTTCTTGCTGTATATCAGCTTCTCGCAGAATTCGCTCGACTTCATTCCGGTTGACTTTATGCAGGGGAACACGTAGAACGCGCCCTCCGGCTCGAAGCAGGTAAGCCCCATATCATTGAAGCCCTTTACCACCAGCCTGCGGCGCATGTCGTACTCCTCGAGCATTCTGTCAACGTCGTCGCGGCACTGGGTGAGAGCCGTGATTGCGGCGTACTGGCTGACCGTCGGGCTGCTCATTATGCAGTACTGGTGGAGTTTCAGCATCTGCTTCATCACGGGCTTCGGGCCTGCGCAGTAGCCGAGTCTCCAGCCGGTCATGGCGTAGGTCTTGGAGAATCCGTTTACAACGATGGTGCGCTCCCTCATGCCGTCTATCTCGGCGATGGAAACGTGCTTCTCGCCGCCGTAGGTCATCTCGGAGTATATCTCATCGGAGATTATCATGATGTCGGTGCCGCGGAGCACCTCTGCGACAGCCTCAAGCTCGCCGCGGCGCATTATGGAGCCGGTCGGGTTGTTCGGGAACGGCAGTATCAGCGCCTTGGTGCGCGGAGTTATCTTCGCCTTGAGCGCGTCAGCATGGAGCTTGAACTTGTCCTCCTCGGTCATGACTATCGGAACGGGGGTTCCGCCGCAGACCGTGATTATCGGGGAATAGCACACGAAGCTCGGCTCCGGAACAAGTACCTCGTCGCCGGGCTGTATCAGCGCGCGCATTGCAAGGTCGAGAGCCTCGGAACCGCCGACGGTGACGATTATCTCGCCGTTGGGGTCGTATTCTGTGTGTATGAAGTTGAGCAGGTACTTGGAGATCTCCTCGCGGAGCTGAATAAGACCTGCGTTTGCAGTATATGCAGTCCTGCCCTTTTCAAGGACGCCTATAGCGGCTTTTCTTGCAGCCCACGGGGTCTTGAAGTCCGGTTCGCCGACGGACAGTGAGATAACTCCCTCCACCTGCTGAGCGATGTCGAAGAATTTACGAATGCCTGACGGCTGAATACCCCTTATTTTTTCAGGAATTACCTTATCATAGTCTATCACGGGGAAACCAGGCTCCTTTCATCGGAGTGTTCCTCGCTGAAAACGTGGTTCTTCTCCTTGTATCTTCTCAGTACGAAGTGGGTCGTTGTGGACAGAACTCCGTCAAGCACTGCGAGCCGCTCGGAAACGAACAGAGCGACTTTTCTCAGGCTAGTGCCTGTGATGGTGATGGACAGGTCGTTCGCGCCGGAAAGCAGGAACACGCTGTCTACCTCCTCGTACTGCATGATGGTGTGTGCGAGGTCGTCAAAGCCCCTGTCCTTGAACGGGGTGACCTTCAGCTCAATTATAGCGGTCACAGCGTTGTCGTCAGCCTTTTCCTCATTGACGATGGCTGCGTAGCCGATGATTATTCCGGAAGCCTCAAGCTCCTTTATGCCTGCTGCGACCTCCTGCTCGGAAATGCCGAGCATGGTGGAAAGCTCCGCGTTGGAGAGCCGCGCGTTCTGCTTTAATAAGGCAAGTAACTTCTTGTTGGTAGGTGTCATTGCATTATCCTCCTGTTCAGTCCGGCGATGAGCAGCTGTAATCAAAAGCCCGGCTTTTGCGGCTGCTTCACGCCAACTTATATAATTTACCTGATTGAAACAAATATGGGCTGTTTCTTTCTGAAAACGCATACCTCGGTGAATCCGATATCCCGCAGCATATCGTACACTGTGAAGTCATCAGCGCCTACGTCTGCGACCCGGTGCGCGTCGGAAC
>ERZ826242.3176-NODE-3176-length-12404-cov-2.810754_pt1 | contig 12404 bp, 8 predicted proteins | sample MGYA00519871_ERZ826242 | MGnify/ENA primary metagenome ERZ826242 (study PRJEB31778, sample SAMEA3449226) | human gut metagenome | biome: human gut; feature: human-associated habitat; material: faeces | place: United Kingdom | collected 2010/2012 ...
CCCCGCTCAACGATAGCTGCTGTCCAGTGAAAGCAGCGGGCTTTTTCGTACTTTATGTGCAGAAAATAGCATATCCACCGCTCCTGAGCAATAAGTATGGAGTATCAACAACTTCGCGGTGAGGAGAGAAACCATGGCTATTTGGCAATATTTATTGATTCTGGCAGGGGGACTGTTACTTGTGTTCGCAGCCTGCATGCTGCCTGGACGTTTTTTCCGTATTTTCGGCACAGTCGCTATCAATGCCGCCAGCGGGTTGGCGCTGCTCTTTGCGCTCAATCTGATCTTCGGCGAGACTTTTACTTTGCCGCTTAATGCCCTGACCTTGGGCGTCTCCGGAGTTTTGGGCGTGCCGGGAATGGCAACTCTGGCGGTGATTGCCGCTATTTGAGTGCTGCTGTCTCAGAGGTTACCCCTAGCGGCTGTACGGATAAGTGGTTTTAACTGTTTTTTGCCAGCATTCTGGCTGGTTCCATGCCCTACAGCAGCGGAATGTAGCGCTGTCTTGACTGCTTATGGCGTAGCCTGTCCTGTCAAGGCTTGCCTTGGCTCAATGCCGAGAAAGGCGGCGATCCGCGCTATTGCTTTGGCCGATTCAGCGGTGGGATAGAGTACATAGGCATGCCACATATATTCCTCTATCAACAGTTCTGCTTCACAGCCGTCCTGAGAAAGCTTGTTCGCCAACAGCTTGGCATCGTCCAGCAACAGCTCGTCGCCGCCGCAGATGATCAGCGAACGCGGAGTGCCGGAGAGCTGACCATAGAGCGGTGAGACTAGCGGGTCTTCAAGATGTCCCGCAGCATACATTGCCGCGTCTTCATGCAGTTTTTGCTCATTGAGCGAGGGGTCGCGGCTTTGGTTCTGCTGATAGGATGCGCCGCGCATCAGCAGGTCTACCCAGGGCGAGAGCGCGATGATCGCTTTTGGTTGGGCCATTCCTTTCTGCCGCAGCAGCAGCGAGAGCGCGTAGAGCAGTCCGCCGCCGGCAGATTCGCCGATCAAGGTGATCTCCTCCGGCGCATAGCCCATTTGCAGCAGCTGCTGATACCCGGCCAGAGCATCGTCCAGCGCAGCCGGAAAGGGGTTCTCCGGCGCCAGGCGGTAGGCTAAGCAGAAAACGTCAAGATGCAGTTTGCTAGCTAGGCGGCGGCCCATTCCCTGGGCATAATTGAGGCCCCCGGCAGTATAAGCGCCGCCATGCAGATAGAAGAGGATCTGCCGCTGGTCAGCATTAGCTTTAACGCGGATCAGCGCAGCAGAGCAATGCTCCAGCTGCTGTGGGGTGGCAGCGACCCGCCGTCCCGCCAGCCAGGAGGCGATGCGGCCCAGCTGGTTTTGGGTTTTACGCGTTGTTGCGATATTCTTTTGCTTAAGCCTGGGGGTGACCACAGCGAGAACTTTTTTGATCAGGATAGCAGACAGACTGGGCATAGGTACTCCTTGGCCGCTCTAACGGATCTGTCCGTTGCCGTAGATGCGGTATTTGGTCGAGGTCAGCTCGCGCAGACCCAGCGGACCGCGCGCATGCAGCTTCTGGGTGGAGATGCCGATCTCCGCCCCCAGGCCGAATTCGCCGCCATCAGTAAAGCGGGTAGAAGCATTCCAATAGACAGCGGCCGCATCTACCTCATTGAGAAAACGCTGGGCTTCCTCAGCATCATTGGTAACGATGCATTCGCTGTGCATGGTGCCGTAGCGGCGGATAAAATCCATCGCCTCATCAACATCGGCCACGATATGGGCGGCGATGATATAGTCGTTATATTCTTTGCCCCAGTCTTCTTCAGTAGCTGGTACTGCCTGAGGCAGGATCGCGCAGACTTCCTTGTCGCCACGGATCTCCACTTGCTTTTCAGTCAGGCGCGCAGCGATGCGGGGCAAAAAGGCGGGAGCGATATCGCGCTGGATCAGCATGCATTCACAGGCATTGCAGACCGAAGGACGCGAGGTTTTGGCATTGTTGATGATCTCCTCGGCCATCGCCAGATCAGCGCTTTTGGCCACATAGGTGTGGCAGGTACCGGCTCCGGTCTCGATCACCGGCACGGTAGAATTAGCCACTACCGATTGAATCAGTCCGCGGCCGCCGCGGGGAATCAGCAGATCGATGTAGCCGTTGAGGCGCATCATCTGATTGGCTGTCTCGCGGTCGGTATCTTCCACCAGGCAGACGCAGTCCGCCGGCAGACCCGCCGCAGCGATAGCAGCGCGCATAGTATCGGCAATCGCCTTATTGGAGCGGATCGCTTCCTTGCCGCCGCGCAGGATCACTGCATTGCCGCTTTTAAGGCACAGCGCCGCTGAGTCAGCTGTGACATTGGGACGGGCCTCATAGATGACGCCGATCACACCCACCGGCACTGAGATTTTCTCGATCTTCAAGCCATTGGGACGGAGGATCGTCTCCAGTATCCTGCCCAGCGGATCAGGCAGGGCGATCACCTCACGCACGCTTTTGGCAATGCCGCTGATGCGTTCTTCAGTCAAGGTCAAGCGGTCCAGCAGCGCTTCGCTCAGTCCTGCCTGGCGTCCGGCAATCAGATCTGCGGCATTTTCCGCGATGATCGTCTCTGCCTGTTCTTCCAGGGCAGCGGCGATCGCCTCCAGGGCGGCATTTCGCAGCGTCTCTGGGCTGGTAGCTAGTTTCCGTGATGCTTCTTTGGCTCTTTGGCCAAGAGTGATAAGGTCTGTCATGGTTTCACCGCCTTGAAATAGGTTCCTATTGGTTCATTATCAAGAATTTTATAGATATTAGCCGCTGGAGTACCGTTGATAATATAGGTATCAATCCCGGACTCAGTGGCGATACGGGCTGCATGGAGTTTGGTGACCATTCCACCGGTGCCCAGATGCGTACCAGCGCCACCGGCATGGCTTTCCATCTCATCGGTTATCTGTTCCACCGAGGTGATCAGATGTGCTTGGGGGTTGACGGCCGGGTTGTCGTCAAACAGCCCGTCGATATCGGTAAGAATAATCAGCGTATCTGCACCTACCAGCTTGGCGACAATGGCAGAAAGACAGTCATTATCACCGTAGACGATCTCCTCCACAGCTACGCAGTCGTTTTCATTGACGATTGGCACCACATTGAGTTCAAAAAGCTTGGCAAAGGCATTGATCAGGTTGTGCCGGCGTTCATCATCGTCAACATCGCTTTTGGTGATCAGCAGCTGCCCCACAGGGTAGCCATATTCGCTGAACATGCGGTCATACATGGTCATCAGCTCGCATTGTCCGACAGTAGCTGCTGCCTGACGGCTGAGCGTATCGCTGGGACGTCCTTTCATTCCCAGCTTGCCAACGCCTACCGCCACCGCGCCCGATGAAACCACAATCAACTCGCACCCGGAATTTTTGATATCCGACAGCACCTTTACCAGCTCTGACATATGGCGCAGATTGCTTTTGCCATTGGCATAGGTGAGCGTCGAGGTGCCGACTTTAACCACGATGCGGCGTTTTTGTTGCGACATGAATATCCTCCTCATTGTCACGATGCATTTATCGTTTAATTTTACCATAAAAAAGCACAAATGACAACAGAACAGCGGCTCTGATCGCCGTTTTCGCAGGGATTATTGTTTTTTTGCGCTGGATCGCCATGGCTGGTAAAAGCACTGTCCGCGCCTGTTGCTCCACAGGATTTAAAATGAGGAAAAACGATTATATATTTTTAGGATAGACAAAAAGGGCAAGTGGTATTATAATAGAGTGGTCTATTTATCGCTTAGAATAGTTATAAGCGGACCGAGGCCGCCTGAGCAGTGCTTGCCCCGGGAGCTAAATAGCGGAGAGACTATGTCCTTCCGGCGCGTCTGGATTATGGAAAGGAGAGACAAGCGGAGCCAAGATCTCGGCTTGATCCCAGACCCTGCGCCGGATTCCGATATTTAGCTGCCGGAGTGATGCTGTAACTATTAAAGCAAAATTTCGTGAGGAGGTTTAATAGTCTATGGCGAAAAAGATGAAAACAATGGACGGAAATAAAGCCGCAGCTTATGTGTCCTATGCTTTTACCGAAGTAGCGGCTATTTATCCGATTACCCCTAGTTCACCAATGGCTGAAAGCGTGGACGAATGGGCTGCCCAGGGGCAAAAGAATATTTTCGGCCGCGAGGTTAAGGTCATTGAGATGCAGTCCGAGGCCGGCGCTGCCGGCGCAGTACACGGCTCGCTTTCCGCGGGCTCTCTGACTACTACCTATACCGCTTCCCAGGGCCTGTTGCTGATGATACCTAATATGTATAAGATCGCCGGCGAGCTGCTGCCGGGCGTGATGCATGTTTCTGCCCGTTCCTTGGCAACACATGCTTTGAATATCTTCGGTGATCATTCTGATGTCATGGCCTGTGCCAATACCGGCTATGCCATGCTCTGCTCCGGCTCTGTCCAAGAGGTAATGGATTTGGGCGGCGTGGCTCACTTATCCGCTATTAAAGCCCGCGTGCCGTTCCTCCATTTCTTCGACGGCTTCCGCACCAGCCACGAGCAGCAGAAGATCGAGGTCATGGATTACGCGGAGTTTGACCGTCTGCTCGACCGCGAGGCTCTGCAGGAATTCCGCAACCGCGCGCTCAATCCTGAGCATCCGGTGATCCGCGGCACCAATCAGAATCCGGATATCTTCTTCCAGGCCCGCGAGGCTTGCAATCCTTTCTTTACCGCTGTGCCGGAAATCGTTGCCGGCTATCTGGCGGAGATCAGCAAAATCACTGGGCGTGATTATCAGCTGTTCAATTATTATGGAGCTCCTGATGCCGAACGGGTCGTCGTTGCCATGGGCTCGGTCTGCGATACCATCGAGACCGTTGTCGATGAGCTGATGGCCAAGGGCGAGAAAGTCGGTATGGTCAAGGTTCGTCTCTACCGTCCTTTTGCTACCCAGTATTTCCTGGACTGCCTGCCTAAGACCGTCAAACGCATCGCAGTGATGGACCGCGTGAAAACCCCCGGCGCTCCTGGCGAGCCGCTGTTTATGGACGTGATGTCCGCTTTCTACGGCAGCGCCAATGCTCCGCTGGTAATCGGCGGCCGCTATGGTCTGGGTTCCAAGGATACTATCCCTGCTGATATCGAGGCTGTCTTCACCAATTTGGCGGCTGACCAGCCTAAGCATAATTTCACCATCTCCATCGTGGATGATGTGACCAATCTCTCGCTGCCCCGCCCGAAGATTCTGCCCAAGGGCACGATTCAGTGCAAATTCTGGGGTCTGGGCTCTGATGGTACGGTTGGCGCTAACAAGCAGGCTGTTGATATTATCGGTACTCATACTGATATGCACGCACAGGCTTATTTTGATTATGATAGTAAAAAATCCGGCGGTCTGACCATCTCCCATCTGCGTTTCGGCAATAAGGAGATCAAAGCCCCGTATCTGATCAACCAGGCGGATTTCATCTCCTGCTCCAATCAGAGCTATATGTATAAATACAATCTGCTCGACGGTCTCAAGGATGGCGGCACCTTCCTCTTCAATACCACGATGAGCCCGGAAGAGCTGGCCGAGAAAATGCCGGCTGCCATGAAGCGCACCTTGGCTGAAAAACAGGCTAAGTTCTATATCATCGATGCCGTCAATATCGCCAAGGATTTAGGCCTGGGCAATCATACTAATATGATCATGCAGGCTGCTTTCTTCAAACTGACCGGCGTTATCCCTGAGGATACCGCAGTCAGCGCCCTCTATGAGAGCATTGAGCACTCCTATGGCCGCAAGGGTAAGAAAGTAGTTAATATGAATAAAGAAGCGGTTACTGCCGGTATGAGCAGCTTCCGCGAGGTAGCTGTTCCCGCTGAGTGGGCCACTGCTGCTGATGATGCTGACCAGAGCAAGGATAAAAGCGCTTTCGTCCGTGAAGTGCTGCGGCCGATGGCCGCCAACCGCGGTAACGATCTGCCGGTCTCGGCCTTCAGCGGCCGCGAGGACGGTACCTTCCCCTCTGGCGGTTCGCAGTATGAAAAACGCGGCGTAGCTTCCTTTGTTCCCCGCTGGATCAAAGAGAACTGCATCCAGTGCAACCAGTGCTCGCTGGTCTGCCCGCATGCCTCTATCCGTCCGATCATCATTGAGGATGGCGCGGATAAGCCCGATACCTTCGCTACGGTCAAGGCCAATGGCAAGGATTTCGCCGGCAAACAATTCCGGATGCAGGTCAGCCCTTATGATTGCCAGGGCTGCGGCGTCTGCGTCAATGTCTGCCCAGCTAAGGAAAAGGCCCTGGAGATGGATACCTTTGCTAATCAGGAGCATGAAGCTGCCAACTGGGATTTCGCCATGCAGCAGCCGGAGATCGAGATCGCTCCTACCAATATCAAGAACAGTCAGTTCCGCCGTCCGTTGCTGGAGTTCTCCGGCGCCTGTGCCGGTTGCGGCGAGACTCCTTATGCCAAGCTGGTCACCCAGCTCTATGGTGACCGTATGCTGGTGGCCAATGCTACCGGTTGCTCCTCCATCTGGGGTGCGGCAGTTCCGGCGATGCCTTACTGCAAAAATGCCAAGGGCCAAGGTCCGGCTTGGAGCAACAGCTTGTTTGAGGACTGCGCTGAGTTCGGCTTCGGCATGTTGCTAGGCGCCGGCGAACAGCGCGAGCAACTGAAGGGCATTGTGGAGCAGGCCCTAGCTGGTAAGTGCGAGAGCGAAAATAATGAAGTGCGCGCTGCCCTGCAAGAGTGGCTCGATAACTATGCTGATGGCGAGGGATCCAAGGCCGCTACCGCTAAGCTGTTGCCATTGCTGGAAGCCAGCGATTGCCCCACTGCCAAAGAGATTTTGCGGCGCAAAGATCATTTGGTCAAGAAGAGCGTTTGGGCCTTTGGCGGCGATGGCTGGGCTTATGATATCGGTTACGGCGGCGTGGATCATGTTCTGGCCTCTGGTGAAGATATCAATCTGCTGGTCTTTGATACCGAGGTTTATTCCAATACCGGCGGTCAGAGCTCCAAGGCTACCCCGGCGGCGGCGATCGCCAAATTTGCCGCTTCCGGTAAAAAGGTCAAGAAAAAAGACCTGGGCCGGATGGCGATGAGCTATGGCTATGTTTATGTGGCGCAGATCGCTATGGGTGCGGATATGAACCAGACCCTGAAGGCGATCCGCGAGGCCGAGGCTTATCCGGGACCATCGCTGATTATCGCCTATGCCACCTGCATCAACCACGGTGTTAAAACCGGCATGAGCACTGCCCAGCAGCAGATGAAAAAGGCTGTCCAGTGTGGTTATTGGCATCTCTACCGCTTTGACCCACGTCGTAAAGAAGCGGGCGAAAATCCGTTTATTTTGGATAGCAAAGAGCCTGATTTGAGCCTCTTCCGCGATTTTATCATGGGCGAGGTGCGTTATAACTCCCTGCTCAAGCAGAATCCAGAACATGCAGAAGCTCTCTTCGAGAAGACCGAGCAGGATGCAAGAGACCGTCTGGAAAGCTACTTGCAACTGGCCAGGGGCTAAGCAGCGCTTTGTCTGCCGCTGAAATAGCAGCAGAACGCGCAACTCGATGAAAGAGCCAAAAACAAAGATTGTCAGGCTAAATGCCAAGAACAGCAAATATGATAAATAGTAAAGAGAAGGAGCATTGCCTCCTTCTCTTTTATTACTTTCTGTGTTCCGCAGCTAGTCAAATATACTGATATTGAGATAAAAGATAAGATAAATTACCTCTCTTGAATGGCTAAATATCATCCATCGGTAGAGTAAGAAAAAGGCCGCCATTGTCTAAGCGCATAGCGGCTAAAGCAGAACAAAAAGGTACTCACATCTTGTGGGGGACGCAAATCCTGCTATTCATACGCTGTTATAATATAAAGGTGGCATAGAGTTGATCTTTATAGCTTAATTATATTATCAGCAAAGACTAAAATTAAGAAAATTGTTGGCAGATACTTGACTTTAATACGAATTCGTACTATAATAAACTAAGGTACACTCCGTGCCATGTTTGGAGGGTGATAGTTTAATCAAAACAGCCCATAGTGAAAGCCGTCATGAGACGGCGTCAGCACTGCCCTGCTGGAACCTGATTTTTTTGCTTGTTCCGCGTAGGGCTTCCTGTCAGCACTGTCACCCGGGCAAGCATCATGTTTAGCTATGACCGTTGGGGCAGTATGCTCTAACGGCTTTTTGTTTGCCCATTAATCCAAACAGAAAGAGGAGATATCATGACACACAATCAACAATCAACCGAGCTGCAAACCAATGAAGGACGATCGCGTACGCGGAAATCTCTGCCGCTGCAGTTAAAAAATCTCATCCATTTGCAGACCAAAAACGTGGTCTTAAACATCGCCGGTAGCGCTATTTTGGCCTTTGGCCTTTATAATATCCACTCCCTCTCCGGCGTCACCGAGGGCGGTATCCTCGGCATGACCTTGCTGTTGCAGCATTGGCTGCATCTTTCGCCGGCGGTTTCCGGCTTCATCATGAACGCTGTTTGCTATCTGATCGGCTGGCGGCTGCTGGGCCATTCCTTCATCGCCTATTCGATCATCGCCGGCGGCAGCTTTTCGCTCTTCTATGCCATCTGCGAGCTCTTCCCGCCAGTGATGCCCTGGATCGCGGAGATGCCGCTGTTGGCGGCGGTTTTGGGAGCGCTGTTTGTCGGCGTCGGCGCTGGCCTCTGCGTCCGTGCCGGTGGCGCGCCTAGCGGCGATGATGCCCTGGCGATGAGCATTTGCCAAAAATTCCGTTGGGATATCCGCTGGGCTTATCTGCTGAGCGATCTGATCGTCCTTGGCCTCTCGTTGACCTATCTCGATATCGGGAGGATCGGCCTCTCGCTACTGACCGTCGTGCTCTCCGGCCAGATCATCGGTATCATTCAGAAAATCGGCCAAAAGAAAGAGGCTGATTCCCCAGAGGAAGAGCAGCCAGCTAGTGATATTGAGCCAATGGAGATGATAACAGAAGAGGATATCTCAGCGGCTGAGGCGCCAGCGGAGGATTCTCTGGTAGCGTCAACATGGGCAGAACAGGAGCGAATAGCGCCAGAGGCGGCAGCTTCTCAGGATGAGCAGATATTAGATCAGGAACAGGGAGAGATATTAGCAGCAGAAGCAGCCATGGCGGAGGATTTATCTCTAGCAGAACTGCCGCTATCAGATTCAGTAGTAGCAGAGATGAGTTCCAGCGACCAGGATCCAAATACAGAAAAGAGAGAATAGTTGTTTTAGCACAGTTGTGTACCCAAGATAGCAAGAGTACCCTTGGCTTAAGGCCAAAGGGTACTCTTTTGTTATTATCAGCAAGGTTATCACCATGAGTAAAAATCAGTCTTGTTTGTTATCAATCTATCTTCATCTTCCAGCAAAATCGCCTTGGCCTTAGCATATTTTTTCCGCCAGCGGGTCAATTGCTCCATCGTGACATCTTCGCAGCCTGCGAAGCGGCTTTCGTCAGAATTATGGGCAAGGTCGGCCAGCTTTACCACTTTTGCCACAGGATTAACTTCGATCTCGCGTACATAGGTAAAATAGTCCTTCCCTGCTTCATGCGTTAGCAGACGCAGCGCCTCGATAACCGCTGGTGGGAATTCCTGAGCCAATTTTTCAAAGGTAATGTCAGTATCCTCTACCACATCATGGAGCAGCGCTACGCAGGTAGTGATCTCGTCCGTCATCTGCTCCGCTAAATGGTAAGGATGGAAGATATATGGCACACCGCTCTTGTCCACCTGTCCATGGTGAGCGGTATAGGCTAGCCGTAGCGCCTTGTTGGTAAGAGGAGTGTAGATCATGATTTTACCTCCTTTGCGATTAATGTGCTGCCTATGGCTTTCATCAGAATTGTGAAGGTTTCTGCTGGATGCCGGTAGCCTGTTAGCTGTTTTTAGTGATGACCGGCACAGCTATTTTTCGAATAACTGGTACTTTTCTTTATTTATATTGTTTAGCCTGTCGGGGTGAAAGTATTGTTTTAAGGAGCAGAGGTTACTGCTCTGCTGCCTATATAGATAAAATTTGTCATTATTCTCCCTGGCAATATTCGCGCCAGATTTTTTGCAGCAGGCTCTGGCTGTTGGCGGCCAAGATCGGGCTGGCGCTATCCAATGGCAGCGGCTGTCCGCTCAAAGCGCAGATACTGCCGCCGGCCTCATTGAGGATAATGCGTGCGGCATTGTGATCCCAGGGAGAAGAACGCATCGCCACCAGAAGATCGCTCTCTCCGGCTGCCACTGCGCATAGTTCCAGCGCCACCGAGCCCATGCTGCGCACACCGCGCACATCGTGAGCCAGGCGGATCAGACCGTCTCGGCAGGAATGCGGTTTGAGAAAGGTATAGAGCACGCCCGGGGTGTTGAGCAGCAGCTGGGAAATCTGCTCCCGCTGTGAGGTGTGGATCTGTGTCTCATTGCAAAAGGCGCCTTCGCCGCGGCAAGCCCAGTAGAGCTCTTGTTGCTCTACATCCAGCACCAGGCCAAAGAGCGGCTCCTCGGCCTGATAGCAGCCGATAGAGATGGCATAATGACGGTGCTGATTGATAAAATTGGTGGTGCCGTCGATCGGGTCGATATACCAGGTGCAGCTGTTATTCACAGCCATGGCCGCAGATTCCCCGCCCATGGACGAATATTCCTCGCCGACGATCGCGTCATCAGGATAAGCTGCTAGAATGCTGCGGCGCAAAAATTGTTCGGTCTGTTGATCCCAGCGGGTCACCAGATCTTGATGTCCGCTTTTTTCGGAGATGGCAGATTGCTCCAGCTTGGCCTGATAGAGGACTTTCCCTGCCTGGTAAATTAGCTCCTGCGCATGGTCGAAGCGTTCTTGCGCGAAATTCTTCATAATAGTCACCCGCTTGAATAATGTTTGCTCATTCTTGGCCTAGTTGCCTCTATTAAAGCATGGCCGATTTTTTCTGTCAAGGGGATTAATGTTGCACTGGCGTGGTCTCCTGCCTCTCCCTAAATGCGCCGGTCCCCTCCATAGGGGAGGGGACCCAGTGATCGGTGCCCTAAAACTTCGCCATAATAAAATGTCTGCGCAGGGCATTTGCCGCTACCCTGCGCAGATCATAATTATCGTTAGATATTATGACTGGCCGCTTTTCACCCCTTCACTGAGCAGCCAGTGTAGTATATGAAACCCATAATTCTTTAGTGTCTTGAAAAAAATAAGAAAATATGGTATACTACCTGATGCTGTTGGCGTTGGGTTTCCGGCGGCGTTGTGGTGCTGTGTACACCCGCGCAGGGGCTGGGAGGTGTGAACTCCCGGCCCTGCCAGCAGTATTTTATTGTGACGAAGGGAACCTTCGTATAAAAGAAAAATCCGCGCAGGCAGCACGCCCGCACGGAAAAGCTTTTGTCAAACATTTGCGGCATGTACATAATAAACATACCGTTAGTGTTCCGGTTGCGTATGGTGCTGTGTACACCTGATGCTGAGGCTGTGGGGTGTGAACTCATAGCCCTTGCTAGTGATTTTAGCGAATACTCTTCTAGAAAATACTTTTGATAGCAAAAAGTATTAAAGAAGAGTTTCTCTGGTTACATGAAAATTATATCAGAAATAATGATTTTTGTCAATATATTTAAGAATATTTGAATCAGCGGAAATTTTTACAGACCGTCAAGCTACTGTTACAGTCAATGAGTGGCTATATCGTGGACGGTTATATTATAAGTGGTTATATTGCTTTGTGCTCCGCAGTTTGTTCGCGTCAGCATTTGCAGTGATAACAGCAGTGCGGCGGCTGGCTATGGTCTTTCTTCCTTATATATAATATAATTTACCTAAAGCATAATAGCGATAGGAAAACCCTACAATTTGTTGGTGGTTGTTATTTAATATATCAATATTACAAATAAACGAAGCAATAATTTTAGTCATCGTCAGGGGCTTCCCGCTATTGGAGATTGCCGGTTTTGGCGGAGCAGTATTGCTCATCGAATGATGGCAGCGCCGTCCTCAGGTTGAATCGCAGACACCGGCTGCCGAGGAGCGACTGTCTGGGAGGCTATTCTTCAGACGCCGGTTGCCGAGTAGATGCGTCTGTAGGTTGTTTTCTGGCTCCCGGTTACTGCATCAGGCTGCTGAGTGAAAATAGCTGTTGGGTCTGGGTTGACATACAAATGTTGGAACTGTTGATTGCCGGATAGTGGTTGGGGGTGGATTCATCCTTGTTGGTTCACCTAAAGATGGCTAAAATTAGCTTTAAATTTGGCATAGCCTTTTCTTTGCCGCCACTTATTACGGCGGCAAGCGTTACTCCTTAGCAAGATTCAGACAAGGCAAAATTGCTGTCACTGTAAGCTAAAGCACCCTAAAATCCCTCTAAACCGCTATATCTAGGGGTTGGGGACAAGGCAGATAACTAGAGAAAAATTTTTTGCTTTTTTTAGAAATTTATGCTTGACAGCGGGTGGCGAAAAATGCTATACTAGCAAAGCGCGCTGCGGGAG
>ERZ826242.3183-NODE-3183-length-12384-cov-4.231973_pt1 | contig 12384 bp, 10 predicted proteins | sample MGYA00519871_ERZ826242 | MGnify/ENA primary metagenome ERZ826242 (study PRJEB31778, sample SAMEA3449226) | human gut metagenome | biome: human gut; feature: human-associated habitat; material: faeces | place: United Kingdom | collected 2010/2012 ...
CGATATGCGAATATTGGGTAGAATTGTGGGAGTACGAAGTACGGAACAATTCGTATGGCATCTTTTAACCTCAACATCTTTTTATTCCAAAATTACATTTTTTACTTCATACCGCAATCATCTAATCCAGTGATCATTACTGATAGCGGATCACAACCAGACTCTGTGCCGGTATGAACACACATCCATCGATTTCCGCCGTTTCCTCTGTCACCACTGACACCTCCGGTCTGTCCTCCGGCATTTCCCCGGTTCCCCGCAACGTCCACATCTGTCCCGTTGTCCTTACCGCCAGACCATCTGCATCCTCCAGCATCAGCGCATATTCCCGATGATTTGTATTGACTAGTTTCAGAATGATCTCACCATGCGCATCCACTGCGGCAGATACATAGATGCCTTCCTTTCGCAATTTCACATCCTGTTTCTGCAACGGAATAGTGTAGGTACCTCTGTGATTTGCAAACAATTTCTGCACATAATAATTTGGTGTCAGATACACATCACTGTCATCGAACCAGATCATATCCGGCTTCCACTGACTGTGTCCGATGCGGTTAAACAGCGGTGCATAGGAAGCAAGTTTCACCACATCCGCATTTTTCTCAATGCCGGTCAGAAGTGCTGCTTCCGCCAGCGCACTCTCCATGGAGTTTGCCCGGTCTTCGGTATGTGCGGCGTACTCTCCGGCAAATACTGCCACATTCCGCGGATACTCATCATACATTGCCACATGGTCATATAACCACTGTGGACTGACATAATAATGCTCATCCACAGCATAGCTGAAGTCCGGATTCTCTTTCGCCTTTTCCCGATAGAACTTCCATGCATCCTCTGTGATGGAGCATTCCATAAAAGGACCTGCGGTTCCAAGCAGCCGGATCTCCGGATATTTCGCATGAATTGCCTGCGCAAACCGCTCATAGCGATGCTTCATATCCAGATACTGTGTCTCCCACTGTTCATTTCCCACAGACAGAAAATCCATATGGAAAGACTCCGGGTGTCCCATTCTGGCCCGCAATGCGCCCCATGTACTGTCCACCGGTCCGTTGGCAAACTCAATGAGATCCAGTGCATCCTGTACATATTCCTCAAACTTTGGATTGTCAGAATCTACCATCTCCGTGGAACGGAACTGACACGCCGTACCGATATTCAGCACCGGAAGCGGTTTTGCGTCCAGCAGTTCACACAGCAGAAAATATTCATAAAATCCAAGTCCAAAGGACTGACCGTAATGTGCATCCGGCTGCTTTGTCATTGGATCATTCTTGCTCCAGTCATCGTCAAATGCCCAAAGATTCGGGATATAGCGCCGATCTTTCACATCACCCACGGTATTTTTCCAGTAATAACGGTTGTCTAGGCTGATACCCTCCACGATACAGCCGCCCGGAAAACGCACAAATCCCGGTTTTATCGCCTGCAATGCCTCAAACAGGTCCTTCCGGAAAATCCCTGCCACTGCATCTTCCGGTATCATGGAGATCAGATCAAACTCTACGATACCCGGCACATCAAACGTAATTGCAAACTGCGCCCCACGGACATCATCCTGCGCTGTAAGTACCACCTCATATTTTATCCACTCACTTCTACGACACTTGCCGCTCTGATCCATCTCACGAATGTGCTGAATCTCCGGATTTAACGTACCGTAACCAATCTCCATCGGGATTTTCAGATCACAGAACGGCACATAAGGTACCGGCTTCACTGCATTTACTGCCACCTCTGCAAAAACCTGTCCGTCTTTTATGACCTTTATCTGAAAAGTATCGCCTTCATACGCCACACACCGTGCATAAAAGGACACACGATAGGTATGATCTTTTTCCAGACGGATCCCATCGTATGCCTTGTTTGCAAAACCCTGTCCTGCTGCTTTTGCAGTAAAACGCAGATAATGCGGATTCGCCTCTGACACCGGAGTACCTGTCACATACTGCATAAACGGAGCTTCTTCCCCGGACTGCTGTACGGACTTCCAGGCATACCCCGGATCATCCACCGCATAAAACCTCCCCGGATTGCCATAGGCCTCCCTTGCCTCAAAGGAACGGTTTTCAATCATCTCTGCATACAGACCGCCGTCTGCTGCAAAATTAATATCCTCAAAAAATAACCCGATCAGTTCCGGTGAAATCGGAACACCTTTTTCTTTTCCAATCCTCATGATACCTTACCTTCTCCTCACTTTTTATATCACCCAAAAGCTCAGGATTCCACATCCCACTGCAATCAGTGCTCCTGCCACCACATCTTTCACAAAATGTACCCGGCCAATCACTCTCGCCGCTGCCAGAAACACCCCAGCCACACAGAGAATTACTCCAAGCGGAGGGCACACATACCATGCTGCCATGGCAATGATATAGATGGAAAACACATGTCTGCTCGGGAACGAATTTCCTTTTGTGTCTTTCGGAATCAGCGGCTTCACCGGCCATTTTTCGTAAGGCCGTGGTGCATTAAACTTCCTGCGGAACAGACTCACCAACACAAAGGTCACCGCCGGAACCAGGAGTACCCGCCAGAACCGGCTGTCCCTGTAAACCATCAGATAAAAAAGCAATGCAGGATAAACGAGATAAACCACATCCGTCAGAATATGGTTTACCCGCAGCAGACAGTTCTTCTTTCGCTCCGATGTTTCGAATGGCGCTGCCAATCTGTCATAAAACTCCTGCTTCATCCTGCATTCCCTCATTTCTTCATTTCTTCAAAAAATTATTCATTTATTTCTCACGGATGATCTGTACATCCCAGCTGCCAAGTGCAAGTTTCGCACCGGCTGCCACATTGATTCCCGGAAAAGTCTGATCCTCTTTCATCAGATACACTCCGTCTGCTCCGGTATAAACAGCCTCTGCCGGTGTATGGGAATAGTTAAAGTAAAACCATACCGTCTTTCCGTTTTCGTCTTTCATGCGGCGCACGATAACCGGAAACTCTGTATTTTGTACTGTATCCACAATACCTGCTTCTTTCATGGCATCTGCCAGCAGTTTCTGCAGATATTTTTCAGAAGTCTTGCAGCCAAGATACTGCGCAATACCTTTTCCATAATGATTTCTGGTCACTGCCGCATAATCCTTCCACGCATAATGGTCATAGGAAACCAGCACGTCGGCGCCTTCCGGTTTCACAAGTTCCATGAAAAGTTCTGCCTGCTCATCCGCAGTGCCACTCAGTTTCACATTTTTCGGGAATGTGAAATTGCTGTATGAAATGCCAAGGCACTCGCTGAGTACATGCGGAAACGCATCATGATAAACTTTTACATTTTCATCGGTATAGGCTGTTTTAAATGTAGTGAGCAGGTAACCACCATCTGCCACATACTGTTTCATCCGCTGCAGATCTGCCTCGCAGGCTGCATACAGTGCCGGAACAATGACCATCTGATACCGGTCCATATCCTTGCAGGATGGCTCGATAAAGTCCACTTCCACGTTCATCTTGTATAAGGCGTCATACATCCAGCGGACCACATCGTTGTAACCAGTCTTTCCCGGACCTTCCGCTGTAGTGTCAATGCGGAACCAGTCAAGGGCTGACAGTGCATCGTTGCTGACTACCATCGCCACTTTGTTCTCTTTTTTCAGATTGCAGAGTGCCGGACTTAATGCCGCAAAATCCCGACCGATCGTTTTCGCCTCACAATATACATGATTTTCTTTGAAATCATGACTGAGCAGACCTCTCCAGTATGTCTCGAAAGAGTTATGGATAGAATGCCAGTGCCAGTATTCTACCAGAGCCGCACCGGATGCCACATGGCTGAACGCCTGCTGCCGAAGCTGCCCCGGATACGGTGTCCAACATGGGTAACCCTGTGCCTCTGTCTCAAGAACGAAATAATTATTCTGTTTCAGGGAACGGGTCATATCACCGCCAAAGGCGATTTCCGCACCGGTCAGTTCGTCCTGCGTCGGATGGTAAATGTCGCATCCTGCCACAGTCAGCGCCTCTTTTGCAATTTCAAAATGATTATTGGCCGGCTGTACACCATAGGAATATCCGCGCCACTCAAAATCCAGATTGTGGGTGATAAACTGATCCGGACGGGCATACTCTTTTACAATATTTGACTGCCAGGTCAGAAATTCTGTTACCAGACCACGGCGGAACTTATCAAACTCAGCTCCGAGACTTCCATTGATAGTTCCCCGGACATCCGGAAAATCTTCCCAGTTATCCACGCGGTTGCTCCAGTAATCCAGACCAAATGCAGCGTTCATAGCATCGGTACTTCCGTTAAATTTTTCTTTCAGGTATTCCACAAATGCTGCCTGTACGTTCGGACCTGCAGTATCATAATATTTTGTCTCATTATCCAACTGGAAACCAATGATGCACTTGCGGTCCCGGCATACTTCCAGCAGCTTGCGGATCACACGCTCCCCGTATTTCAGATAGTTCGGATTCGTGATGTCCATGATCTGACGGGCTCCGTATACGCCTTCTCCCTGATGGGTCACAGCCAGAACCGTCGGATCCATTTTTACCAGCCAGGACGGTACCGCATAGGTCGGTGTACCGATGATGACATCAATGCCGGCTTCTTCCATGGCATCCAGCACTTTTGTCACGGTAGAAAAATCAAACTGACCTTCCTGTTTTTCGTAAGTGCTCCAGGTTGATTCCGCGATACGCACCACGTTGATGCCTGCGGCTTTCATCATTTTAATGTCCTCATCAAGACGGTCGTATGGCAGATACTCGTAATAATATGCTACCCCGTACAGTAATTTGTTCATGTAAATGCCCTCCTATAATTGTCTTTTTATGTTGATAAATGGTCAAACTGCAAAACCATAATCCTTCCATCATCTGTATATTACAACAAATAGTTCATTGAAAAAAGAACACTATTGTCTTAAAAAGGACATTTATTAACCCTGCAAAAAACGATGCCTCTCAGACTCGTCTCACGACAGATTCTTTTCTACTTCGCCTTACCGTTCCCCCATATTCTTTACTCCAGATTTTTCAGCACTTCTTCATCTCTCAGATGTACATGAATACCGTTTACTTCCACTTCATCCGTCAACGGAATGACCAGACATGGTACACCGTCAATCATGCGTGTTTCCACCAGTCCTGCCTGCTCCGGGCTGACTTTGACAGTCATCTGCGGTGTTTTTACCTCAAATTTTCTGGTATCGGAGATGTTGTTTGCCATAACCGTCATCTGTGCACCGATTTCTTCATCGTATTGTTTTTCAAACTGTTCCAGATTCTCCTCCGGTGCCCCGCTGCGCTCTAACAGCTTGCGCACCTGCATTTTATCAAGTTCCAGCGGCTCGCCGTTTTCCTTCTGTTCTTCGATCATTTCATTCAGGTTCTCATGAATGTTGCGGACCACATCATACACGCACTCTTCCCCCAGGGTATCCTCAATGATTGCCTGGAAAGATTCTTTCTGCTGTCCGGCCGGGATTGGCTGCACGCAGCCTAACAGCTGCTCCGTGATATCCGGGCAGAGTTCATTTGCGTTTTTAGAATAATAAAGCAGACGGTGAATGTCTGTATTTCTGTCCTGAAATGCCGGGAATAAAAATCCCTGTTCCGGCAGATCCACCATCCAGTCACGAATCCGGTCCTCGATACTGTTTGTCTCTGCATTGTAACAAAGTCCTGCCTTGGAGAGTGTCACCGGGCACAGACAGCACAGTACAAAATTATATATGTAATCCGATGCATCATCCATCTCCATGCCATCAGAAGTTTTCATAGGAATATCATAGGAACCGTGCACCAGCAGGATCAGATAGTTTTCCGGATGATAGTATGTCTCAATAATGCGGTCATAAAAGGCGTCCAGCATGACATCATCCTTCAATTCACTGTCCCGCAGCGCCAGCAGACTTTTCTGTGTGCCATCCCCCATTTCCTGTTCCAGCGGGAACTCCATATTCAGCAGATTCTTTCCAAGGGTTCCGGACAGACTTTTACGAAAAATATCCAGATATTTGTAAATTTCTTCTTCCGGAAGGGAGAGAAATGCCTCCTTAAACTGTACGACTTTATTTTTGTCTGCGTCCACATAACAGCCGCAGAGACGATTTAAGCAGCAGCGTTCTTTGGTAAATAATTTTTTAATCTCTGTTACTTCTTTTTTATTCATATTCTCATTCTCTTTCTACTCTTTTTTCAGGAATTACTCCGGCATAAATTCTTTCGTCATCTCGATAAAAGCTTTCATTGCCGGCGATACCCAGCGATTTTTGCTGTAAATGACCTGCATCAGCATCGAACTTCGAAATCCCTTGACGGAAAACAATGCAATCTTTTTCTCCCGCAATGCTTCCTCCAGCGTGAATCTCGGCAACAGGGAAACTCCCAGATTTTCAATCACGGCATCAATGATCAGCCGGGTGTACCCAATCTCTGTAATCGATGGTCGGCGTCCCCGTTCCTCCACCACATACTGTTCAAATGCCTGACGGTAATTGCAGCCCTCTTCGATCATAATAAAATTTTCTGCCAGAACCGTATCCAGCGGAATGTCCTTTTTTCCGGCAAACGGGTGATCCGCCGGACAGAAAAAGCGGATTTCTGTGGGCACTTCATGTGCCGTCACCCAGTTGATACGATTAATTTTCTTGTCAACAGTCAGGATCAGATCCAGTTTTCCTTTGCCAAGCAGCTCCATACATTCCAGTGTCGTTGCCACAACCACTTTGATATTTGCCCTTGGATACCGCTTCTTAAATTCCCGGAAAATAATTCCATAGCGAGAAGCACACAACGTTTCCATGATACCTACACTTACTTCTCCACCGGGATCTGCCCCTTCCGCAAAATGCTCCAGTGCCATGGCTTCACAGCGCTGCAGGTTGTATGCATAATCCAGAAACTCTTTACCGGCGGCGGAAAGCACCGCACTCTTGCCATTTCGTTCAAACAGCGACACGCCAAGTTCCCGTTCCAGCGTCTGGATCTGCATGGTAACCGTAGACTGTGCATAGCCAAGCTCTGTGGCAGCCTTGGAAAAATTCCCAATTTCTGCAATTTTGATAAACGTTTTTACATTTCGTAGTTCCATAATTCCCCCACCTGTTTATTTCCTTATTATTGTATCTGGAAATCTTCCGGAAGTAAATATCATTGTTTCTTATTGTTCACTTTTTTTGATTTCACATATCACTTTTTTCAATTTTACAAATGGGTAACTATGTAGTATTCTAATATCAGAAATTGAACGAAATTTCAAAATCACTTTTTTACAACTCTCAACAAACAATCAGAAAAGCCTGTCCATTGGACAGGCTTTTTTGATGTCTTATTTGTGGTATTCCTGGCTAGAATTTAATTTTTTTCATAGCGCGGCACGCAATACCATCAAGTAAAAAAGGCAAATCTGAAAGCAAAATCATCCATGTCTTTCTGGATTTTTGCTTCAGATTTGCCCTTTACACAGCCAACAAGCTTTTACGCATTAAAAATCATTTTTGCACAGCCATACATTCCGGCATCATTTCCAAGAGAAGCAAGTACAAATTTTGTCTCCTGGCAGGATTTGAATACACGCTCCTTAAAATATTTCTGCACGGCATCCAGTAGGATCTGTCCAGCTCTGGACACACCACCGCCGATAACAAACATCTCAGGATCTATTACAACAGCGATAGAACCAAGCGCTCCGCCTAAAATTCTTCCTACTTCTTCCACCAGTTCCTGTGCTACTGCATCTCCGGCTTTTGCCGCATCAAAAACATCCTTTGCGGTCACTTCCGGAAGACTTCGCAGGCTGGTCTTGGCATCATCTGCTGCCAGGCGCTGTTTTGTCAGACGTACAATACCGGTTGCTGACGCATACTGCTCCAGGCATCCGCGTTTTCCACATCCGCAAGTCTCCGTCTCTGTCTCAGATACTTTCATATGACCGATCTCTCCACCGGCACCGTGTACACCACCAACGATAGAACCGTTAATAATAATTCCGCCGCCGACACCGGTTCCCAGTGTGACCATGACACCGTTCTGACATCCCTGGCCGCCGCCTTTCCACATCTCACCAAGGGCAGCTACATTTGCATCATTTCCTACTTTTACCGGCAGACCGATTTTCTCAGAAAGTGTCTCTGCCACATCGAATGTACCCCATCCGAGATTGACACATTCACATACGACGCTGTCATTTTTAACCGGACCCGGAACACCGATTCCGACACCCTCTACCTCGTCTTTGCTGATACCGGCATCTGCCAGTTTGCTTTCTAAGGATGCCACAATATCATCCAGAATGGAGGCACCATGATTCTCTGTATTAGTTTTGATCTCCCATTTGTCCAGCATATTGCCGGAGTTCTCAAAAAATCCGATTTTACAGGTTGTTCCACCTACGTCAACACCAAATCCATACTTCTTCATTTTCCATACCTCTCTACTATGTTCTTTGTTTGTAAAGCGGACATTCGCAATCCGCTTTCGCTACTTGCTCATGATTTTCCTTAGTATAGCACATCTATGGCTGCTGTCTCAATGCCGGATTTCTATATTTGAAATGATTTTTTTGTATTTTTCCGAACTTGTAAAGCGGACATTCGCAATCCGCTTTCGCTACTTGCTCATGACTTATTTATTTCCGATATCATACGGTGTGGTCTGATATACATAGTAATTCAACCAGTTGGAAAACAGCAGCTGTCCTGCGGAACGCCAGGTAACTACCGGTTCCTTCGTCGGATCATCATCCGGATAATAATGATAGGGAATATGTGGATTCAGACCTTTTTCAAAATCACGTTTGTACTCCAGTTCCAGTGTATTGGCATCATATTCCAGATGACAAAGTACAAAAAAGTTTTTGGAATCCGTCGTTTTCAAAATTGTCGGTCCGCCCGCTTCACTGTCTGCGATCAGCTCCAATTCCGGAACTTTGTCTACATCCTCTTTGAGAATGCCAACTTCACGTGAATGCGGTGCATTGAACACATCGTCAAATCCACGGAACAACGGGGAACTCTTCTTCAATACGGTATTGGAATACACACCGGAAAGTTTTTCCGGATATTCCACAGTCGGAATACCGAAATGATAATAGAGTCCAGCCAGTGCTCCCCAGCAGATGTGCATTGTAGAGTGTACATGCGTCTTTGCCCATTCCATAATCTTGCAAAGTTCTTTCCAGTAATGTACTTCCTCATACGGTACAAAAGCCAGCGGTGCGCCTGTAATGATCAGTCCGTCGAACCAGCGGTCCTTCACCTGTTCAAATGTCGTGTAGAATGATTCCATATGCTCTGTATCCACATGCTGAGGGGTATAGCTGGCAGTCTGTAAAAATTCCACCTTAATCTGAAGCGGTGTGTTTGAAAGTTTCCGAAGCAGCTGATTTTCTGTAATTACCTTGGTAGGCATCAGATTCAAAATCAGCACGTTCAGGGGACGGATATCCTGATGCATTGCCCGATACTCCGTCATAACAAAAATATTCTCGCTTTCAAGAACTGCTGTTGCTGGCAGTGAATCTGGTATTTTAATCGGCATATCCTTTTCCTCCTTTTATTTTTTCACAACGATCAGCCAGATACATATAGGAAAAATCCATGCACCGGATAACAGTTATGAATGATGAAGACTGTCCTTTCAGTCTTCGCAGATGATTCTATTCTATCTGTTCTTTCTATATAAATCAACAACTATTTTATTTCATAGCAGGTATATTTTTTCAAAAAGCATCTGAAGTCTCTTTACTATGCTTCTTTTTTCAATACATGGACCACTTTCACGATTAACGGGATCACCATGGCGATCCATACCATCGGCTCTGCCCAGATAATGCCCCAGTATGCAAACATCGGTGCAAACACAAAGGCAAATATGATTTTTCCCGCAAGTTCGATACAGCTGGAGAACACAGGAATGACCCGGTCTCCAAAACCCTGCATGGAATTGCGCAAGATAACGATCACCCCACAGATTACGATGAAAGACATATCCACTTTTAAATAAGTACTTCCCCAGTAAATTACATCCGGATTGGTAGTACTTGCAACAAACTGGATCAGTTTTCCTTCTATCGTGTGACAGATCAGGAAAACTACAACTGCCCAGACTGCCGCAATGATCAGAGATGCACGGATTCCCTGCCGGATCCGGTCAAAGCGTCTTGCACCATAATTCTGTCCGCAATAGGTCGCCATGGCAGAACCAAGCACACTGTTTGGCAGAGACACGAGTTCAAATACTTTTCGGGCTGCCGTGTGAGCCACAATGACTGTTGTTCCCAGAGTATTAATGGCAGACTGCAGCAAAATCGTTCCAATGCCGACCAGACAGGACATCAGCCCCATCGACAGTCCGCTTTTATACATTTCTGCCATCAGCTCCCGGTCAAATCGGAAATCCTCTTTCTGTATATGCAGAATCGGGAATTTCCGGAAAATACGAATCAGACACAGCACCACAGACAAAAGCTGTGCCAGCACCGTAGCATAGGCTGCTCCCTGCACTCCCATCTGAAATCCAAGGATAAACAAATAATCCAGCCCAATGTTGCTCACAGTTGCTACAATCAGAAAAACCAACGGTGTCAGTGCATCCCCGATAGCCCGCAGTGTATTGGCACACAGGTTGTAAAACAGCGTGGCAAAGAGTCCTACGATCAGCACACTGATATAGGCATATGCCATCTCAAACTGCGCCTGCGGCACATGCAGCAGATTCAGCACAGGATGCAGGAAAATCATCAACATCAGCACCAAAGCCAACGTAGTCAGTACACCAAGTGAAATCGCAGCTGCAAAAGTTTTTTTCAGCCGCTTCCTGTTTTTTGCCCCGAAACACATAGCTGTGATCAGTGAAAATCCAAGTGTCAGACCGTTCAGAAATCCGGTCATCAACGTATGTAACGTGGACACGGAACCCACTGCTGCCAATGCTTCCGTTCCCAGCGTACTTCCTACAATTTTTGTATCTACCAGGCTGTACAACAGCTGAAACACATTTCCCCAGAAAATCGGAATAGAAAACAGCAGGATCTGTTTCCAGGGCGTTCCCTCTGTCAGTGTTTTTGTTTTCATCATTTACCTTTTCTCCCATTGTAAAATACAGACAAATCCGTTTTCCACATACACGGATCATACCGTAAACCGGTGTTTCCCTGTATCCGGAAAACGATTCCTCTTCTCGTCAACCTTAGAAAGTATAAAGATTTATTGGACGAAATGCAAGTGAAATGTTACACTAATATACAGCGTCAGCACCTCACTTTTGCTCAAAAGTCTACAACAGGTGAAACTGATGCATCGTATATTCGATTTACAAGGGGATACATACAACAATGGACAGACAAAAAAACAAATATTATTATCTGAAAGGAATCAAGAATGGTATGCCGATCTGTCTCGGCTATCTCGCGGTTTCTTTTACACTAGGCATCACTGCCCGAAATGCAGGTATGACGGCCTGGCAAGCCATGCTCACCAGTCTTGCCTGCAACGCTTCCGCCGGTCAGTATGCGGGCTTTACCGTGATTGCAGCCGGCGGCACTTATTTTGAAATGGTCCTGATGGAGCTTGTGGCAAACGCACGTTATCTGCTGATGTCATGCTCCCTGAGTCAGAAGTTTTCTTCCGAAACCGGTCTGCTGCACCGTCTGCTGGTTGGTTTTGACGTCACCGATGAAATCTTCGGTGTCGCGGTATCGGAACCCGGAAAACTGAATCCGTTTTACAATTATGGCATGATGACGGTTGCCATTCCGGGCTGGAGTCTCGGTACATTTTTCGGTGTTATTATGGGTAATATCCTGCCTGCCAACATTGTAAGTGCATTGAGCGTCGGACTGTACGGCATGTTCCTTGCCATCATCATTCCGCCTGCACGCAAGAATAAGGTAATTGCAGCACTGGTCACTATCTCCATGGTTTCCAGCTATATCTTCTCACGACTTCCGGTGATTTCCGACATTTCCTCCGGTATCCGCACCATTATTCTCACGGTGGCAATCGCAGGCATCGCAGCAATCCTGTTCCCGGTAAAGGAGGAAACCGAACATGCAGCATAATATCTACATCTACATTCTGGTCATGTTTGCCGTGACCTACCTGATCCGTGTCCTTCCGCTGACACTGATCCGCAGAGAGATCAAAAATAAAACCATCCGGTCATTTCTGTACTATGTGCCTTATGTTACACTGGCCGTTATGACATTTCCGGCTATCATGGAAGCAACAAACAGCCCCGTGGCCGGACTTGCTGCCCTGGTGGTCGGTATCATACTGGCCTGGTTCGGACGCAGCCTCTTCCAGGTAGCGGTGCTGTCCTGTGTCGTGGTATTTGTGCTGGAGCTTTTTATATAAATTCTTGTTTGTCTTGTTGTTGGCTGAAATTTAATTTTTAATACGAAAACGAAGCATCCTG
>ERZ826242.3184-NODE-3184-length-12382-cov-4.033017_pt1 | contig 12382 bp, 12 predicted proteins | sample MGYA00519871_ERZ826242 | MGnify/ENA primary metagenome ERZ826242 (study PRJEB31778, sample SAMEA3449226) | human gut metagenome | biome: human gut; feature: human-associated habitat; material: faeces | place: United Kingdom | collected 2010/2012 ...
ATCGTAACACTTTATAATACCAGTTAGGTGTTAAAGAATTGTAGGTATCAAAATTAAGATTTTTGTTCATCTCATCCTCCACAAAGCATGCTGTTTTTACAGTTACCCAGGCAATTGCCTGTTTTATAATATCGGATCAGCATCCGCTATTACTTAATTGCAGCCCACTCATCACCCGACAAGGTGTGAGTAAACTATTCCGATTTCTACAAAACCGGTTCCGGATTAATCGTCGGATGGGTTCCATTAATAGAAAAAATGACCCATTCCGCAATATTTGTGGCATGATCGCCGATGCGTTCGAAGTATTTGGCTACCATCAGCAGATCTGTCGCTACTTCTGCACCTGCTCCGTGATTCTGGATCAGCTCGATCACTTCTTTTTTTGTATCATCAAACATAGCATCGATCACATCATCTCTCGCGATTACTTTTTTTGCCATCTCAATATCTTTTGCCACAAAAGCTTCCAGTGCTTTCATAACCATCAGCATGCATTCCTGTGACATCTGTTTCATACGATCCATCATCGGCAATTCTTTTTCATTTACCAGACATAACGCTAATTCTGAAACATCTGCTGCCTGATCACCAATTCGTTCCATATCTGTAATCATCTTTAATGCCGCGGAAATCAGGCGAAGATCTCTGGCTACCGGCTGCTGTTTCATCAGAAGTTTCATACACAGTGTCTCAATATCTTTTTCCTGCTGATCTACTTCGGAGTCAAATTCCATGTTTTGTCTTGCTTTTTCTGCATCCTGATGTACCATGGCTTCAATTGCATGCTCGATTGCCTGCTCTACCATGTGACCCATCTGGATCAATTCACCGTTTAAAGTATTTAACTGTCTGTCAAATTGATTTCTCATTTTTTATGTTCTCCCTTGCATTAACCAAATCTACCGGTAATATAATCTTCTGTCTTTTTCTCTTTCGGTGTGGAGAATAACTGATCGGTATCACCATACTCTACAAGGTCGCCCAGCAGGAAAAATGCGGTCTGATCAGATACACGTACTGCCTGCTGCATATTATGTGTTACCATAACGATGGTGTACTGGGATTTCAGTTCCATAACAAGATCCTCAATCTTGGATGTGGAAATCGGATCCAGCGCAGATGTGGACTCATCCATCAAAAGTACCTCCGGATGAACAGCCAGAGCACGGGCAATACAGATTCTCTGCTGCTGTCCGCCGGATACACCCAGTGCACTCTTTTTCAGACGGTCTTTTACTTCATCCCAGATAGCTGCATCACGAAGCGATTTCTCCACAATCTCATCCAGCTGTGCTTTATTATGGATACCGTGAGTTCTCGGTCCGAATGCCACATTATCATAAATACTCATCGGAAATGGATTTGCCTTCTGAAATACCATACCAACCCTTTTTCTCAGCAGGTTTACATCCATATTATTTCCGTAAATATCTTCGCCGTCCAATGCAATCAGACCGTCAATTTTACATCCCTCTACCAGATCATTCATACGGTTTAAGGATTTCAGCAAGGTGGATTTACCACATCCGGAAGGTCCGATAAACGCTGTAATCTGATTTTCTTTAATATTCAGATTAATATCTTTTAACGCATGAAAATCTCCGTAATGAAGATTCATATGCTCGATTGTCATTTTATTTTTTAACATGTTCTTTTCGTTGTCCTCTCTCACATATTGCTGTTTGCAAATTATGTTCATCCAGTTCTCTTTTGGTATTTGTAAAAACTATTTCAAAAGATTTTTTTACAGTGCCAATCGTATCGCTTTAATCTCTCTGCATTTTCTTTGCAATGACGGAAGATAAAATATTGATCAAAAGTACCATTACCAGCAAAATAACTGCAGTGGCAAATGCCTGATCCGTATGCAGACCTTCCTGGGAAAGCACATACATGTGAACAGCCAGCGTACGTCCGGAAGAAAGCAGATTCTTCGGTAACGTTGCCATAGTTCCTGCGGTGTAGATCAATGCAGCTGTCTCACCGGCGATTCGTCCGGTAGAAAGAATAACACCGGAAAGAATACCTGGTATCGCACTTGGAAGCACGATCCGAAATACCGTACGAAGCTTTCCTGCACCCAGCCCGAAACTTCCCTCACGGAAACTGTCCGGAACTGCTAAAAGTGCTTCCTCGGTGGTTCTCAAAACCGTTGGCAGAACCATGATCGCTACTGTTAAAATACCTGCCATTAAAGAATAGGACATGTGGCAGGCTGTTACGAAAAATAACATACCAAACAATCCATATACGATAGAAGGAATGCCTGTCAGAGTTTCTGCCGTAGTTCTGATTACTTTTACAAGTTTATTTCCTTTTTTTGCATACTCTGTCAGATATACCGCTGAAAATACACCTACCGGAACTGCGATCAGTAACGCTACTCCGATCATGATCAATGTATTGATAATAGATGGAAGCATTGATACATTATCACTGTCATAATGTATAGAAAACAGCGACGGAGTCAGATGCGGAATACCTTTTGCAAGAATATATACAATCAGATAACCAAGCATCACAAGCGTAAAAACAGCTGCCAGAATGACCAGTATTTTTAAAATCAGAGAGCCGGCATAAATTTTTTTCTTTGTCTTTTTCATTACTCCTTCTCTCCTTTTCCTTTGATGATGCTGAATGCCAGATTAATGATCAGGATAAATACAAACAGTACCACACCGGTTGCGATCAGTGCTTCTCTGTGAAGTCCGGTTGCATATCCCATCTCAAGCACAACATTTGTGGTCAGTGTACGTACTCCCTGCAAAATTCCCTGCGGCATACGTGGCTGATTTCCTGCAATCATTACTACCGCCATGGTCTCACCAATGGCACGTCCGATGCCAAGTACCACACCGGCTAAAATACCGGATTTCGCTGCCGGGATCACACAACGGAAGATGCTTGCTTCCTTTGTAGCACCCAATGCCAGCGCGCCTTCAAAATAGGCGTTATTTACAGACCGGATGGACGTCTCCGTTACACCGATGATCGTCGGCAATATCATAATTCCAAGAAGGAAAGATGCTGTCAGAATACTCATACCGTCTGTGTTATCCGTTCCGAAGATCATACGGACCGCCGGTACGATTACCATCAATCCAAAGAATCCATATACGACAGAAGGGATTCCTGCCAGAAGTTCGGTTGCCGGTTTCATAATTTTATAAAGTCCTTCTGGACAATACTTTGCAAGAAATACTGCAGTAAAAATACCAATCGGTACACCTACTACAATGGCACCGCCTGTAATATACAGACTTCCGATGATCATCGGAAAGATACCATATTTATCATTTCCCGGCTTCCACACCTGTCCGCCGAGGAATTTTCCCAGTCCAATTTTTCCCATTGCCGGAATTCCATTTGCAAATAAAAAGATACAGATCATGGCTACTGCCACAATGGAAATGCAGGCAACTAACAGGAAAATGATTTCAAACACTTTTTCTTTTCGTTTCATATATTTTATTTCTCCCTGCGGGAATGCGCCATGCAGACCCTTGCTGTATCAGGTTTGAATCTGTCATGACGCATACATGATAATGATTCAGAACATGGGACTTTTCTATAACAAATGTAGTTCTGAAATCATTATTTTACTGAATCAATTATTTTACATCCTGCCATTTTGTAACTTCACCGGTGAAGATCTGTTTTACCATATCAGAACTGATCTCATCTGTTGGGTTATCATTGTTTACGATAACTGCGATACCATCAAGTGCAATCTTGGTAGCTTTTACACCTGTCTCTTCTTCTTTCAGATCACGGGAAGCCATTCCGATATCACATTTTCCGTCAATTGCAGATGTGATACCTGTTGTTGAATCTGTTGTCTGCTGCTCAATTTCTGCATTCGGGTTTACTTTTTTGTAAGCCTCTACCAGTTTCTCCATAACCGGTGATACACTGGAAGAACCATCGATTGTGATTTTTCCGCTTGCTCCTGTAGAGGTAAATGCCTCACCTTCTGCTACGGAAATATATCCGTCATTGGAGATTACTTCCTGGCCATCCGCACTCATGATATAGTTGATAAAGTCCTGTGCCACATCACTTACACTATCTTTTGTAATAATGTTGAACGGTCTGGATACTTTGTAAGATCCGTTCGATACGTTCTCTGTGGTTGCTTCAGCACCGTCGATTTTTACAGCTTTAACTGTATCATTCAAAGAACCGAGGGAGCAGTAACCGATTGCATATTCGTTACCGGCTACCGTAGACATCATAACCTCTGTGTTGTTTGTGATGGTTGCATCTACGGTTGTCATGTCCTCTTTCTCGCCTGCTTCATTTTTCTCTTCAATTCCAAACAGCTCGATGAAAGCACCTCTTGTACCGGAACCATCCTCACGGGATAATACTGTGATATTTCCGGAAAAATCAGATGCGTCTGTCTTTCCTGCATCACTACTCTCTTTTGCTGCGCTTGTTGCATCACCTGCTGCGCTGTTGTCACTGCTGTTTCCACATCCTGTAAGTCCAAGTCCTGCTACTGTTGTTGCGCAAAGTACAAGCGCCATCATTTTTTTTAATTTCATCTTATTCTCTCCTTTTTACAATCATTGTCCTGTCTATCTTATTTTTAATTGTGTTGGCAAGTTATTTCTTGTTTGCCTTACGCGGTATACTTTATCCCGAATCTGTTTTTCATACTATCCGATTCATGCAAAAAAAAAGTAAAGCTTTTGTAAAAAACTTTACTTTCAAAGGGAAATCTCTGCTTTTTCCTGAAAAAAGAAGGCATCATACCGCAAGGATACGACGCCTTCTTCTTTTTGTGGGAGTTTTATTTTATAGAATTATTTCTACTTTTTTAATAATTGTTTTCTATAGTAAAGATTAGAAAACCACTTTTCCTCTGACTACATTCCAGGTTCCATACTCGTTGGATGCCTGTCCTGTGTAACCAAAGTCTACTTTTCCATTAGTTACCTTAAACCAACCATACTCATTTGCTACAAGTCCTGTATAACCAAAGTCTACTTTTCCTCCAATTACCATGAACCAGCCATTTTCATTAGATGCAAGTCCTGTATAGCCAAAGTCTACTTTTCCTCCGACTACCATGAACCAGCCATACTCGTTGCTTGCAAGTCCTGTATAATTAAAGTCTACTTTTCCGTTGGTTACTTTGAACCAGCCGTTCTCGTTTGCTGCAAGTCCTGTATAATCAAAGTCTACTTTTCCGTTGGTTACTTTGAACCAGCCATACTCGTTGCTTGCAAGTCCTGTGTAATCAAAGTCTACTTTTCCGTTGGTTACTTTGAACCAGCCATACTCGTTTGCTGCAAGTCCATTGTAACCAGATGCTACGGTACCATTCTGATACAGGTACCAGTTGCCATCTTCTGCCATTGCAAGACCATCGAGTGCCGGGGTTGCACCTTTTGCTCTTACTTTGATGACAACCCGCATCTGATCCATCGGGCCTCCGGTGGAACTCAGAACATATGGGTACTCTGCAAAATCAGTACTTGGATCAATCTGTCCATTTGTCGGTGTAGTAGAAACGATCTCATAACCATCCTGCACATCAACGCTGAACAGTACCGTACCTGATGGGGTATTCAGTGTTGCTACTTTTGCAGCTGCTGAATTGTAGGTACCATCCTCATTTTCCACATAGAATACATATGGGATATTTACGAAAGTCTGTCCTTCTGCCGCAATACCGGTATCCGGAATTACAATATCACTTGCTTCTACTTTGATGGTTACGTTGTTGATGGTGTATGTACCATACTCATATGCTACATTGCCAACGGTCAATGCTGTTGTGTAAACAGTCTCCGGATCTGCTGCTGTGATACAGTCTTCTGCTGCCAGATCCAGTGTGTTCAGGTAACTATCACCTGTAACGGTCCATGTGGAATCTTTGTCAACATCCAGGTTGACCGGGTTATTAATTGTCTTGTGAGCTGTATGAGAGAAGCTTCCGATTGTCATATAATCGCCGGTCGTACCTGTGCCGTCGTCAGCCAGATAGTTTGCATGGTTTCCGCTTTCGGATCCTGTGTATGCCTGCAGAACAGTACCGTTCTCTACTACATCTCCTGTCTCCGGATCAATATGTACTGCTACTGAGGAGGATACAGTACCTGTCAGCTGTGCATTTTCCAGAGATACATCCAGTGCCTGTTTGTTGTTGTAGATACTGTTCCAGATATCACCGGTGTACGCACCGTTTTTGAATGTTGCGCTGGAATCATCGATCTCTTTACCTGTCGGGATCGCATCCTCGCCCACATCATTGATGGTGTAGCTTGTTACACCCGGGTTACCTGCATCGTCTGATTCTACCAGCTCTACCAGGATACCATCGTCAGTACGTTTGGAATCGCCGGAGAAATCTACATCTGTATTGTCCACTACAAGGTGGCTGTATCCTTTGTTTGCCTTACCGGATTTAATCTGCATCAGGGCATCTTTGGTATCTACGTCACTGTCTTTCAGTGTCAGAGTACCGCCGCCTGCCTGCTGTGTCATAAATGCGATACGGTCAGAATACATATAGGAATCGTCATAAATTGAACTTGATTCACCGGATGCAAGGATCTGTACATAGTCCGGAGAGTAGAAACGTACATTGCTGTATTTATTCCATACACCGGAATCCGCATAGGTTACATATCCGGAACCGCCCATGGTGTATCCGTAAGTCACACCGTTTACAGTCTGTGTTGCAGTATATTTCTTTGCAGCCTGTGCCACTTCTACTGTACCGATACCAGAAACAGAATTATTTACCTGAAGTGCATATGTACCGGTGTTGTTGTAAGATGTTCCGGAATCTGTGGACAGAGCACCCCATCCTGTGGAGATGATCATACTGTTGTTGTAGATTGCCTGGCCTGCACCAAGTACGTTTGTTGCACGGATGGTTCCCTCCATACCAAGTGCGAATGGTACACGTTTCATCATGGATGGTACCAGTTCGCTATATGTACTATAGTCATCATTTGTCTCCTGGGCATAGATGACAGAGTTATTTACTGTAGTCTTGGAGCTATCTCCAACCCAGATTGCAGTACGAATGGTTCCCGCTGTATTGATATAAGAATCATTAATGGTTACATCTGTATTCTGATCTGCCATGACAGCTGATCCCCATCCGGAAAAATCATCACCACCGTCACCGTTGGCAGTCACATTTGCTTTGTTGATCGCATATTTGGAATTTCCTGTTACATAAATACCATTAAAATGTGCACCGTTTGATTTTACGGTTACATTGTTTGCCTCAGTATCCGAATAATCACCGGAAATCGCATCCAGAACAGACCCGTCCTCTACAATTTTTCCATCATTTACAAGTAATGCCTGTCGGAAGTTGTAGATAGATTTTACTGCATCCGGGCCATTCCATGGTGGAGCACTCGGACCACCGCTTTTGTAAACTTTGGTTTCTGCGATGTTATAGCCACCGTCTACATCATAACTGCTTCCTACTGTAAGATCTTCCTGCTGTCCATCTACAACCAGAGTCAGCACTTTTCCATCTTCTGCCGTCTTGGTATAGCTCTTGCCATCCAGTGTATAAGTGACACTGCTGACGGAAGATGCTTTTCCGGTAGATGTTACTGCTCTCTCATCTCCATAGCTGACATCTGTGATCGTCAGTTTGTTTCCTGTTGCTGATACATCCGCTGCAAGCACCGGACTGCACATTGACAATGAAAGAGTTACTGCCCCTGCTACGGCCAAAGACTTCCGTAACAATTTAGAATTTCTGTTCATACGCTCTCCTCTCTTTTCCGAAAAACCTTCCTACATAGTAAATAACTGATAGGAATATTATTGCAAAAAGAGCGCTTTGACAAAAGGAAGTTTTTTTAGAATAAAAGGACGTTTTTTTAGATGTTCTATATCTCCTATATAAAACGGATATTCGCAATCCGCTTTCGCTACTTGCTCATGAACGCAAAAAAAAGAGCTATCCGACTTTCTCGTCATCAGATAGCTCTCTCACCTGTTAAATCGAAGTTTCACTATATAACCTCCCTTTCTATATTCTCTTTTTTGTCCCAACTATGGATCTCTGCCTCTCAATGGATTGTTCCTCCTTTAACCGATTTTCTTTTATAATGATAAACTCTGTCAAAAGAGATTATATTTATCTGCTTACTCCATTGGACTGACCTCCTGTTGTTATTTAACGAAAGATGGGATTCAACTTCTCAACTTATATATCGTGTTATAATGTTTTCTGAAGTTGTCTCTCTTCTTTTGTTGTCTTTATTGTATTGCATATTTGTATTTTTGTCAATACTTTTTCTGTATATTTTTTATACTTTCTTGAGTTTTCTGTCATTTTATGTCCGTTTTATTGTTTTGCTCACACATTTTCCATCTGCCTGTAGGAAGCGTTTTCCGGAGGATCTTAATTTCAGGAATCCTGCCCAAACTGCTCTCTGGCACAGACAATATATTCCAACGCATTCTTTCGATTTTCTTCCATTTCTTCCTCTGTCACTGCCCGTCTTATTTTTGCCGGAGAACCAAGTGCCAGCATCCCATCCGGAATCACCGTTCCCTGCGTCACCAGTGCACCGGCTCCGACGATTGCATTTTTTCCGACTTTTGCACCATTTAACACAATCGCCCCCATACCGATCAGTGCACCGTCACCAATCTCACACCCATGAATGATTGCCTTATGTCCAACCGTTACATAACTTCCGATCATCACCGGAAATCCCGGATCTGCATGCAGCACACAACCATCCTGAATATTGCTGCCTTCGCCGATCTCAATCCGATCATGATCTCCTCTGACTACGGACTGATACCAGACACTGCTGCCTTCTGCCATGGAAACGTCTCCTATAATATCTGCACTGGCAGCCACATAGACATCCGTAAAATTCTTTTTCTGAACAGTCTCTGCACATTCTTCCTTTTTTTCCATCATTTCTCTATCCTTCTTTTATTTGAATGCCTCTGATATACTCTTGCCGATTCCGTCACTGCCAGTCCACCCTCGCTGGTTTCCTTCAGACAAGGCGGAAGCTGATTCCCGATGCGCCGCATACTGTCGATCACATCATCCGGTGCGATGGCACTTCGTATGCCTGCCAATGCCAGCTGGGCAGATGTTACCGCATTCACTGCTCCGCAGGAATTACGTTTGATACATGGTACTTCCACCAGACCAGCTACCGGATCACAGACCAGTCCAAGCATATTTTTCAGAGCCAGTGCCGCCGCATGCATGATCGTCTCTGCATCCCCTCCCTGAAGACTTGCCAGCGCACCTGCTGCCATAGCACTCGCTGATCCGATCTCCGCCTGACATCCACCGGAAGCTCCCGCCAATGATGCATTTTCAGCGATCACAGTTCCAATGCCTGCCGCCACGTACAGCGCTTTTACCAGGTCTTCCTGCGTTGCTGAAAAGTCCTCTTCATAGCTTAATAAAACTGCCGGAAGTACACCGCAGGATCCTGCTGTCGGAGCTGCCACGATCCGCCGCATACAGGCATTTGACTCACCCATTTTAATCGCTTTCTCCATGACTTTTCCGATAAAGTCCCCGCAGATATTTTTTCCCTGTGCATTATACTGCTGCAATTTTGCGCCATCACCGCCTGCCCGTCCGCTGGCGGAACGAAGTGCACCGTTATAGCTCTGATCCGCCTGCTTCATCGCCTGATACATGATGGTCATTTTTTCAAATGATGCCTCGGCACTGCGCTCATTCTCACTCATATCCGCATTACGGACAATCTCCCAAACTTCACGATTCTGTAAAACTGCCTGTTCCTGCAATTCTCTCAGTGTATGATATCCTGCTGTCATATACCTGTACCCCATTTTTCGTTATCTGTTATCTGTTTTACGCCGTAAGTCCCGGGAAATAAGTCACTTTCTGTACGCCTTCTACTCCGGCAAGCCATACAATTCCATCCTCCGGAATCAACTGGTCGCACTCAACTACCATCACCGCCTGCTGTCCTTTTGCAGAACGGTACACCTGCATGGTTGCAATATTGACATTCTTCTTAGCTAACATGGAAGTTACCGCCACGATACATCCGGGCTGGTCGATATTATGCACGATCAACGTCGGACATTCTCCGGAAAAACCGGTATTGATACCATCAATTTTATCAATGCTGATCCGTGAACCTCCGATAGAAGAAATCTGAACCTCCGTCTGCTTTCCGCTAATGCCATTCAGACAGATTACTGCCGTATTCGGATGCGCCTCTTCCAGCCTGGCTTCCCCGAATGCTACTTCCATGCCTCGCTGTGCGGCAATCTCATAACTATCCGCAATCTGGTAATCATCTGTCTGCATTCCCAGCAGACCTGCCACAATAGCTTTTCTTGTTCCATGTCCTTCTCCGGTTGCAAGAAAAGAACCATACAGCAGTATCTCTGCTTTCTGAATCGGCTCCCCAAGCAGTTTCCCTGCCACATAGCCCATACGGACTGCCCCTGCTGTATGGGAACTGGAAGGGCCTACCATGATCGGTCCAACAATATCAAATAAATCCATATCCGTTATCTCTCCTATTTTCCAAAAAATTATCATCATGCGAAAGAAAAAACCTTATCAGATTTTAACATTTCATACAACCTCAGCAGCTATGGCTATGGAGCTGTATTGTAAAGAGCATGGCATCTCCGGTCGTCTGATTCCCGTTCCAAGGGAACTATCCGCCGGCTGTGGACTGGCCTGGCGTATAGAGCCTGAAGAATATGCTCGTTACAAAGATGATCTTCTTGACACCAATGTTGAAATCGAACAAAATGTGGAACTGATGATTTAGTCTGATTAAAGAATAATTCGTACGGCATCTTTTGCCCCAACATCATAGAAATACGGTCGTAGAAATAATTTTTTCCTTGACACATTCCCTCCTTATCATATATAGTAGAGTCAATAAGAGGGAGTAACCTACGTGATTCCACGTTTACGGTGTCGTCAGTACGATGTGAAACATCCGGTGTCGTAAGCAAACGGTGAGACTTTTATTGTACATTGATTGTGCAATAAGGGTCTCTTTTTTCATTCAAAGATTCCTGAGTTTGCATAATCAACAAGCAAATTGCAGATAACATGATGCAGACAGATACAAGGAGGATTAACATGAAAGAAATGTATCAACTGACCGCAACGCAGGTTATGAAACACTTTAACAGCCCCATAGACGGACTGACATCCACACAGGCAGAGGAACGCCGCCGCACATCAGGCTGGAACGAACTGACCGCTGCGAAATCGAAACCTTTATGGAAACTTTTTCTGGAACAATTTCAGGATTTTCTTGTAATCATTCTCATTATTGCGGCAATCATATCCGGACTGCTTGGTGACGCAGAAAGTGCTGTCGTTATTCTGGTCGTTATCACTCTAAATGCCATTCTTGGAACAGTACAAACCCGACAGGCAGAACGTTCTTTAAACAGTTTAAAAAACTTATCCGCACCAAAAGCATCCGTATTTCGTGACGGAAGTGTTGTGCAGCTTCCTGCCAGAGACCTGATTCCAGGCGATATCGTCCTTTTGGAAGCCGGTGATATCGTTCCTGCTGATGGCCGGATTATGGAGTGTGCCGGTTTAAAAATTGATGAAAGTGCCCTGACTGGTGAGAGTCTCAGTGTTGATAAAATCACCGATGCTATTCCAGACCAGGTAGCGCTTGGTGATCGCAGAAACATGGTATTTTCCGGTAGTTTCATTACCAATGGGCGCGGAAAAATTATTATTACTGACATCGGCATGCATACAGAAGTCGGCAAGATCGCGAATCTTTTACACAATACCTCTGCGAAACGAACTCCGTTGCAAATATCACTTGATTCTTTCGGCAAAAAACTTTCCATGGCTATTTTAGTCTTTTGTGGAATCTTGTTTGGAATCAGTGTTTTTCGCGGTGAATCGATTGGAAATGCCTTTTTATTTGCTGTCGCTTTGGCAGTTGCCGCTATTCCGGAAGCATTAAGTTCCATTGTTACGATCGTTTTATCATTTGGTACACAAAAAATGGCAAAAGAACATGCCATTATTCGAAAACTTCAGGCAGTAGAAGGACTCGGAAGCATCTCCGTCATCTGTTCAGATAAAACCGGAACTCTGACTCAAAATAAAATGACAGTGGAAGACTATTATGTAAATGGACAGTCTGTTCCTGCAGATGAGACAACACCTTCTGATACTTCTAATAAATTACTGTATTTTGCCAGTGTGTTATGTAATGATGCAAGAATTGAACAGGAAAATAAAGAAATCGGCGATCCGACGGAAGTCGCCTTATTGCAGATGAAACCACAGATGCACATTGCTATTTCTGAAATACAGGCAAAATATCCAAGAATCGACGAACTTCCTTTTGACAGTGATCGTAAAATGATGTCAACACTG
>ERZ826242.3187-NODE-3187-length-12376-cov-3.329925_pt1 | contig 12376 bp, 8 predicted proteins | sample MGYA00519871_ERZ826242 | MGnify/ENA primary metagenome ERZ826242 (study PRJEB31778, sample SAMEA3449226) | human gut metagenome | biome: human gut; feature: human-associated habitat; material: faeces | place: United Kingdom | collected 2010/2012 ...
TATATATGAAGCGACGAAGGCACTGATCGGGGCAGGACATACAAGAATCGGAATCATAAATGAAATTAATTTTCCAAGTATGCTGCCTTGCGTGAAATCTGCCTTATCATTTACTTTTTCTCTACTCAATGTCAACTCTCCTTTCGCTCATGACCTGATAAAATTTCTTTATTGTCTGAATCATACAATCTGCTTCCTCATCAGAAATCATGTCCAGATACGGAGCCAGTCTGCTGTAATAGTTTCTGTCGTACTTATCAGACAATTCTTCTCCACTTTTTGTAATCGCAATATACGTAACTCTCCCGTCTTCGTCTGAAGAAATCTTCTTGAGATATCCCTTCTCTTCCATAGCTTTGACTGTTCTCGTGACACCTGGTCTTGGAAGATTTAACGCATCACTAATATCAGATACCTTCACATACTCTTTTGTTTTCTGCAGCGTATGAATAACATCAAGATATTGGATATATGCCGGACTAACACCATCTGGAAGCTTTGGAAGCAGTTCTCTGATTCTTTTTGCCATATAGCAGGCATCAAGCATCCGTTTTATTTTCTCAGAATCCATGTTTTCTCCTTTCTTGTTTTGGTGGTCAATTATAGTAATCTTCTATATAATTACCATTGATAATTATTTTAGTTACCATTGGTAATTATACGATGTTGTTTTTTTAATGTCAAGCTGCTTTTTATAATAAAAAACCGGGGGCAAATTGCTGCCCACGGTCAAAAAAAGTACACGATCAGTCATGTCTTTCTTCCATATTATCATATGTTTCACAAAATCGTGCTGCAAAGGATGCCGGCTCATCTGCTGCATATAAATGAGACAGATCTCCAAAGGACTGCATACGAAAGCTTGCAATACCTTCTCTTCTCTCCTCTGTGTACAATGTTGTCACAGAAGACGGTGCCGCTGCTGTCCCATGCCAAAGAACAACTGGTGATATTCCAAGCAGATGACCAAGCATCACGCACTCTACACCAAAATGGCAAAACAGCACAATCGTATCTCTGTTTGCATGCTCTGCACGATAATAGCCATTCTCTCTTGTATATCCATGCTTTTTTAACAGTGAATCCAGACCATCATACACCCATGCTGATTCAGTATCTGCCTTTGCCTTTTTCATAAATGGTGTGTTCATCCACTGATCCTTATCATAATATGCTGGCTCACTTGTCCAACGAGCAGGAAGCAAATCCCAACAAACCTTATAAGTACCAGTATCCTCATCAATCGCCGGTGCCTCGAACTCACGAAGCCACTTAAACTCAGTCGCTGTCATACCAAGCTTCTTTAAGGTCAAGTATGCTGTATCCTTTGCACGGCCAAGCGGTGATGTATAAATATAGGTATGTTCCTTCTGCAGCTGTTTTTCCATGCGAACAGAAAGAAATTCTGCTTCTCTCCATCCCTTTTCTGTCAAAGAGTCAATCTCATAATTTGGATCGCCATGGCGAACAATAATAAGTCTCATTTTTCTTTCCTTTCTATATTTAATAGTTTCAATTTCCACTTATTTTCACCATGATTTTAGCATAACAGCAAAAATGTGACAAGTGCAAATATTGATTTTAAAATTCAGCAGCCTTAAACGCGTCATGCTACGAAAGCCCTTCGGTGCAATGGTTTCGTCGCCGGACCAAACTCCGCAGGTTCCTTTTATGTTCTTTCTTATTATACATTACTTTGAAAGACCTGCTCCAAGTGTCCGGCTCGTGAAATCCATTCACCTTCGAGCTTTGCCACAATATTGTTAACTTCGAATCTGAATCTTCTCTGCTGCCGTGCAGGCATAAAGATCACCAAGTGTCTTCTGATAAAATTCCCGGTACGCTTTTGGGCAGGTAATCGTCAACTTTTCAATAGGATCTTTCATCGACATCTGTTTTTGCGTCTTATCTTTTCTTACCTGTGTCAGTATTGCCTTTACATGTTCGCCAAATTCAAGATACTCTGTCTGTGTCGTTTTCGTTTGCCAAATAGTCTGATGCAGCGAAATCTCTTTTTCGTATTGACGATAATATTCCTGAAAGATATAGTCTGTCATATACGGTGTATAAATCGCATACAGCTTAAGGATTCCAAGAAGACTGTAATACAGCGCAGTCTGACCAGATCTGCAATTTTCTTCTCCATGCTTTTGTGGCTGATAAAGGCGTTCTTTTGCAATTTCAATATAAAAATCGCAGAAATCGCTCCAAAAAAGCTCATCAATTTCATGGCGTGCCTGTCCGATCTCAAATTCGTTTAGAAGCTGTGCTGCGCGAATCGTTGTCTCATTTACGCGTTCCATGATCCAGCGATCTATCGGAAGCATTTTTTCTTCCTTCATCGCATTCTCTGGTGTAAACTCATTCAACTGAAGAATTGCAAATTTAGATGCATTGTACAGCTTATTTAAAAAACGTTTTGAAATTTTTAGTTCTTCCTCGCTGAAAAATGTATCTGTTCCTAGCTTGCTGTTTGCCGCCCAGTAGCGCATCGCATCCGCAGAATGTTTTTCTATCAGCATCATCGGTGAATTGGACGCATTATTTTTTGACTTGCTAATTTTTTCTCCCGGCTTTGCCAAGACAAAACCACTAATCATTATATCTTTCCACGGAACCTGTCCTGTATGATACAGACTCTTTACGATAGTATAGAATGCCCATGTACGAATGATCTCATGTGCCTGACTTCGCATTCCCATTGGAAAAATCTCATCTGAAATGTCGTCAGTCTCTTTATAGTGTGCATTGATTAATGGTGTTACTGACGATGTTGCCCATGTATCAAACACAGCCGTCTCTGGAATAAACTCATTACAGCCGCACGTACATGCTTTTAATGGACTCTGCTCAAGCGGATTTACTGGCAGTTGGCTCTCCTCTGCAAAAATCGGTTTGCCACACTTTTTGCAGTACCATACTGGAAATGGAACACCAAAATAACGCTGTCTTGAAATACACCAATCCCACTTTAAGTTTTCAACCCAAATTTTATAGCGGTTCTTCATATGCTCTGGATGCCATCGAATCTCATCTGCTGCCTTTAAAAAACGGTCCTTCTCTGAGAGAACATCAATATACCACTGTTTTGACATAATGAACTCAACCTCATGCTGACAACGCTCATGAACAGCAACCATATGGCGAATCGTCTCTTGTTTTACCAAAAGATTTTGCTTCTTTAGTAATTCAATGATATACGCTCTGGCCTTTTTTACAGTCATTTTCCCTATAAAATCAATTTTCTCGCTGATTGTTCCATCTGCAAGAATCACTTCCTTAGATGTTAACTTATGCTTCTGATACCACTCAACGTCGGCTGAATCACCAAATGATGCACACATAACTACGCCAGTTCCCTTGTCCATCGCTACAGTATCATCTGCAAGAATTGGAATTTCAAAATCATATAACGGAACTATTGCTTTCTGACCGATAAACTTCTTATATCGCGTATCATCTGGATGAACAAAAATGCAGGCGCATCCAGCAAGCAGTTCTGGTCTTGTTGTCGCAATCAAGAGATTGCCAATAGGTGTAGTAAAATTCAGATAGTTAAATACCGTCTCACACTCTTTTGTCTCAAGCTCGGCCTGTGCAATTGAAGTTTGGCATTCAGTACACCACAGTACTGGAGATGTCTTCATGTAGGCTTTTTTCTTCTTTGCCAGCTCAATAAAAGAGCGCTGTGAAATTCTTTGTGCCCGATCTGATACTGTCTGATACTGCAAATTCCAGTCTACACTAAAACCCAGACGACTCCACAGTTCTTTAAACTCGCCCTCGTAAGTTCCTATCGTTTTCATACACTTTGCCCGAAATTCACTTCGAGGCATCTGATTTGCCCGAATTTTTTCATCGCGCTCAACTAAGCGCTCTGTCGGCAGTCCATTATCATCAAAACCAAATGGATAAAATACATCGTATCCCTGCATCCTCTTAAAACGCGCAATCATCTCTGCCTGTGTATAGGAAAATACATGACCAATATGAAGCTTTCCGCTTACAGTCGGCGGCGGCGTATCAATTGAAAAGATTTTTCTCTCTTTTCCATTCTGATAGCGATAGATATCATTATCCTGCCACATTTTCTCCAATGCTTTCTCTGCCTTTTGAAAATCATACTTTTTTTCCATTACAGATTCCTCCTGAATATAAAGATTATCCAACACAGACAAAAAAACGCCCTGAGCCAAACGCCCAGGGCGAACATACATGTCCGTGGTACCACCTAGATTCAGAAATACTTCTGCACTCAATACAATACGAGAATCTATTTTTAATTCCGATATTGCTTCCCTTGATAACGGTGGGAATCTCCGTTGGAGTCTACTAAAGCTGTAAAAATATACCTGTTCGATCCAAAGCTCAAAGGCTACTTCCATGCGTCCTTCACGAAATTTTTCACCAACCAATTTCTCTCTGTCCATCCGGAAACTGCATGTACTCCTCCTCGTCAATGCTTTTTGTCTGTAATTGTTACGCACAGTATATCACAAAAATATGCAATGTCAAGCTTTTTATTATTTTTATTTATCCCAACGTCTGCACAACTTTTCAATATCTTCTGTGAAACGGCGAATATCTTTATTGGCACCTTCTCTGTATTTTTTTACAATAGCAAGAAGCTGCTGTGCTGCATCAAACAGTTTTCGATATACATCACTCATCCGGCCTTCTCTTGGCTGATAATCCTTCTTAACATACTCTCTTGTTCCTTCACGAATTTTTTGATCTGACAGCAAATCCCACGATTCTCCTGTGTATGGTGCCGTTGCATTAATCCCATAGGTAGTTGTCAAAAGAGATGCAAATGAATCTGTGACAGTATCCTCTCCATGAACAACAAATACATGTGTTGGCTTAGGTGCAATATGGCTTACCCAGCGCACAAGTCCTTCTCTGTCTGCGTGACCGCTTATTCCCGTCATGCGTGCAATTCGTGCCTTTACACAAATTTCTTCTCCAAAAAGTCTTATATTTTTTGCACCGCCTAACAGCACGCAGCCAAGGCTTCCCTCTGCCTGATAACCAGCAAATAAAATGGTGCATTCTGGTCGCCAAAGATTATGCTTTAAATGATGACGGATTCGTCCGGCATCGCACATGCCAGATGCTGAGAGAATGACCTTGGGTTTTGGATCTTCATTGATAGCACGTGATTCCTCTACGCTGACGGACAATCGAAGTCCCGGAAAACGAATCGGATTAATTCCCTGACGCACAAGTGCCATGGCTTCCTCATCAAAGCATTCCTGTGTATTTGTCATAAAAATATTTGTAGCCTCCACAGCAAGCGGACTATCCACAAAGACTTCTGTATGTTCAAATTCTGGCAGTTCATGATCTACCTTAAGCTGTCTTAAAAAATATAATATTTCCTGTGTACGTCCAACTGCAAAACAAGGGATCACTAAATTTCCGCCGGCAGCAAGTGTCTCCTTTAAAATTTGCTTTAACTCACTTTTACAGTCTAAAAGAGAAATGCCCTGATCATGACTTCTATTTCCATACGTTGATTCCATAACAACATAATCGGCATCGTCCACATATAATGGATCTTTAATCAATGGCTGATTCGTATTTCCAATATCACCGGAGAACACAATTTTCTTTGTATGTCCTTCTTCTGTCAACCATACCTCAATAGACGCTGAGCCAAGCAAATGGCCAACATCTCTCATCCTGATTTGAATGCCTGGTGCAATATCAATCTTTTTTTCATATTCACATGGAACAAAATATGTCAGCACATTTTCTGCATCCTCAATAGTATAGACAGGAACCACCGGCTCTGCATCACTTCTCTTATTTTTTCTGTTTTTCCACTCTGCTTCAGACTCCTGAATATGAGCGCTATCCTTCAACATGATTCGACATAGCTGCGTCGTTGCCTTTGTTGCAAAAATACTTCCACGAAAACCATTTTTATAAAGATACGGTAGCATTCCAGAGTGATCAATATGCGCATGCGTCAGAAAAACATAATCAATCTGGGAAATTGGAAACGGCAGTTCTTCATTCACATAAATATCACGTCCCTGCTCCATGCCACAATCAACAATAATCTTCTTATTACATGCCTCCAGACAATGACAGCTTCCTGTCACTTCATGAGCAGCTCCATTAAATGTTAATTTCATAGCAAAACCCTCCTTTTTCAGTTTTTCTTATACTTCTATATATATTATACTATTTCTATCTCTATAAATCCAGACTATTTTCTTACAATTATATTTCATGATTTTGTATAAGAGCCATTTCTTTACGATACGAAGATGGAGTCATTCCCGTTATTTTTAAAAATGTGCGGTTAAAATAACTTATGCTGTTAAAGCCACATAATGACGCTACCTCACTGATTTTTTTGGAAGATCTGGCAAGCATCTGGCTGCTGTTTAACACTCTGCATCTGTTTAGATAACAAAATGGTGTCATTCCTGTCCATGCCTGAAACAATCTGCAAAATTGACCTCTGCTTAGATGGACCAAACTGGCAAGTTCTTCAAGCGTTAAATCTTCCATGTAATGTGTCTCAATATATGACACTGATTTTTGCAGATATTCAAGCTGCGGCCTTCTTTTTTTTGCATCTGGATAAAATGACTTTAAATGATGATCATACAATTTTTGCCAGATCATTAAAAACGTTCCCTGAATCAAAAGTTCCTTTGCTGCAATTTTCTCCTCATCCATAGAAAATATAAATTTCAACTGCGTTAATATTTCCTTATGCCAATTTTTTTCTGACGTAAATGTTACGGCATACTTCCATGATCCACTGCACACAGGATACATATATTTTTGAAAGCATTCTGAGTTATGCGGTGAAATAAGCCATAGCGGATCAGCTACTGCGGCATGAAATAAAACAGTCCCTTTAGTTCTTGCCCAATGCATAAGCTTTGGAGGCACGAAAATACCATCTCCTTTCTTTAAAAGAAATGCATGATTTTCAATAAAAAACTCTACTTCTCCTTCCTCCACATAGAAAAACTCCAGTTCTGGATGCCAGTGAAGATAAAGTGCTGGGAAGTTTTTTTCTGGCAGCACTGCTACACCATCTGTTTCTGTAGGAATTTCTATTTTTGTTGTATGAACAGACACTGGAACAAAATGAGATTTGTGAGGTACTGTTTCTCTATATTGATCTTTTTTCTGTGTACTCATTTTCACGCCCCTTTCTTTTCTATATCGTAACACATTTTAAAAAAATGCGCAATATAGTGCTACTTTTTGATACCATTTTTCAAGTATTTCTTTTTTATTTTTTGTATGATAAAGCTATCAAATGATGTCAATACAAGATGATAATTGACAGAAAGGTGGATTTATGAATACTATGCATCAAGAGGGCAATGCCCTTATTTACGAAAATGATGGAGAACTTTTACGTATTGAACCTTGGGGCAAGAATAGTCTGCGTGTTCGCTCTGTTATGCAGGGTCAAATCTGTGATACTGACTATGCACTTATTGAGCTGAATGAAGCTGATAAAGCAATTGTAACATCGATTTCAGTATCCGAATATGAAGCAAGTATTACAAACGGAAAAATAACAGCACGCATTGAAGTAAGCAACTGGAATCACAAATGTGTCATTTCCTACTACAACCAGAACAAAAAGCTGCTGCTTAAAGAAACAGGCGACGGCGGTGCTCTCAATAAAGACAGCAGACGCTTCCACGGAATTATTGGCGGTGCTTACAACCTGCATGTTTCCTTCGCATCTGCTCAAAATGAAAAGCTGTTTGGAATGGGTCAGTATCAGCAGGATGATCTTGACTTAAAATATACCACACTTGAACTTGCACATAGAAATTCTCAGGCAAGTGTTCCTTTCGTTCTTTCCAGTCTTGGCTATGGCTTCTTATGGCATAACCCAGCTATTGGTCAGGTTACATTTGGAAAAAATGTGACAGACTGGTATGCAGCAAGCACCAAGCAGATGGATTATTGGATTACAGCCGGAGATACCCCTGATGAAATTGAGCAGGCATATGGACGAGCTGTTGGAACTACACCAATGATGCCAGAATATGGACTTGGCTTTTGGCAGTGCAAGCTTCGTTATTGGAATCAGGAGCAGCTTCTTTCTGTTGCCAGAAAGTACCATGAGAAAAAAATCCCAGTCGATGTGATTGTATGTGATTTCTTCCACTGGCCAAAAATGGGTGATTTCCGATTTGAAGAAGAATTCTTCCCAGATCCTGATGCCATGGTTAAGGAATTAAAAGAGATGGGCATGGAGCTTATGGTTTCTGTATGGCCGCAGATTGACACGCAAAGTGAAAATTTTGCAGAAATGAAACAAAAAGGACTCCTCGTTAAAACAGAGCACGGTGTTGAAATTTGTATGCGTTTTGGCGGTGAAAGTGTTTTCTTTGATCCTACTAATCCTGCTGCACGCCGCTATGTATGGGATAAATGCCGTCAAAACTATTATGATAAAGGTATCCGCGTATTCTGGCTGGATGAAGCAGAGCCTGAATATCTTGGCTATGATTATGATAACTATCGCTACTATCTTGGACCAGATATCCAGATTGGAAATGTTTATCCTCAGTATTTTTCCCGTACCTTCTATGAAGGTCTGAAGGAGCAGGGTGAAAAAACAGTTGTAAATCTTGTCCGCTGTGCGTGGGCTGGCAGCCAGCGCTATGGTGCACTCGTTTGGTCTGGTGATATCCACAGTGACTGGCCAACATTCCGTCGTCAGGTCAGTGCAGGATTAAATATGGGAATTGCTGGTATTCCGTGGTGGACAACTGATATCGGCGGCTTTTCAGGTGCACGTCCAGAAGATCCACGTTTCCAACAGCTTTTTGTTCGTTGGTTTGAGTGGGGAACATTTTGCCCTGTTATGCGTCTGCACGGTGATCGTGACTGCGATGACAGACGTGTATTTCACGCAGATGGTCGTCCGGCGCTCTTTACTGGCGGTGACAATGAAATTTGGAGCTATGGTGCAGAAAATGAAATAATTTTAACACGCTATATCTTCTTAAGAGAGCTGATGCGTCCATATACAAGAAAACTGATGGAGGAAGCTCATCTGTACGGCAAGCCTGTTATGCGTCCAATGTTTTACGATTTCCCAGAGCAGGATGTTTGCTGGGAATTAAAGGAACAATATATGTTTGGACCTTCTATCCTCGTTGCACCGATTCTTTACGAGGATCAGAATGAGCGCGATGTTTATCTTCCATCTGGTAATAAATGGACATTGCTCATGAATGGTGAAGTTTACGAGGGCGGTCAGACACTTCATGTAACTGCTCCAATCGATGAAATACCTGTATTTATTCGAGAGGGCGGTCCAGATCTTGTTGATGGTTGGAAAAAAATTAGAGAAAATCACGAAATTTAACTTTTTTTTGAATTTCCCTCTATCATATTTTTGAATTTTCCTTTATAATAAGAAAGGTTAAGGAAGTCTCTTATCCCGCTTTGATCTACAAAAAACGACTAAAGGAGAATATCATGTCAAAGAGAACAGACATCAACAAAGTTTTGATTATCGGATCTGGCCCCATTATTATTGGTCAGGCCTGCGAATTTGACTATTCCGGAACACAGGCTTGTAAGGCTCTTCGCAAGTTAGGTTATGAAATTGTCCTGGTTAACTCCAACCCGGCAACCATCATGACAGACCCGGAAATTGCCGATGTTACCTACATTGAACCGCTCAATGTACATCGTCTTGAACAGATTATCGCAAAAGAGCGTCCGGACGCACTTCTTCCAAATCTTGGCGGTCAGTCTGGTTTGAATCTTTGTTCAGAACTTGCAAAAGAGGGCATTCTGGACAAATATCACGTTCAGGTAATCGGTGTTCAGATTGATGCTATTGAACGTGGTGAGGATCGTATTGAATTTAAAAAATCAATGAATAAGATCGGCATTGAAATGGCACGCAGTGAAGTTTCCTATTCAGTTGATGAGGCACTCGCAATTGCTGATAAGCTTGGCTATCCAGTTGTTCTTCGTCCTGCCTACACAATGGGAGGTGCCGGCGGTGGTCTTGTATACAACAAGGAAGAGTTAAAGACCGTTTGTGCAAGAGGTCTTCAGGCCAGTCTTGTAGGCCAGGTTCTTGTTGAGGAGTCCATTCTTGGTTGGGAAGAGCTTGAGTTAGAGGTTGTTCGTGATGAAGAAGGAAACATGATCACTGTATGTTTCATTGAAAATATTGACCCTCTTGGTGTTCATACAGGTGATTCCTTCTGTGCTGCTCCAATGCTTACCATTTCCAAGGAGCTTCAGGCGCGTCTTCAGGAGCAGGCTTATCGCATCGTTGACTCCGTACGTGTAATTGGTGGTACAAACGTGCAGTTCGCTCATGACCCTGTTAGTGATCGTATCGTTGTCATTGAGATCAATCCAAGAACTTCTCGTTCTTCCGCTCTTGCATCTAAGGCAACTGGTTTCCCGATTGCTCTTGTTTCTGCTATGCTGGCAGCCGGACTGACCTTAAAGGATATTGAATGTGGAAAGTATGGCACTCTTGATAAATATGTTCCAGACGGTGACTACGTTGTTATCAAGTTTGCTCGCTGGGCATTTGAGAAGTTTAAGGGTGTTCAGGATAAGCTTGGCACACAGATGCGCGCTGTTGGTGAAGTTATGAGTATCGGAAAGACTTACAAAGAAGCTTTCCAGAAGCTTTTTGTAGTAAGGCTTTTCGATCGTTGCGATAATGCCAAGCAGCTTGTCAAACATTTCATCGACATTTTTCTTCGTGCATGGCATATAGTCGTTGATATCGTATTCCCCTTCTTCAGCGATACGGATCTTCTTAATTGTCAACTGGAGAGTGTTGTTAAATGAGGTAACCTGACCGTCAACCTTAACATAGTTCATGGATTCAAAATGTCCAATTCCGCTGTTTAGTTCCCAGATCTTACCATCCATTGTTCCGCTGGCATCTACCAGCTGCAGAGAATAGTAGGATTTACCTGATTTTGTCTTTCCTGTGATCTTGTTTTTGCAGAGGTAAACCTCTGAAACCATTTCGCCTTCGCGAAGCTCGTGTATATATCTCATAATGTAAGCCTTCCTGTTATTTAGTTCCGAAAATTCTGTCGCCGGCATCACCGAGACCCGGGCAGATGTAAGCATTTTCATTTAAGCATCTGTCAAGCTGACCAACATAGATCTGGATGTCCGGGTGATCCTTCTGAAGTCTTTCCAGACCTTCGGGAGCAGCGATGATACACATGAATTTGATATTCTTGCCGCCGTGCTGTTTGATAAATGAAACAGCTTCGGAACCGGAACCGCCGGTTGCTAACATTGGATCAACAACAAGGATTGTTCTCTGCTCGATAGGATCCGGCAGTTTACAATAATATTCATGCGGCTCGTGTGTCTTCGGGTCTCTGTAGAGCCCGATGTGTCCAACCTTTGCTGATGGAACCAGAGCAAGGATGCCGCTTACCATGCCAAGCCCGGCACGGAGGATCGGTACAACTGCCATCTTCTTACCTGAGATCATAGGAGATTTGCAGGTTTCAATCGGAGTCTTGATCTCTACATCTTCTGTAGGCAGATCACGAAGTGCTTCGTAGCCCATAAGCATAGCGATTTCTTCTACAAGTGTACGGAATTCATTTGTTCCGGTGTTCTCGTTTCTTAACATTGATATTTTGTGTTTGATCAAAGGATGATTCATAATTGTGACATTACTCATATCGGTAACCCCTTTTCGTAAAATTTTTAACTGTGTATAATTCTACCATAAGACAACAGGAAATTAAACCCTGCGATACCGGAAAAATCAACGGAAATCATTTCAGACAGACATAAAAAATCATCGACCGCGCCAACAGAACAGTTTTTAGAATGATCAGGAAAAACTGTCGGTCGGCAGGACCGATGATTTTGTAAAATATAATATTAATCGTCCGGCAGATCGTTATAGTACATTTTGATCGCATTTGTGCTCTTTTCCAGAACTGCCATTGTCGATGGAAGAGGAACCGCGATCAGATCGTCGAATTCAAATTCACCAAGCTCCGGTCGGATCTCATATCCAAGATTTCGTTCGTTGATCGAGAAATCAGCTTGAAACTGGTAATTGTTTCCTCTGGCGTCCAAGCGGATCCATTTCTTGACATCCGGTTCAAATACTGCATTCAGTGCATGAAGTGCCAGCTTGTTATCATATGTGAATCGTTTGATCCTCTGGTAGCAGAATCCGGTGTAAATACCATTTGCACGCATCAGTGCGGCTAACAGATTTGCCTTTGAATAGCTGATACCGGTTTTCTTTTCCAGAACATCTGATGCAGAGATCGTGATCGTGGAATCTTTGGCGTCCCAGGTGTGATCAATTTCATCTCTGACAAAATAATATATGGTTTCTATTTTTTCG
>ERZ826242.3190-NODE-3190-length-12353-cov-4.173931_pt1 | contig 12353 bp, 9 predicted proteins | sample MGYA00519871_ERZ826242 | MGnify/ENA primary metagenome ERZ826242 (study PRJEB31778, sample SAMEA3449226) | human gut metagenome | biome: human gut; feature: human-associated habitat; material: faeces | place: United Kingdom | collected 2010/2012 ...
ATGCGGTTCGATAGCTGTCGATGAGCACCTTTACATCGTTTGTGTTAAAGTTGAAATGAAGTTGTATGCCGTATAATTCCTCTGCAGCATCAAGCTGATCATCAAAAGGGTGGTATTATATCACTCCCTGCGGTAGAATTAAATCAGGAATTCCCTTAATTATCGTTGTCTGTACCGGGTCGGAGTGATGCCGTATTCCTTTTTGAACGCATTCTGGAAATGGGACTGGCTGGAGAAAAGGAGATAATCGCTGATATATGCGAGGCTGTATTCAGAGTGTCGCAAAAGGCCCCGCGCCTCTTTCAGCTTACATTTCATGATGAACTGACCGACCGTCATGCCCATTTCCGCATGAAAATGGTCTGTCAGCCATGCACGGCTCCGGCCGATATGCTCGGCTACATCGTCCAGCCCAATGCGGGCATTGGTGCGGTTTTTGATGAAACGGACGGCCTTGTAAATCTGGGGCGACATATCCTTCGGTACCTGACTTTGCGCCACCCGCTCGGTAAAATCCATCACCAGATTGTACTGCAGGGTTTTGACCAATTCCTCGGAGGAGGCGCTTTCGCATTCCTGAATATACAGGTCGATAAGCCGGTACGACTCTTCCACATCCATGCCGCCGCCGATGGCGCCCACTTTGCCTACCATAGTGGCAAAGCCAATCAGCAGATTTTTTGCCTGACGCAGAGGATTATTGGCGAGTTTACCCTCGTTGAGCTGCCGTATCTTCATTGCGCTCATGAGAAATGTTTTTATTTTGTCCGTATCGCCCTGTTTTACCAGCTCCAGCAGCTGGGTTTCAAACAGATAGGTACCGTGTTCAATGTGTTCTTCTTTGTCTGCCACGGTGGTCATGGTGTGCTGTGCGGCAATTTGCGTTTCTGCGGAAACGTCGTTCAATGCAAAGTGATCGATAACCGAAATGAACTTCCCGTTGATTTGACAGTGCAGGAAAGCCAACAGATTCAAAAACTGATTGTAGGTGCATCTGGGCAATGTGGACAGAAAATCGGTGATGCCATTCTTTTCGGAGAGAGAAATGGCATTTTTTTGCATAAAGGCATGGACGGTTTCTTCTGTAACAGCGCCGCCAAAGACAGGCCCCAGTATATAGGCGTCCTCCGTTCCTACGACACGAACAATTCCGTACAGACCAATCTCGGCGGTAGCGTACACGGCCGGGTTTTGTTTTTGCGTCAGCAGCTTATATGCGCTGGCATAGAAAATGTCCGATGGCCCAGTATAGGATGAACACAGATACTTCTGATTTTCTCCCCGATAAAAGGCAATGGGGAGATAGTGGGATGCGTGGAACAGATCGCAGAATTGTCTGTACGCTTCCATGATTTCCTCCAATTAGCGGATTTTATAATAGTTTAGCATATTCTGCAATACACTGCAAGAGATTTGCTGTATAATAAACAATATAAGAGTGTAAATTCAGGAAAACTTATGCAAAACAGAAAATCAGGAGAGCAGTATGAGAATAACGATTGATCTGAATGCCGCCACGATTCCGACCGATTACTCCTGGCAGTTCGGTTTGGGGGCAGACCACGCATGGCAGTTTCACCGCATCGATGTGTGCAAGCAGTTGAAGAAGGCCGGAGAGGAGCTGGGCATCCGGCAGGTCCGCTTCCACGGAATGTTCAATGACGATATGTTCACCTACCAGACCGTGCGAACGTTGGCTCCGGTGCTTCCCAGGGGAGGCCCCATTGCGGAAATCCATTTCCGCCAGGTAGCGGACATTCTGGACAATATTCTGGATTGCGGTGTGAAGCCTTTTATGGAGCTTTCCTTCATGCCGGAAGAACTGGCCAGCGGAAAGAAAAGCGGCCTGAAATACAAGAACAACATTACCCCGCCCAGAGACTACGATAAATGGGCAGCTTATATCACAGCCTTTAATTTTCAAAAAATAACGGAGGAAAGAACATGAGCAAACCAATCACGTTACTCAGCAATGGCCTGTTTGAGAAGCCCTTCATGGACTCCAAGGCCAAAACCCGGGCGGTTTCCACCAAGGAGCTGGTGCTTGGTCACCTGATTGGCCCGCTGGGTTTGATTTTCGTGGTCAATACCATTGCGGCACTGGTGGAGAAATTCTTTACCCAGCAGGTCGGTGCCATCTATGGCACGGGCAACATCGAAATGGTGCAGGCCATGGGCGGCCGCTATGAAGTTGTCATGACCGCAGCCAAGCTGCTGGCGGTTGCCATGGGACTTTTGAATGGCTGGTTGGTGCAGCACACCAAATCCCGGCAGGGACGGATGCGCCCATGGCTGCTGATCTACGGCTTTGCGTCCATCATTATCGGCTGCCTGATCTTCCTGTTCCCCGGCAATAACGGCTTGGGCGAGAGCTACTGGTATTTCTTCTTCTTCATGGTGATTTGTTACCATACCATTGGCTGCACATATTTCTATGTATTCCGGGATACCATCATTTCTCTGACCACCCGCAGCCCGTCCGAAAAGCTTCGGGTAAAGTTTTATCGTCAGATTTGCTGGACTATGATTTCCGGCATTGTTATCGGTATGCTCATCACCATGGTAGTGCTGCCCATGTGGCTGGAAAAGGACATCACCGGCTATCCCGTGCTGATGATCATCCTCTCCGTCTGCGCCATTCCTCTGCTTCTGTTAGAGTATTTCTATACCCGTGAGCGCATCAGCGAGGATGTTGCTGCGGAGCATCTGAAAACCGGCAACAACATCCCGCTGAAAGACCAGATGAAGGCTCTGCTCGGCAACAAGTATTTTCTTCTTCTGATGATTCTTGCCACTGTCGGCGGCATTGTGGATAACTTCAAGGGTGGTAACGTTCAGTATTTCTACATCAAGTTTCTGCTTGGCGGCGCGGAAAACTGGAGCATGTTTACCATTTACCAGGTGGTTGCGGGGATTCCGGGCGGTATTGGCGCGTTCCTTGTTTATCCGCTGGCAAAAAAATACGGCATTCGGAATGTAACCATGGCAGGCTACGCCTGTGTTCTTCTGGGAAGCGTTGTCGGCTGGATGTTCCCCAGCTATCTGCCCGTTGCGCTGGCGGCCGGTTTTATCCGCAACTTCGGTATGCTGCCGAACGCCTATGTATTTGCGACTCTTCTGTGCTATGCCTATGACAGCGTGGAACACAAATCCGGCCTGCGTCTGGAGGGCCTCCTGGGTGTTTCGATTATCGTCGCCATCCAGTCGGCTATTTATGCGCCCTTTGCAGGCGGATATGAGTCCTCCATTCTGAAGATGGGCTTTGTGGATATGCAGGGAATTGTGCCGACTGATCAGGTCAAAAGCTTTATGACCCTGGCTTTCTATCTCTTTGATATCATTTTGGCTGTGGCGGCTCTGGTGATTCTGCCTTTCGTGGATATTGAGAAGAAAATGCCGAAAATCACCGCAGACCTTCTGGAACGCCGCAAACAGGCGGCGCTTGCCAACGGCGAAGATTGGGTTGACCCGGAGGAGCAGGCGCGCAGGGAAGTCGAGGAAGCAGAGCGGCAGCAGGAGCTGGCTCGCATCCATGATTTGAAGGAGCACTGCGCCAAAGAGGGATTGGACTTTGAAACAGAAAACGCCAAGTATCTGGCGAAAAAAGCAAAAAAGGAGCAGAAGAAAGCGGCTAAGGTTAAAAAATGATTTTGGATTTTAACGCAAACTGGCGTTTTTGGAAAAAGGGAGGCACACCGGTTTCGGTGTGCCTGCCCCACGACGCCATGCTCTCCGAGCAGAGAAAAGCAGACTGCCGCAACGGCGTCAATACCGGCTATTTCCCCGGAGGTTACTACTTCTATGAGAAAGCCTTTGCGCTGACCGCGCAGGAAGCGGAAAAGTCCGTGGTTATCCACTTTGAGGGGGTATACCAAAGGGCAGCGGTATTCTGCAACGGTCAGAAGGCCGCTTTCCATCACTATGGTTATACTGCCTTTGATGTCGATATTTCCGACAGTGTTCGTTCCGGTGAGAATGTTCTCCGGGTGGAGGTGGACAACACCCTGGAGCCGAATTGCCGCTGGTATACCGGCTCCGGTATCTACCGCCCGGTGCAGCTTCTGATTCGGGACAAGGTGCATATACAATCCGTTCACATGGAAACCCTTTCGGTTTCCCCGACCCGGATTCGGGTGGATGTGGCCACAACCGCAGAAGCACCGGTTCGCGTACAGCTTTTTGACGGGGATACGCCAGTTTGCGAAGGCGTACCCGGGGAACTGGAGGTAAAGGATGCCAGACTGTGGGATGATGAGAATCCCTTTCTTTATCGGCTGACGGTGTCCTGCGGTACGGATGAACGGGAGCTTGCGGTGGGCATCCGCCGCCTCACCTGGGATGCCCGTGAGGGGCTGTGTGTCAACGGCAGGCGGGTGCTCCTGCGGGGCGGCTGTATTCACCACGATCACGGCGTTCTGGGCGCCTGCGATTTTCGGGAGGCAGAAATGCGGCGCATCCGTATCCTGAAGGAAAACGGATTCAATGCCATTCGCTTTTCCCATAATCCGGCATCGCAGATTACGCTGGATGTCTGCGATAAACTGGGGATGTATGTGATGAACGAAACCTTTGACGGCTGGTACATTCCCAAGACCTATCACGATTACTCCCGGGTGTTTGATAAGAACCGGCAGGAAGATGTGGCGGCCATGGTGGACGCCTCCCGTAATCACCCAAGTGTAATCATGTACTCCGTTGGTAACGAGGTATCGGAAACGGCTGCAAAACGGGGCGTGGAAACCGCAAGAGAACTGACGAATTTTGTCCACAGTCTGGATAATTCCCGCCCGGTGACTGCCGGAGTGAATGTGCTGCTGAACGTCTATGCCCGTATGGGCATCGGTGTTTACAGGGACAAGGGAGATTACCGTCCGGAGGCCCTGCCCCCCGGAAAGCATTACAGCGACAGGAAAACCGGCTCGGCTTTCTTCAACGCAGTCACAAATAAACTCCGGGGATTGATGTTTGTCATGTCCGCAGGACTGCCAGGGGATAAGGCAACCCGGGGAGCGGCGGATGCGCTGGATGTGATTGGCCTGAACTATGCATCCTCCCGGTATGATGCTGATGTGAAGAAGTATCCGAACCGACTGATGGTGGGTTCGGAGACCATGGCGGCAGACCTGCCCTACAACTGGGAGCGGGTAAAGAAATACCCTCAGCTTTTAGGCGATTTCGTGTGGTCTGCGTGGGATTATCTGGGAGAAGCCTGCATCGGCGACTGGACTTACCACTCCTACAAGGGGCTGCCTCTGCTGGCAGGACAGGGTATGATTGACATTACCGGAAAGCCATTGGCTGCGATGGGCTTTATGCAGGTGGTGTGGGGCATACGGAAAGCCCCGTTTATAGCGGTTTCTCCGCTGAATCATGCCGGAGAAATTCCAACCATCGGCTCCTGGCAGTTTACCAATGGCATCGACAGCTGGAACTGGCCAGGCTGCGAGGGAGTAAAAGCAAAAATCGAAGTATTTGCGGATGCGGCGCAGGTGCGGCTGGAGTTGAACGGCAGAGCAATCGCGAAAAAAGCGGTCAGGAAATATCGGGCGGTATTTTCCGCGGCCTACGTGCCCGGCGAGCTGACCGCGGTTGCGTTGGACCGAGCCAGCAGGGAAATCAGCCGTTTCAGCCTGCGCAGCGGTACGGCAGGGAAAAAACTGACTGTCAGGCAAAGCAAACCGGTACTCCGGGCGGACGGGCAGGACCTCTGCTATCTGGAAATCGAGTTTACAGACGACAGCGGCAATCTTCTGCCCGCTGTTGAGCAGGAAGTGGATGTGCAGGTGTCCGGCGCGGCAGCCCTTGCGGGCTTCGGCAGCGCCCTTTGCAAGACGGATGAAGTATTTAATAAGACCTGTCACAATTCCTACCGGGGCAGATGTCTTGCAGTCCTGCGTGCCGGGAATACCCCGGGCACAGGAACCGTCGGAATTTACGCGCAGGGCTGCAAAAGCGTTATGTGTAAATATGAGGTGAAATGACATGAAAAAAGCACAGAATTTCGGCGCCCGTACACCGGAAGTATCCGAAAGAGAAACCAGGCATCGGTTCCTTGCCCGCACCGCCGCAGCGGAAGGGATGGTTTTGCTGCAAAACAACGGCGTTCTTCCGCTGAAAACAGACAAAATTGCCCTCTATGGCCCCGGCGGCCGGATGACCGTCAAAGGCGGCTCCGGCAGCGGCGAAGTCCGGGAGCGTAAAAGCGTCAATGTAGAAGAAGGCCTGAGAAATGCAGGCATTCTTTTGCCCACCACCCTTTGGATGGACCGCTTTGCGGAAAAGTATCAGCGGGATATAGCCGCTTGGCGGGCTATGGTGGAGGAGAAGATCAAGGGCTACTCCCCCCTGCGCACCATGGATATGTTCATCGAAAAGGACAAGTATCCCTGCCCGAACCCGGAATGCACCCCCATCCTGCCAGATGAACTGACAGAGGAAACGGATACCGCCGTCTATGTGCTGTCCCGGCAGGCAGGAGAAAACTTTGACCGCAGGGCAGAGCCGGGCAGCTATTTTCTGTCCGATGTGGAAAAAGAAAGCCTGAAGGTGCTTTCCCGGCACTATGCCAGGCTGATTCTGGTAATCAACTGCGGCAGCGTTATGGACCTGTCCATTTTGGAGGAAACCAGAATAGACGCCGTGGTTCTCATGGGACAGGCCGGCATGGAGGGCGGCAACGCACTGGCCGACCTGCTTCTGGGCAAGGCCAATTTCAGCGGCAGGCTGACAGATACCTGGGCATACCGCTATGAAGACTATCCCTGCGCCGACACGTTCGGCCACCGCAACGGAAATCTGGAGGACGAAGATTATAAAGAGGGAATTTATGTGGGCTATCGTTGGTTTGACAGCTTCGGCATCACCCCCCGGTATCCTTTCGGCTACGGATTGTCCTACACAGAGTTTTCCCATCGCTTTGAAAGCATTGTCTGTGACGGCAGCATGGTTGCGGTAACTGCGGCGGTCAGCAATGTTGGCGCGGTTTCCGGCAAGGAGGTATTGCAGCTTTATGCGGGCAAGCCGGGAAAGACCGTGGATTGCGAGAAAAAGAGTCTTTGTGCTTTCGCGAAAACGTCTGAGCTGAAGCCCGGTGCGGCGGAAAAGACCGAATTGGCCTTCGATCTGCGGGATTTGGCAATTTACGACGAAGCAAATGGCTGCTTCTGTCTGGAAGCGGGAGAATATCCTCTTTATCTCGGAAATTCCGCGGCAAACGCGCAGCCTGTGGCCGTTGCCAGATTGGAGCAGGAATGGGTCACTGAGATTGCAGAGCCCATTCCCGGAAAGAAATGCGGATTCCGGGATGCGGTACCCAAATATGACCGGGCTGTGACGGGCGGTCTGCCATGTGTGGCCGTTTCCGCAGCGGAGACTATGCGCCATTGTGCCCGGAAGGAAGCGCAGAGTCTGAAAGTCCGGCCCTTGCTTCAAAAGCTGACCGACGAGGAGAAAGTTCAGCTTGTAGTAGGCGGAGGGTATCCCATTCGATGCTACAACAATGTAATGGGCGCGGCCGGCCGCACCTGTACCGGACTGCTGAAAAAGGGCATCCCCAACATCGTGCTGGCAGACGGCCCGGCAGGCCTCAATGTGCTGCCCGTAATCGGCGTAGGGAAAGAGGGCTTTCCCCGCTATCCGGACGGGCTTCCCGAGGACTGGAGCTGGGGATGGCTGAAGGGTATCAGGAAGATGCTCCGGAAGATTTCAAAAAATTCCACTCGCCTTTACCGCTATATGACCGCATGGCCCAGCGAAACCGTACAGGCGCAGAGCTGGAATACCGATCTTTTAGAGCACATTGGCGAAGCAATCGGCACGGAAATGCTGGAAATCGGAGTATCCGTCTGGTTGGCGCCGGGTCTGAACATTCACAGGAATCCCCTGTGCGGCAGGAATTTTGAGTATTATTCCGAAGACCCTCTCATTTCCGGAAAAATGGCTGCCGCCGTCACCCGGGGCATCCAGTCCCGGGGAGGCGTGGGCGTCAGCATCAAGCATTTCTGCTGCAACAATCAGGAGGATAACCGCATGAAGGTCTCCTCCAACCTGTCCCAGCGGGCACTGCGGGAAATTTACCTCCGGGGCTTCCGCATTGCGGTGACGGAGGGGAAGCCATGGACGGTGATGAGCTCCTACAACCGGGTCAACGGGCAGTATGTCTGCAACAGCCGCAGTCTCCTGACCGGGGTGCTCCGGGACGAATGGGGCTTTGACGGAGTCGTCATGAGCGACTGGAATGCGACGGAGCAATGTTCTTACGCAGAAGCCCTCAATGCGGGCAACGACCTCATTATGCCCGGCACAAAGCAGGTGTGCAAAAAGCTGTCCGCAGATCCTGCGCTGAACAAATCTGCGTTGAACACCTCGGCGGGCAGAATCCTGAAGCTGATTTTTATGAGTGATACCTGTAAAGAATTTTGATTATGCAAAAGCAAGCCCTCAATCCGTTTCTCCCTCTGAATGAATGTATGCCTGATGGGGAGCCCCATGTATTCGGCGACAGGGTATATCTGTACTGGTCCCATGACCGCATGGGCGGAGACACCTTCTGCGCCGAGCCGTATGCCGTCTGGTCCGCCCCGGTCAGCAACTTATCCGAATGGAGCAACCGGGGCATTTCCTACCGGGCAGAGCAGGACCCACATTACAGTCCGGAGCGGCCCTATCTGTTCGCCCCGGACTGCGTTCAGGGGAACGGCGGCAGGATAACGCCATCGGAAAGCTGGCAAACCATTGCCGCTCCCATGGGCTTTGGCAGCGGAAAGCAGCCGCTTTATCTGCAGTACGCGGGAACTGGCAGTATCGAAATCCGGGAGTTTACACTATCTAAAGGAGCAGGTTATGAAGCAGCAGGTGTTTAACCCATTTCTCCCCTTAACGGAATACGTCCCCGACGGAGAACCCCATGTATTCGGGGATCGGGTATATCTGTACGGCTCCCACGATGAAGCCCACGGCTCTCGCTTTTGCGTCCGGGATTACACGGTATGGTCTGCCCCAGCGGACGATTTGAGTAATTGGAAATGCCACGGTGTAACCTACCGCAAAGATCAGGACCCCAGAAGCAAGCCGGGAAAATTGGTTGATTACTATGCCCCGGATTGCGTTCGGGGCAACGACGGGCGTTATTATCTCTATTATGTTGCCATGGGGCCGAATACCCGCAATTTCGGGCCTATGAGCGTAGCGGTATCGGATAACCCGGCAGGACCGTTTGCATACCTGGGCGATATCCGCTGCCCGGACGGAACGCCGGTACTGAAATTTTTGAACAACGACCCTGCCGTTCTCAATGACAACGGACGAATCTGGCTGTACTACGGCTGGGGGCTGGGCAGGGACTTCCGCAGCAAGCTGCTGAAGCCCGTCTACGACCGGGTGCTGAGTTCCATCGCCAAACGGTCTCTGCAGGAAATCCGGGACACGAAACCCAGTATCCTCTCCTGCGCCGTGGTGGAACTGGAAAATGATATGTTGACCGTGAAAGGCGAACCAAGAGCTGTTCTGGACAGCAAAACCACAGCGCCGAAGGGTTCACCCCTGTATGGCCATCCATTTTATGAAGCACCGAGCATCCGAAAATTCGGTGAGCTTTACTATCTGGTCTATTCTGCCGGTGCGGACAACTCTCTGGCTTATGCCACCAGCCGTTACCCGGATCGGGATTTTCGGTACCGGGGTGTGATTATCTCCAATGCGGAGCCGTGCCTGAACGGAAACAGGCAGCCGAAAGCCCCTGCAGGTACCATTCACGGCGGCATAGAGCGTATTGGCGGGCAGTATTATGTGTTTTACCACCGCTGCACTCACAATACGGACTTTTCCCGGCAGGCCTGCGCAGAGCCCATTGAAATCAGCCCGGACGGCACCATCCGTCAGGTGGAACTTACCTCCTGCGGACTTAACGGCGGGGCGCTGCTGCCGGAGGGAATTTTCCCTGCCGGCATCTGCTGCAATCTGTATAACGAACGTGCCACTCTGCGAATCGGTCAGAAAAAGGGCTGCGTTATTTTCGGTGAAAACGGCGCGCAGTACATCCGGGATTTTGACCGGGATACAACAGCTGTGTATAAGTATTTTGATTTGACGGGAGTTACTGGTATTGTCCTGACCGCCCGGGGAAGCGGCAGAATCGACGTTCACGGGAACGAACTTACAGTTTCCTCTGCCGCATGGCAGGAATACCGTTGTCCGCTGCAAGGCGGCGCAAAAAATGCGCTGCGATTTATATGCACAGAGGGCGTAGTTGATCTGCTGAACTTTCGGTTCACAAAGGAGGCAAAAACATGAGCATTTTCCCAAAGGACTTTCTATGGGGCGCGGCCAGCGCCGCACCGCAGATTGAGGGAGGATGGGACTGTGATGGCAGGACCCCCAGCATTTGGGACATCGCACCCGCAAAGAAAATTAGAAATGGGGATAACTGCCGCACCGCCTGCGACCATTATCACCGCATGAAGGAAGATGTGGCTCTCATGCGGGAGATCGGGCTGAAGAGCTACCGTTTTTCCATCTCCTGGTCCCGCGTCATCCCGGAGGAGGGGAAAATCAACCCCAGGGGGCTGCAATTCTATTCCGATTTGGTGGATGAGCTGCTGAAAAGCGGCATTGTTCCGATTGCGACCATTTACCACTGGGATCTGCCGGTGTGGGTGCAGAAAAAGGGTGGCTGGATGTCGGAATCCATCATTCCGCTCTTTTCGGAATATACCCGGGTGGTGGTGGAATCCCTGTCCGACCGGGTGAAATGGTGGCTTCCCATGAATGAACCGCAGGCATTTATAATGAACGGACACATGGTGGGCGCCCATGCGCCGTTTAAGAACAATGTGCTTGCCCTGTCCAAACTGACCCGAATCTGTATGCTGGCCCACGCGGAATCTGTCAAAACGGTTCGGAAATTTGCCAGGCAGCCGGTCAAAGTGGGCATCGCCATGGCGGCGGGCGCCTTTATACCCGAGCGTGAACGTGCAGAAGACGTTGCAAAAGCCCGGCATAAAACCTTCTATCAGGGTATCGGCGCCATGGGCAACCGCTGGTGGGGCGATCCCATTCTCTTGGGCAGGCCGGTGACTGTCTATGGTGTGTACCGCAGCCGAAAAAAGGATATGCCGGCAATCAAATGCGATCTGGATTTTCTGGGAGTCAATGTGTATCAGCCATTCCGGGAGGGGAGCTGGGGCAACAAGCCTGCCGCAGGCGACCCGGACCGGCTGACCGCCATGGGCTGGCATATCGACGGACGGTGCCTGTACTGGACCATCCGGTTCCTGCACGAGCGTTACGACCTGCCTGTTATGGTTACGGAAAACGGCATGGCGGATCGGGATGTCGTTGGAGCAGACGGCATGGTTCATGACGAAAAACGCATCCGGTTTATCCACGAATACCTGTCCGGCGTAAAGCGCGCGATCAGTGAAAACATTCCGGTGCTGGGCTATCAGTACTGGTCGATTTTTGACAACTTTGAATGGGCGGAGGGTTACGGGCCCCGGTTCGGTATCGTCCATGTAAACTACGAAACACAAAAGCGTACCCTCAAAGATTCCTCGTATGATTACAGAAAAATCATTGAAAGCAATGGTGACTGTATATGAGTTTTTATATTGGCCTTGACCTTGGTATCTCGGCAGCGAAAATTCTGCTTGTGGACGGACAGGGAGAGATCCTGAAAACGGTGACAAAGGAGTATCCGTTGGAATTTCCCAAACCCGGCTGGAGCCAACAGAACCCGGAGGACTGGAAACGGGCTGTTTTCGAGGGCATTCCCGAATTGCTGACGGGATTTGACGCATCAGAAGTCGCAGGTATCGGCTGCGGCGGGCAGATGCACGGCCTTGTGGTGCTGGATGAAAACGATGATGTGATTCGCCCGGCGATCCTCTGGAACGACGGCAGAAAGAGTTTTTCGCCACAGTGCAAAACAAGCTGCATTACGCAATTACAAAGCATACCGCAGCGGAGATCATCTATGACCGGGCTGACAGCACGAAACTGAATATGGGCCTGACAACGTGGAAAAATGCACCCAGCGGCAGAATCCGCAAATCTGATGTTGTGATAGCGAAGAACTACTTGGACGAAACCGAGATGGGGAACCTCAACGAAATTGTCACGATGTATCTGGATTATGCCGAGCGGCAGGCACGCCGTGGGAACATCATGTATATGCAGGATTGGGTCGCACGGCTGGATGCGTTTTTGCAGTTTAACGAGGAAGAAGTGCTGCATCATAAAGGAAAAGTGACAACAGCCATTGCAAAAGCCTTTGCCGAGAGCGAGTTTGAGAAATACCGTGTCATTCAGGACCGGCAGTACCAGAGTGATTTTGACCGACTTGTAGCCAGCGCTGA
>ERZ826242.3209-NODE-3209-length-12270-cov-2.593860_pt1 | contig 12270 bp, 7 predicted proteins | sample MGYA00519871_ERZ826242 | MGnify/ENA primary metagenome ERZ826242 (study PRJEB31778, sample SAMEA3449226) | human gut metagenome | biome: human gut; feature: human-associated habitat; material: faeces | place: United Kingdom | collected 2010/2012 ...
CTCACAGCCGGACTGCTCGCTTCATTCATCAAAAGCACCAATGGTTATCCGCGAATCTCACTGACAGTCCCATCTATAGTCATCATGGTTCCAGGACTTTATCTTTACCGGGCAATATACAACTTTGGAATCATGTCACTTTCCGATGCCGTGTCCTGGTTTGCAGCTGCCATCATGATCATCATAGCCCTGCCACTTGGACTGATATTTGCAAGGATCCTGACGGACAAAACCTTCAGGTACTGCACCTGATCCCCAAATGGGGACAGGCACCTCCGTCCCCCAGATGGGATCAGCGCCTGAATGTCAAATCTACAACCAAGGAGTATATGAACCATGAAGTTTTATCCACATAGACAAATGTCAGAATCTTTCATCACCGCGGCCTTCCTGTCAGTATCAGGAGGCCTGCAGGATGCATATACCTATATATTCAGAGGAAAGGTATTTGCAAATGCACAGACAGGCAACATAGTTCTTCTCGGTCAGAATCTTGTAGACCGAAACTGGAGAATGTGTGTACACTATGCCGTTCCTCTATTATTTTTTGCGCTTGGAATTGCTGCTGCCGAGTGTATAAAACAGAAATTTCAGAATATGCAGCAGTTTCACTGGAGACAGATCGTTGTATTGTGTGAGATTTTTCTGCTTCTTATCGTGGGATTTCTTCCCATAAAACTCAATCTTCTCGCAAATGCCATGGTTTCATTTTCATGTGCCATGCAGGTTCAGGCATTCAGGAAGGTCAACGGCTACGCATTTGCCAGCACCATGTGCATTGGAAATATCCGAAGCGGCACAGATGCCCTGTGTGCATACTTCAGAACAAAGGACAGGAACACACTGTTCAAATCCCTATGCTACTGGGCGATCATCCTGCTATTCGGAATCGGTGCCGCTGTGGGCGGTCACTTCATCCGTATATTTGATATGAGGACCATCTGGTTCTCCTGCTGTCTGCTGTTCGTGAGCTTTCTGTTCATGTTCATCAAGGAAGAGAGAGAGTAAAAATGAGCTTACGCGAGTCCTCAAGGAGCAGACGCATGAAAAGGCGCTTCGCGCGGCGTCTGCGTGATATATCGTCAAGCTTTGCTTGATGACCTACGCGCACATCAGTGCGCTTCCAGACATCATAAGGGATCTCCTCTATCGACAACTACCTGGAATCCGAACGCCTCTGCGCGCCTGTCAAGGCAGCCGCGGCACTGAGCTGATTCCTCCCCCGTGCATATCTTGTTGTCGTAGAGCTCGTATTTCTTTCGGACAGACACAGGAGACAGATTCGGCATGACCACATTCGCACCGTGCATAAACCCACGCTCCCTGCCATCCGCCGCTATCGTTCCGAGAGATGTGGTGGATGGTATGAGTGCCTTCGGGAACATCAGTCTCAGCAGGCTTATCATCACCAACGTCTGCCTGACCGTTCCCTGCTTCATCTTCGCAAATGGCGTCTCCTTGTGAGGAACATACGGCCCGATTCCTATCATCTGTGGTTGCAGCTTCGCAAGGAAATGCAGATCCTCGGCCAGATTCACCGGCGTCTGATACGGCGATCCCACCATGAATCCGCTTCCCACCTGATATCCAAGACTTTTAAGATCGTACAGACATCGAACTCTGTTGTCATAGCTCATCGAATCCGGGTGTAATCTTTCATAATGCACCCTGTCCGCGGTCTCATGTCTCAGAAGATATCTGTCCGCCCCAGCCATCCGCCACAGCCTGTAAGTCTCATATGGATGCTCGCCAAATGACAGCGTGACAGCACAGTCCGGATATCTCTCCTTGATGCACCTCACTATGTCAGCTATAGCCTCATCCGAAAAGCCTCCGTCCTCGCCTCCCTGAAGCACAAATGTGCGAAATCCCAGCACATATCCCTCATCGGCACAAGCCAGAATCTGATCCATTGTCAGACGATATCTGTCCACATGGCTGTTGCTCTTCCTGATACCGCAGTAGTAGCAATCATTCTTGCAAATGTTCGTAAACTCGATAAGTCCTCTTATATATATCCTGTTGCCAAAACTCTGATGAGCCAGATCGTAAGCCTTCCTTCTGAGATACTCAAAGTCAGAGAGATCATCCTGAGAGCTCTGAGGGTTCTCTGAATCCGACAAAATTCTTATAGCTTCACCCAGCTCATTGACTCCCGGCAGTTCACCTCTGCCCTGTCCATATTCAAATGTCTTATCTATGATATCTCTAACTTTTCCCATATAAACTCTATACCCTGTTTTTACATTTATAACTCTGTATGATCAAGTGACTTCCGATACAAGGTAAACAAAGTTACATCCAGATACTCCATTCCATCCCTTTCTACTCCGTCATACACAGCAGACTCCTAATGTGCGCAAGTCTGGCATCAAACTGATCATAGAAATCCTTCTCCGCATCATACATTCCCACATACATAACCTGCAGCACCAGCATGGTCTGATTTCTCGCTGTCTCATCCTCGCCAGCGCGCATATACTCGATCAAGTTTCTCTGCATGTCCTTCTGGAACTTGTGCCAGTCATTTATATATTTCGTGTACCGCGGCAAGTCCTCTGTATCTATCCATTTCGACACCTTGACCTTAGTCCTGCCCGCGCGCTCACACTCATGTATCTGCAGGATGTATCTGAATCCGTCATCGGTGTAATATCTGCCAAGTGGAAAGAGTCTGCAAAAGCCAGGTCTCGCGTTATGGATGCTGCATCTGCCCTCATCGTTTAAGAATGGGCACTTATCCGCCGTCATCCTTATATTTGGAAGCACCAGACCATCCACCACATTGACCTCAAGCTCCTTTTCAAGCAGCTGTGTAAAGTTCTTTCCAGTCTCCTTACAAAGTCTCATCACGTCCAGTGGATCAAGGATGATGGAACTCCCCATCCCTGTGCAGCAGGCATGGCACCCCTTGCACTCATCGCAGTACGCCTTCACCATATCATTTGCATCGTATAATCTTCCATCTGAGATATCTTCCAGTTTCTCATTTCTTATCATAGCAGTAATCCTCAATCATTTTATTATTTGTCTACAAAACACCATACTTGATCCGCACCCTGTCAAGCTTCTCAAGAAATGGTCTTGCCAGCAGCCACAGGAATATCACCGTTGCAGTTCCATGCACCACGTCAAATGGGAATCCCGTCACATATGACGCTATGATCATGCTCCTGTTCACAGCCGGCTGCCAGATTATCACCGACGCCGGATTCATTATTCCGCCGTATATCAGGATACAGATAAGTGCACCGAATATGCACAGTCCAAGCTTTGTCGTGTTCTTTGTCCGCACTCCGCTTTTGGAGAAGAAGAGTCCCGCCATGAACCCCACCAGTCCCATGGCAAACATCTGCCACGGAGTCCACGGGCCCTGCCCCATCAGAAAATTAGACACGAACATGGACATTGCGCCGACCACAAATCCTCCTTCGCAGCCAAATGCCACTCCGGATATGATCACTATGGCCATGGTCGGGCTGAAGTTCGGGAGCATGAAGAATGCCGCCCTGCCCGTGACGGCCAGAGCACACATAACCGCCAATATGACTATATCCCTTACCTTGGGCTTTCTTCCCTCAAATGATACGAAGAACGGGATCATTGCCTCTATTATAATCAGCAGAGATATAAAATAATATTTTTTGTCTCCAAGTCTCTCGCATCCAAACCATATCGTAAGTGGAATCACAACGAGCATAGCCACTATACTTAATATCGTTCTCCTGACGGATCTGTGACCGGCAGCTTCCATGACGATATCCTCGTTCTTCTTTTTGGTGACAGGTCTTATAGCAAGGAGCAGCCCCGCTATGGCACATATCATCACTCCATACATAGCCAGATATTTCCATCCCTTTGACGTGATGGTCATCCCTCTCTGCACAAGATCTGCCAGATTGGACTGGGTCATGGTCTGCCAGAAGCAGAATATGATGATCACCGACGTGACAGATATCGTGAGTATCTGCCACCATTTCAGGGGGTCCGTCTCCCGCTCCTTCGTCAGCACAATATCTCTGGTTATTTCAGCGTCAGGAATCCTGTTATCATCATCCACATCTGCATCTTCACATCTGGACTCACGTGAGTCACCACCAGAGCTGCCTTCCCCTCCGGCTTCGCTGTCAGAAACGCCATATGCCCTCAATATGTCGGTCACAGTAACAGCACCATGAAGTATTCCCTGGGAGATCCTTGCCGCCGCAGTGGTGAAGAAATTGTTGCCCGCCAGATATTCCTGTACGCCGTTCACTGTGGCAAGCTCGCCATCGAACAGCAGCGCTATGCGGTCTCCCGCCACAGCGCAGAATTCCACATCATGGCTCACCACCACTATGGTCTTGCCATGTCGCTGCAGATCTCTGAGCATACTCTTGAGTTCTGCCTTAAACCCATTATCAAGCCCCTTTGTCGGCTCATCCATGAGCAGAATATCAGGATCATACAGAAGTACCTTTGCAAGTGCCAGCCTCTGCTTCTCTCCTCCTGACAGATCGTAAGGATGTCTGTCCATCAAATGCTCCAGCTTACAGAACCTCACTATGTCCACCAACTTTTTTCTGTCACTTGCGTCCACCAGTTCTTCCCGTACAGAACGTCTTGTGAAAAGAAGCTCCGGGTTCTGTGGGAGCATGCCCACACTTTTACCCTGTTTTATCTTTATTCTTCCACGGTACGGCTTATTTACCCCCGCTATCAGGGAGAGCAACGTCGACTTGCCGCATCCGTTGCTTCCATTTATCATGAGTATCTCATTCTCGTATATGTCAAGATCAAGACCGCGAAGTACTTCCTGCGAACCCTTGTCGTATCTGAAGTGAACCTCATCTATCCTGACTGCCCAGGACTTGTCCTGACGATTCGCAATTTTTCTTGTAGTTTCTACAGCACCATGGTCAGTTTTCTGACCATCTGCCTCCCTGGCATCCCCTTCATCCACCAGCACATACCCAGGCGCAACCTCATGCCCCGATTCCCTGTACTTACTGTCAAACTGTGACAACCAGTTTCGCCCCTCCGCTACGGTCACCGGAGATTCATCCGAGCCATCAAGCCCCAGATACACCTGGGCAGCCGCCGGCATGGAGAGATACAATCCATTTCTGTTTATACCTTTTTCCTTTAACCTCTGTCCTTCATTTTTCAGGGTGGCAGCTACCTCCTTGACAGTTCCCTGACACAGCACTGTGCCTTCATCCATGACCACCGCTCTGCTGCACACCGGAAGCACCTCCTCCAGCCTATGCTCAGTCATGATGATGGTCGTGCCAAGCTCCCTGTTGATTCTCACAAGACATGCTATGAATTCATTCGCAGCTATCGGATCGAGCTGGCTGGTCGGTTCATCCAGTATCAGCACCTCCGGAGACAGAGCCATGACCGACGCAAGATTCACCATCTGCTTCTGTCCGCCAGACAGCTCTGCGACACGCCTGTGGAATATCCCGGACAACCCGAAGAATGAACACATCTCCGCAACGCGTCGTCTGATATATCCATTATCGTATCCCAGACTCTCCAATCCAAATGCCAGCTCATGCCACACTTTATCAGTGACAAGCTGTGCATCGACATCCTGCTGTACAAATCCGATCTGCCTTGCTGATGTCCGGTCATCCATCTCCTCCAGGCTTCTTCCTTTGAACTCTATCTTCCCGGACGATCTTCCGTGAGAAGCGATACTTGTCTTCAACTGCCTAAGAAGTGTGGTCTTTCCACATCCGGAACTTCCCAATATGACCACGAATTCCCCCTGCCCCACTGATAGTGTCACATTTTTCAATGCATCAGGCAAATATCTCTCGCCCGAATCATCATTGCTATCGGGATATGCAAATGTCAGTTCTTTTATATCTAATATATTCACGGCTTCTCCTTTGTCACATTTTTCGAATATTAACATTTTCTTTTGCCTGCATATATATTGGAACACATATAAGACATACATACACTACATACATACTTACAGTGAGTGTACCACTTACACTTCCTCTTATAGACGGATAATACCAGAACGCAAATCCTCCGCGCACACTGCCTGCCAGCACATACAATCCACACACAAGTATAAATGCAAGCGCTTTAGTATCACTTTTTCTAAATCTATACAGTGAATATGCAGATCTTCCGGGAAGTCCATATCCCCTTGATCTCATACTGTCTGCAGTGACAAGCGCCCGTTCAAGAGCCCAGGTTACAACGGCAGAAAACACATGGCAGCCCGTTCTAATTCTCACAAAACACGAATCTTTTGGTTTGTATCCAGATGCCCTCTGAGCTCTGTACACCTTTCCAAACTGTCCTGCTATGTCCGGAATAAACCTCAGTGTCATGGAAAGTATCAGTGACAACACTGGCGCCGCCTTGCCGAACAGATACACCATCTTGTCCGATGATATAACACAGTTAAAGCACGAAAACCAGCATATCACTGTCACCAGCATAAACGCAGCCATGATTCCATACATTATAGACTCCAATGTCAACGGATTTCCAGACGGAAAATATGTGAGTATCGTCACTCCCTGATGGCTGAACGCCGGGTTGATGAGCGCCGTCAGCAATATAAGTGGGATCATATATTTTATATTAGTCCTGAAGCCATCATATCCCCTAAGCAATACCGAATACACAAATGCCCCTATAAAAGACATGCCCAGGCAAACCGGATGGGTAAATGCCAGGGCATATCCTATAGTGAATATAAAGTATACCAGATTGACTATAGGGTGATATGTGGAAAATGAATCCTGTCTTTTCACAATTATATTTTTATCTCCTATCAATCACTATGTCCAGTACCCATGTCTCAGCGAATCTGTCAATGCATCTCGGATCCAACATCTGCTCCCAGGTCACATGTATAGAGCCATTTTATCACATCTCCCTGCTTGAGTTCATAGCTTGAACAGCCATAATTCGGGAACCAGCCATTTACCGAGTACATCCAGCCTGAGCCATCACCACAGTCAAATTCATACAGATTGTGAATTCCTTCTATATAATAGCTTCCGTACATAGGTGTCCATGAATATTCAAGCTGTATACCATAATCCCTGCACACCGACTTAAGCACTTCGAATACTGTGTCCCCCTCTTCAAATGTGGCTGTCACAGTTCCCAGAATGACGCCATCATCAGGCACATAGTCCTTTTTCTCCGGTCTTAGCAGTTCCAGATTGTCAAATATTGTGGAACATCCTATTGATATAGTGCAGCTGTAGGTTTTCTTCGGCGCCTCAGTTGTATTCTCTGTGGTTGCCTTTGTCGTGGCAGAAGAATCAGCAGTTGTCTTATCCGGTTTCCGCTTTTCCGTAGTCGCCGTGGTCCCCGGCTTATTCTCCGTTGTTTTTTGAGACTCCGTGGTGGTATTCTTCTTTGTAGTAGCCTCCGTCTTCTTCTCCGTGGTAGTCTCAGAATTTCGCTCCGTCACATTCTCCGATGTGCTCTCAGCGGAAGTCTGATATTCTGTTTCCGATGTATCAGAATCCGAATGAGTCTCTGAGGAGATATCGGTTACAGAACTGTCTGATTTCTTTTTCCTGTCATTCCCTGCATCAGTATTTTCCTCTGTCGCACTCTTCGTTGTCTCCGTCAGTTCCGCACCGCCTACAGCTTCAGTTGTGAGTCCCTCTTCGGTCTTTTCCAGCTTGAAGCCTCTGGCTCCCGGCGCATTCCCCCCATACCAGAAAGCCCACACCAGGATCAGCAGAACAATCACAGCTCCGCTTATGTGTTTCTTATATTTTTTTACAAATTCTTTGATCTTATCCATATGCCTACTTCTTTCGGATCACAACGTTTACAGTCTTGCTCCATGCTCCGTAATAATAAGTCTTTCCAACCTTCTTGAATCCCTGAACTCTGACATAATACCGCTTTCCCGCCTTGAGTCCGCTCAACGTCACATTTGTCTTCTTGTTTACCGATGCCCTGTACACCTTGACATTCTTTTTAAATGTCTTATCCGTGGAATACATCACCCTGTAACCCGAAGCACTCGCATTTTTTTTATAAGTCACAGTGCACTTTTTCTTCACCGTTGACTTTATCTTTGTTATCTTTTCCTGATTGACCCTGTATATTGTCTGGGTCGTATACGCAGCCTCCCCGCCACTTCCAACAGGCTTAACTGCATAGATATATTTCTTGCCATTTGCGACCTTCCGGTCAGTGTAGCTCAGAGATTTTGTGGTGGCCACAGTCGTCCAATTCTTTGCATTTCCAACCTTTCTGAGCACCACATATCTGTCAGCCCGTGCCGCTTTCTTCCACTTTACTGTTATGCCTGCTGCTCCATTACCCGCCGACACACTCGTCTTAGCCGGCGCAGCCATCTTTATGACAAATGTCTTGCTGGCTGAGCCCTTGAATATTCCCTTGCCGGTCACCACTACCTTTGCCGAATTGCCAATATTGACATTGTTCTGATATGAAATGGTGTAATCCACACCATTCTTAAGCTCTCTGTCACCGATCTTCACCGTCACGCCCGGCTTCTTGGCCTTGCCGTCGTACACAAATGAGCTGGTGCTGAGTTTCACATCCGCTGTCGCCACGGATCGGATATATAATGGCTTTGCATCAGACATATCATACAGTGTGTTCTTTCCTTTTTTGAATCTGTCATAGGCAGCCAGAGCATATCCAGCCTGCTGCGAAGCCATTCCATTTACAGCCAGTTCACCATTCTGTTTTACATAATGGGCAAACCCGCCGGCACTCGCAACATAGAATCCCATCAAAGCATCCAGCACAGAATGTCCATTTTTGACAAATGCCTCATCTGTTCCGGCATCCCTGCCTATATCAAGCAATCCACATATCACCTGCGCACAGCTCTCAGAATTCACAGTTCCCCATGAAGCAAATCCACCATCAGCCTTCTGCAGCCCCGACATTACATCAAGCGCCCTGTCAACCGCCGTCTTAACCTCTGTGTTAGACTTGTAATACGGCGCAAGTGCCTGAATTGTCATACCTGTCATATCCGGGTCAGCATTACTACCAGAAAATGCCCAACCACCACTAGAAAGCTCCCGTCCAAGGATATATTCAACAAGTCCTTCTCTTGTCGTCTGAACACCGTCACTTCCATCCGGAAGCTTCGGAATATCATAACCTACCGTGTCAAATGCAATCAACGCAAACACCGGGCCATTGATTCCCTGTGTTGTTACATAATTCATATCGGCCAATGGCTCAAGCAGATTGTATCCACCAACATCTGTGGCATCAGCGCCAATCGCAGTTAAGGCCAGTATTACCCTGGAATTATCCGTACCCTTATACTGCTTTTTATCGAGCTTCAGAGAACCTGTCTCCTCAACACATGACTGAACATATTTCACAATATTGTCATAGTATTCTCCATACCATGCCTCATCCTCATAACCGCATCTGGCAAGAGTCATCACATTCCACTCAGCCTCATACTGTGGATCATCCGCAGTCTTCCTCAGATATACAAGAGTATTGCCAAGGGCCTGTGTGTAATCAACCATAGCCACATCTGCAGTTTCCTCTGTCGCAGTTCCTGTCACCGGATCCGTCTCGTCATTCGTCGCTGTAGATACTGCTGGATTCGTCATATCGTCTGGCACTGTGTATATCGTAGAATCTGTTACACCATCCGACTCTGCATATATCGTAGAATCCGTTACATCAGCCGCCGCATACACGTTCACAGCATTTCCTGTTGTTCCCGTGAACATAACCATTGCCATCGTGCACATCGCCATACACACAGCAAAAATTCTTCTCTTCATAATCGTGTCTCCTTTCACATTATTCCGAATGGATATATAGCAAGCGATCTGACTTGCCAGAGTCTATGCTCTGCATACAGTAATGGCTGTTGCGACGGATTCTCACCGCACTTCTCTTCTTACTGAGCACACCTCGTTTACAACATCCTCCCAGGCACCATAAGCTTCCTTATACGCCCAGTCCGCAATGTGTGTGGTATGTCTCATTCGCCGGAATTCTCCGGGACTATACACCCAACATATTATATTGTAAAATAAACAACAAATAACTGAATCAACAATGGTGTTCCTCTAAAGAAGAATACATATGCACTTGCAATCTTGTTAATCACTCTGTTCTTTGAAATCTTTCCTAATGCAAGGAAAACACCTAAAATAACACCAATTCCCAGAAAAGGGGGTACTGTGATATCTGCAATCGGCAGCGCGGACTACCAAGCTTCGATGCTTCCTGCCGAGGTGTAAGCTGCAACGCCCTTATCGCTGCTGGAACCGCATATAACGCAAATGTCCTTCCTCACACAACGTAAGACCCGCTTGGTAATATATATATCCGACAATCGGTAGCGCAGACGTCTGTGCTTCGATGGTGCTTGCTGGTGCGCAGATCCGCCGACGCCCTTTTGGCGGTCGGAGCACCATGCAGATAGCACCCAATCGAAGTGCAGTAAGTCAAGCGTGATTGCGGATGTATATATTACCAAGCGGGTCGTCTGTCACAAAAGCTTCTTAAAATCCTCCAGGCAAACCGGTCTGGAGAAATGATATCCCTGATAGTAAGTGGAACCATACCTATGAAGGTAATCGAACAGTGCCTTGTCCTCGACACCTTCAATGCAGCTCTTGTATCCGAGTTGATGTGCACAGGACACAACCGCCTGTACAAGGACCTGATTAGGCTTGCTCTCCTGTATTCCCCTGACAAATGACATATCGACCTTAAGCTCATCTATCGGTAATTCCGTGAGCAGATTTAGGGTAGCATTTCCCGTTCCAAAATCATCGATAGCGATCTTTATTCCAAGTTTCCTGAAATATTCCAGCTCATTTTTCAGAAATGCTATATCCATATTCTTACATCTCTCTGTGAGCTCTATGCACAAATACTCAGGAGGGAACTTCGTCTTTTTTAATATATCCACAACAGCCTGCCTAAATCCATGATTCTCAAGCTGAGTCGCTGATATATTGACATTCACCACAAAATCAGGTCTGATCTTGCGGATCTCCATACCATCCGTGAGTGCCTGCTCTATTATCCAGTTGCCAAGTTCAAAGAAACACGGCTCCATCTCAAGCCACGGTATAAATATTCCCGGTGGAACCACTCCAAATTCCTTGTGTTTCCATCTGAGAAGAGCCTCCATACCTATTATGTGTCCCGTCTCGGAATTTGCTATAGGCTGATAGCACATGAAAAAGCCTTCCATGTTGTTTGCCACACATTTGTGTATTGTGCTGTACAGCTGCAGTCTCATTCTATCATTGTCCTTGATCTCCTCATTGAAGAATACAAGTTCACCATGATGATCCTCCTTGGATCTCTCCAGGGCATATTCCACACTGCTCTTTATCACGTCCTCATCGGCTCCTACATGGTCATATATCAGACCACCTCCGTACAATTTAAGCGGGATCGATGTGCCGCTCAGACCCACATTGTCAAGTGCAAGATTCTGTACATGTCTGTATACCTCTTTGAGTTCCTGTTTGGTATACACGTTTGAACAAATCGCAAATTTTGCACCGTCAAGTCTGAACACGAGTCCCTTTCCACCGACGACATTTTTGAGCTTTGTGGCAAAATCCTTAAGAACAGCATTGCCATATGCATATCCATACATCATATTGATACTGTTGAACATGGATATTCCTATTGCCAGAATGCTCATCGTCTGCTTGTTTCTCAAATGTATTGATATATACTTGGTATACTCATGCTGATTGTGCAGGTTAGTCACCGGATCAACCCCATCTATGACACCGTGGTTTATGACAGTGCCCACAAAGAACTCCGGATCACCATTTTCTTTCTTGGTGATGAAACCTCTGCAGGTGCAGACCACATATTCACCATTTTTGTTTCTCATTCTATATTCTACATCATGATACTTTTTGCGCCCCGCAAATACCTCTGTAATATCCTGTTCAAATATTGCTCTGTCATCTGGATGTATAAGCTTCTCCCACACTTTCTGTGTATCATATATGTATTGCCCCGGAAGCCCAAAGTAATCCACCGCACTTGCAGACCATTTTGTAACATTCGTATCGAGATCATCCATAAATATATAATTTCTGAGTGTTGTAGCTGCAAGGGCATCAAATATCCTGTCTGTCTTTCCAAGATTCCTGTAATGCGGGACTCCATCCTTTGTAGTTCCTACAGCTATATTCGCCTCATTCTCCACGCTCTCGCGCCTCTTGACCTCAGGATGCTTCGAATAGAATCTCTTCTTATCCTCATACATCAGTCTTTCGGCTTCGTTCATTATCTTGT
>ERZ826242.3217-NODE-3217-length-12232-cov-7.207605_pt1 | contig 12232 bp, 14 predicted proteins | sample MGYA00519871_ERZ826242 | MGnify/ENA primary metagenome ERZ826242 (study PRJEB31778, sample SAMEA3449226) | human gut metagenome | biome: human gut; feature: human-associated habitat; material: faeces | place: United Kingdom | collected 2010/2012 ...
TGGCCACAGCCGGTTTTGGCATACAATAAATCTTTATAAATCAGGAGGAATCCACTCATGAAAGAAACCATGCAGCAACATTTGCACACCGTTGGGCAAAAAGCCATTCAGAACGTGATTCGCCACGAATACGGCGATTGGCCGCCCAAGAGTGGGGGCCTTTATTACCAACCCCACCGCCCGGAGAAAAAGCCCGCGGCGGCCCAGCCCCATACCCCCAGCAAGTGACCCCACCTCAGCAGCTGCAACCGGGCCGCCCCAACCAACGCATAAACCAACTGGGGAAAATCCATCAATGCAGCAACCCCCAGCGGCCGACGCTCTCAACCCGAGCGCCGGCCGCTACATTTATATGTACATAAAGCACGGAGAGAAAAAATTCTGCGGAAATGCTTTTGAGAAAGCAATTTAACTCAGCCTATATTTATTAGGAAGCACACAATATAGCTAAAACAACAGTCTGGAAATCAATACGGCGTAGCAAAACCAAGTGACATAGGGGCGTGAAAGTTTTTCACGCCCTTTTTTATTGCCTATTGGAGGTTTTTATGCCGCTTGCGCCCCGCTGCCGCTCTCCGCCGCACTCGGTTTTTGAAATCAAATCAATTTCAAGAACGGAGTGTGTTTATGAAAACCATTGATATGAACGATTTTTATGTTGATCCGCTTCTGTACGGCAATCCGCCGCAGACGGAAGTATCCGATGAAGTGGCAGAAGCGTTATGGCAGTTTATGCGTGACGAGCAAGCTGCCGACCGTCGTGTGCGCCGTGCCAAGGCGTATTACTCGTTAGACTGCGGGGACGGCATTGAATATCGACGAGCATATCCGCGACCCCCACGCCTGCCCGTTGAATGATCTGTACGTCAACTGGGAGATTCCAGACCCTAGTGCAGCGAGGATCTTTCTGAATCGGTAAATAGGCACTAAATAACAGCAATCCCCAAGGTGCTGCCTTGGGGATTGCTGCTTATTATACTCACTATATGTGTCAGCCTCTAAAATCGGCCAAAGCACTGGCTATCAAATCTATTGGCGGCGAAGATATAGATGGCTCTTCTTTCTGCGAATCCCGAGTGCGTCCCATGGTCTGCTTTTCTAAGTATTCCTGCACGATTTGCTCAATCAAGGCGCGGTCCGTCTGCTGAAAAGACTTCGCATCTGCCTTTTCATAGCATAGAATTGCATCGGCAAGATACTGTGCTTTGCCCCTGTCACGCTGCCGTTCCAAGTATTCTACGGCACGCACATGGTCTGGATTTTCCATATCGAAGCGAACCGTAAAGCGCCCCCGGTCCTTTTTCAGCTTCATGGTTCATCACTCCCCTGTCACGGTGCAGCGGTAAAGATACTCAAAGCCCTTGGCATTGGCATTCACGTCCTCCACAAAGACGGGGTGTGCCACCTTGCCGGATGCCTCGATTTGTCGCCGCAGCAGGCAGGCACCGCCGCCCACAAAAATCACACGCCCCGTGCGCAGGTCAAGCTGGCGCTCGCGCAGTGCGCCCAACATATCGTTGACGAACTCCTGCGCCTGATATTCCACCAGCGCGGCAACTTCTTCCCCGTAGCTGCTCCCCTGCCCCTGCAAGAGAATGGCATCCACATCGGTTTCCTCCAACAAAATGTCCAAATCGGAGCTGGCTTTAGAGCGGATGCGGTTATACAGCAAAATCACGCCATTTTCCAGTGAATCACAGGTAGACAGGTCGGCGCGGCCATTCTTCAGCAGCAGATAGTCTGCCGTGAAGCCACCCACATCCAGAATCAGCGCGCGCGGTACGGTTGCCAGTTCGCCCAGCATCATGGCTGCCGCTGCAAATGCCTGCGGATAGCACTGCACATTGCGGATCAGGATGCTGTACAGCTTGTCACGGTAGGAGAAGTAGATGGGTTCCTTGCGCTTGAAGTAGCGCACGAACGCTTTGTTCTGCGCGCCGAAATGTGCGGGCGGCAGGCCGATGGCAAGGTCAATGGGCATCAGCCCGGAAGTATAAGCGTTCTGTGCTTCGATTTCCTCCGCAATGGCAAATAGCGACAGGATAAAGAACCGCTCGTCTGTGGTTTTGTCCTTCTGGTACGGGATACGCTGCGCTGACAGCGTATAGTAACTGCCGCCGTATTTCAGTATATCCCTGCCGTAAGGTCTGGTTTTGCTTTTTTGTACACCGGAAACAATGGCGTTTCCATGGACGGTTTTGACCTGTTTGTTGCCGTGGTCGATAGCAATAAGCATAACATCAACTCCCTTCGATGCTTATATTTACCTTATACGTTTTGAATACGTCATTTCCCAACAAATTTACGCATTATTTTTTCTTATACGCAATAATACGCATTATTTATTTGTTTGCATTTCCCCGGCGGGTGCGCTATAATGGGCAAAGTAAGTAAAAACACAGGAGTCCGCCATGAACAAAACGCTTGAAATCAGTGCTATGCAGTATGATTTTCATACTTTGCTGAAAGTTTCCGATATATGCGGCCTTACCGGCGAAATCGGCTTCCATGATACAGACACCGGCTATCTCGTCAGCTTTCCCGATGATGACGGCAAGGCCGATCAGCGTATGGCAGAGTATAAGAAGCGGCTTGTCGATCTTGAAAACAACATCTGGAATCGGTAATTTGTGACCCGCCGGGGAAATTTCAATACAATTAAAGTAATAGCCCCTTCTGCTGAAATCGCATCAGCGGAAGGGGCTGTTATTTATAAGCTTTAGCATCACTAAAAACCTCCGGCTTTGCCGGAGAGAGTAAAAAAGCTTTAGCGTTTAGAGCAATGAGCGAAGCGAATAGTAATCAAAAATTGTTTTCGCTATGGCGTGCTGTAAATGCTACTTTGCCCACTTGTGGGCAGCAGTGCGAGTGATGCAAGTGGAAGATTTTTCGGTGCATCTTGAGATGCGTGCCGGCATGAAGCCCTTCTAGGGCTTACTCAAGCCCCCGGCTTAGCCGGGGGTCATGACTATGATTTATCGGTATTTCTAACCTCTTATATGCTCTTCTTCATCTTGTCGACATTTTGCGCCAATCTGCCGCATCAAGGACAACGTCGGTAATGAACGTAGCAATATTCAAGAAGAATGCCAGTATAATAGAGGATATCGCAAACTGCCAATATTGGCTTTCCAGAGCGATGGCATTTTGACAGGTGCAGTGAGTTCCCGTCCTAGTAAGCAACAAATTGTACCTGATCATATTTTTTTGTCATTCTGCAAAGTTCAGCGGCGTAAAGTCTGTACTGCCTGCCAGCAGGTCGTCCAGCGCTATGACGCCGTAGACGTCCCAGTTCATCGGCCGGGTGTAGGTCGTGCCGTCCTTGTCCACGTCGTGTACCGTGCCGGTTTTGGTGTCGTAGGCGGCCAGCACGCGGCCCTGCTGAGCGTCCAGGATGCGGATATTCCGCACGTCCTTGCCAGGCACATAGCGCTGCTGGGTCAGCTCGGTTTTCACGCCGTCGCGGCAGAAATACTGGCGGGTCGTGTTTTCGCCCGTGCCGTTGCCGTCTTCATCGCGGCCGCACTCGTCCACCCACACCAGCCAGCCGTCGGCAAAGCCGGACAGGGAGTAGTAGCACTCCCACCCGTCGCGGGTGGTGGGAAAGCCGTCGGCCACAGGGGTCAGGGTATCCACCGCCGCGTCCACAAAGCCGACTTCCCCGCTCTGGTAGTTGCAGTTTGCCAGGCCGCCACGGCTGCCCTCGGTCAGGATGTGATAGTCATTGCGGTAGCTGATTAGATTGCGCTTTTCCATGCCGTCGCCCTGCACCAGCACATTGCCCGTATCGCGCTCATAGCGCTGGCGCGGCGTGATGCTGCCGTCAGTTAGGTTCACGGCGCAAACCTGCATGGCCTTCGTCAGGGCGTCGTTCGTCTGTACCATCTTGGCAAAGGTCATCTGCCGGCCGCTGACTTCCAATAGCGTGTACATTTCGGGGCAGTACTCCCCTGTTCCGTCTGCCAGGTCGTCCCATGTGTAGATTCTTTGCATCTGGCCGCCTGCTGTATCCACAGCCCACAGCGTCTGATGGCGGTTATCCTCGTCCAGCAGGCTGTAATAGAGGTTCACATCGTCCACAGCCACGCCGCGGCCCACGACGGACTGGTCCGGCTCAATGGTTGCCAGCACGGTGCGCTGGGTGTGGTCGGCGCCGATGCGCTCCCAGCGGTAATAGCTGGTCTCGTCGTTATAATAGAACAAAAGCAGGTAGACTTCGTCCCCGTCGCCGTAGCAGAGCGTCACGTTGCCGTTGCTCCATGCGGGGCAGGCGGCGCTGTCGTGGGCACAGCCGGGCAGGCTGCAAACGGGGCGGGCGTCTCCGGTCTGCTCGTCGATGGCATAGACCAGCGCACGGCCCATCGTGTCGGTGTAGTTGATTTCCCAATCGTTGAACGCCTGGTAATACACACCGTCTGCGGCGGCGGTCAGCATCCGCAATGCCCCGCTGCCGATGCCCTGCGGCGGTTCGGCGGGGGCCGCCGTGGCTTGCGTTGTTTCCGTGGCTGCGGTCAGTGTCGGTGTGCTGTCCGGCGCGGCATGGCCGCAGGCAGTCAAGACCAGCGCCAGAGCGGCAGTGATGGCAAGGTATCGTTTCATGTGGTTTCCTCCCCGTATTGTGTGTTCAGCGCCGCAAAGGTCTGCGGCGTCATGCTGACGGCGGACAGCGTCACGCTGTACCCGCTGGCGTTCGCCACGGCGTAGACCTGCGCGGTCTCGCTGTAGCCTGCCGCGCCGAAATCCCGCACGGCTGAGCCCCAGTCCGGGTACTGCCAGTCGCAAAATTCGTCCAGCCCCAGCAGGGCGCAGTACTGCGCCACGGCGTCATCGGCCAGCGTATCGCCCTGCCCCAGATCGTTCTGGTAGTTAAAATACAGCGGTGCATCATCACCGGAAAAAATCAGCTGGATATACACATGCTCGGTATCGGCGCCTGTGTAGATCTCTTCCGGGCGGCGCACCAGCTGCGTCAGGCCGCAGGGAGCGGTGTACAGCTCCCAGCTGCCGTAGTCCAGACGGCAGACCGAGAGCGCGGCGGCATAGCTGTCATCGCACAGCAGCCCGGCCTCGTGCAGGGTGCGCAGCGTCCGGCGGGCGCAGGCCAGCGCACTGCCGTCCATCGTGCCCGCCGTCCAGCCGCCGTCCCAGAGGCTGTTGCTGCCGAGCGGCACCTTCGTCACATGCTCGGCGGCGTAGAGGGTGCAGGCCGTGGCGTTGGCCCGTCCGGCTGCCGAAAAGCGCTCGCCGTCCGTGCGGGTGTGGGGCGCGGCCAGCAGTGCGCGATCCCACAGGGCGAACACCGCCAGCGGCAGCGCCAGACTGCACAGCACCACAGCGGCGCACCGCAGGAAGGGGCGCAGCGTATCAGCTTTGCGTGTCATTGTCAGCCTCCCTTTCGCTCGGCAGCACCTCCGGCACGGCGATGGTCACGGTCGTGCCGACATGCTCGGTGCTGGTGATTTCCAGCTTTGCCCCGTGGGCATTTGCAATGCGGGCGCAGAGCGCCAGCCCAATCCCGCTGCCGCCTTCGGCCCGGCTGCGGGACTTGTCCACCATATAAAATGCCTCTGTCACGCGGGGCAGGTCGGCGGCGGGTATGCCGCAGCCCGTGTCCGTGACGGTGAAAACCGCCTGCCCGGCGCGGCGCTCACACCGCAGGGTGATGGCCGCTCCCTCAATGCCCTGACAGGCGCGCTGGGCGTTGAGGATCAGGTTGCGGAGCATATCTACCCACAGGCTGCGGTCTACCCGCACCACGCACCCCGCGCTGATGACACGCGGCACAGGCGTGCTGCCCTGCGGCAGGCTGCGCACGGTCTGCAGCAAAAGCCCGGCATCTTGGCAGGGCACCAGCTCCAGCGCCCCGGCCTGATCCAGCCCCATCAAGGCCAGCAGACTGCGGCTCAGGTTCTCCAGCCGCTGCGTCTCGTGGTAGATATAGCCCGCTGCTTCCCGCTGAGTCTCGGTGTCATCGGGCCGGGCGCGCATCAGGTCGGCATAGCCGAGCATCGCGGTCATCGGGGTCTTGATCTCATGTGTAAACGCCGCAATAAAGTCCTGCTGGCTCTGCGTTGTTTTTGATAATTCGTTGATCTTGCCTTCCACCGCTGCGGCCATTGCATCAAAGCTGCGGCTCAGCGCGCCGATTTCATCATCGGTCTTGACCTGAGTACGCTGGGTGTACTCACCATCGGCAATTTTCTCGCTGGCCGTCTGCAGCGCAGTCAGCGGGCGGGTCACACGGCGGCTGAACAGCACAGCTGCCCCGCCGCCCAATACCAGCAGCGCCGCCGATGCCGCCAGCCACGCCCGCAGCTGGGCGTCACGGGTGGCGAACACCGCGCTCACATCGTAGGCGCAGAGCATATCGGCCCGCACACCGGGCAGGTCCAGCGGCTGGGTCAGCAGCAGATACCACCGCCCGGCCGCCCGGGTCAGCTGCCAGGCGTTTTCGCCGTCAGTCAGGGCCTGCTTCAGTGCGGTGCGCGGCAGTGCCGCAGGCAGGCCGGAGTAGAGCGAATACGCACCGTCCAGCCAGAGTGCCATGCTGCTGCCCGCATCGGCGGTCTGCTCGGCATACTGCTGGGCCGCGGACGCCAAAATGTAATTTTCAAACTGCGCGCTGTCCGTGGCCTGAAAGATGAACCGTTCCAGCGCGTATTTTTCTTTTTCCTGCTGGGCCTGCAGGGCCGTGCGGGTGCTGGCCAGACTGCCGGAAAAACTCTGCCCTGTCAGCAGCAGCCCCGCCGCGCCCAGCGCGCAGGACAGCAGCGCAATGCAGCCCAGAGATAGCTTGGTTGCAAATTTCATCACTGTTTCCTCATACCAGATCGCGGCCCTGCAGCGTCACCTGCACCCAATCCTGACTGCCCGCCAGATAGTCCTTAACCGAAATGATTCCGTACTCTCCGCGGCAGGTGGTAAAGCTGTAGGGTGCGCCGTCCGTGCCGATGCCATTTGTCGTGTAGTAGATTTCGCCGTATTTCACTAGCAGCATCGTGTCGCTGGCCGCCACAATAAACGGGCTGCGCTCCACCGCCTGATCCTTGAGCCATGTGGTCGGCAGCGGGGTGTAGACGCCGGTCTCAGGGTTCAGCAGTCCCTCGCTGTCATCGCGCACCATCACAGGGATCCAGCCGTCCGGCCTTGCGCCTTCCACGACACCGTATAATACTCCCTGCAGGTCAAGCTGTCGGGTTTGGGCTGTGCCCGCAGTCAGGTCGAATTTTGTCACCAGCCCCGATTCGTTCAGCACATAGGCCGCACCGTTGTGGACAAGCTGGACATTGCCCTCACTGCCGCCCCATGTCAGGTCGGTGTCGGTCATGCTGCCCGCCGTATCCAGCAGACAGATGTTTTTCGTCTGCTCGTTCCGCGCCTGCTCGTCAGCGGCCAGCCATGCGCGCAGCTCCTCATCCGTGGCGGCCTCTCCGGCCGGGTTCAAGGGCTGCTGCTGATAGCCTGCGCTGTGCTGCAAAACGATTTTGTCCTGCCAGCAGCCTACGGCGAAATAGTCCTCGCCGTCCGGTATGCTGCGGGTAAAGAAGCACGCCGCACCGCCCTCATCCAGACGAAAAGCGGAATATTCGTCATAGCTGCGCACAAATGTATACAGTGCTGTGCCATCCGTGTACCAGACATAGGCATTGGTCAAATCAGGCAGAGCGTCGCCCTCGGCCACGCGGTGGCGGTCACTGCCGTCAAGATTGCTCACATCCAGATACGCGCCGTCACTCTCATTGTAGCGGCCATCCACAAGCCAGTAAAGCCGGTCACCCACGGGCAGCAGCATGGCTTTCGGCACGCAGCCGTTCCGGATGGCCGTCATGTAGGCTGGGCAGCTTTCATCCGCATGGCTGCAGCCGAGCTTTTTGCAGAGGATGCGCTGCTCACCCGTGGAAAAATCAATCGTTGTGGCGAAGTATTGCCCGGCATCGTCAATGTTCATCGCGCTGTAGACGGCATCTTGGCCCACCGACGCGCCCCAGGTCGTGTAAATGGGCGTAAGCGTGTCCTGTACGGCGGGTGTTTCTGTGGTGGGCTCTGCAGTCTGCGCGGGCGCGGCGGCTGTCTCGGTGGTCGTGCCTGCAGGCATGTCCTGCGGCGCGGCCGTGCAGGCCGTCAGCGCCAGCGCCAGCAGACAGGCGGTCAGCCTTGCGGTATGTTTCATCGTGGTTATCCCCCTTTGTTTGTTGTACCCCCAGCATAGTGCAGGATTGTTTCCGGTTGGTTACAGCTTCGTCACGGGCGGGTTACATTTTATTCCTTTTCCAGCATATACCCGATCTGCCGCACGCTGTGCAGGCGGTCGCCAAGGTTCAGCTTGCGGCGCAGACGGGCAATGTGGGTGTCGAGCGTGCGGGTGTCACAGCCCGTGCCGTCATCGCCCCAGACAGTTTCATACAGATAATCCCGGTACAGAGCCCGACCGCGGTTGCGCAAAAACAACAGAAGTAAGTCATATTCCTTGCGGGTCAGGTGCATTTCCTCCTCACCGCGCAGCACACGGCAGGCCGCAGCGTCCACCGTATACTCCCACATCGTGTAGACGGCGGTGCTGCGCCCGGCGCGCCGCAGCACGCTTTCCACCCGGGCCACAAGCTCGGTGGGGGCAAACGGCTTGACGATGTAGTCATCCGCGCCGCTGTTCAGCCCGCGCACCCGCTCAGCCACAGCGTCCTTTGCTGTGATGAAGATGCAGGGCGTGCCCGTGGGCCGCAGGTACGCCAGCAGATCGTACCCGTCCAGATGGGGCATCATCACATCGAGCAACACGAGATCATAATGGTTCTTTTCCAACAAATCCGCCGCCGCGCGGCTGTCGGTCACGGCCTGGCAGCGGTAACCCGCCTCCGTCAGGATGCGCCGCACCAGCATGGCAATGGCGGCTTCATCGTCCACAATCAGAATCGGATTCATTCAACAATCCCCCTTTATAATCCCTATTGTACAACAGAATGTTACATTTCGGTGAACTTTTAGCCAAAATTTACAAACCCATTTTTGCAAGTTACTTTGCCATGTCACACGTGAGCATAAAGTAATAGCCCCTTCTGCTGAAATCACATCAGCGGAAGGGGCTGTCCTTTTAACCTATGTGGTTTTCTTCATTTTTCCAACATTTTACGCCGATCTGCCACATCAATGACAAGCCCGGTAATAAAGGCGGCAATATCCAAGAAGAACGCCAATACAAGAGAAAATGCTGCCAGCTGCCAATATGGGCTTCCCAGATAAATCAGTGCCTGATCAACAGGGTTATGCTCTGAAATATAGAGGCGCTGTGCATCGTCCAGCTTATCAAGGGCATCTGCACGGTCATACTCCTGCCCGCTGTCACTGACAGGCAGACCACTGATTATTGCCTTCAGACGCTCAATTTTCTCTGTCCATAGGGGCTCCCAGTTTTCCGTATCCTGTGCAGTGTCTGCCGTCATGCTGTCAATCTGGTTTTGCAGCGCGTCACCTGATGATTTCAGGACTGCGTAATCCTGCACCTTGCGGATAAAACTGTCCATATCATTCAATAATGTCTGAAAATCCGCATCCGATTCACTGTCCTGTGCGGCTTGCAACTGTTCAAACACAGTGCGTGCCTGCTGTTCAATAGCTTCCGTATCCACATCCGTCTGTAGCAGCGCACTTTGGATACTACGCAGCGCCTGACCTGTCTGCACGGAGGCTGCATTTCCGGCAATTCCCAGCACACCTGCGTATCGTTGCAGGATTCCCTGCGCCTGCTGATAATCCTGTAAGTCCTGTTGTTGCTGATTTACCGTATCCTGCAAGTTACTCAATCGGGATGCCGCACTGTTATAGGCACTCTGCAAAGCGTTAGTATTACTTCCATACGGCGCATTTCGCAACGCACTGGCTGCGCTGGTTTGCGCATCTGCTGCTGCCGTCAAGGCGTCCTGCGTCTGGCTTATCTGCTGCGTCAGCTGTTCGATGCGGGTTTCCACCTGTTCGGTAAGCTGTGTTAGTGCTGCGGCAGCCTGTTCGCGCACGCCGGAGGATGTTCCCTCCTGCGTGGCGATCTGCATTGCTTGGATTGCCGAAGCAATTTCATTATTTGCCGCAAAGTCCGCATTATCGGCGTAGCTTGCCTTGTCCGCTGTCAAATCTAAGCCGGAAGGATTCTGTGTTGTTTCGGTATCGGCGGTCTTGCTGGCAGTGTACAGAGCCGCCACCTCGTCACCCAGTGTTTCCCGCAGTGCATCACTGCTGATTTGTACAAATTCATCCGCTTTGTATAGTTCGTTTCGGTACACGGACTGAACCAACAGGCGGCTTTCGGTCTGCCAGCTTTTTTCATAGACCGTGCCAACGATAAAAACATAGCTGAACCACGAGGAGCAGAACAAGACAACGCCGCTGAGCGCCAGCACGCAGATTTTGCCGCGCAGACTATGTATCCAGCGCCAGAAGGTCGGCAGGTAAAAGTTCAGTCCCAGCAGGATGCTTTGTATGGCAAACGAGGCAAGATTTGCCTGCCACGCCTGTGAAAACACATAGTCCCGCATGCCCTGTGCGGTACTCCACCAGGAAACGATTGCCAACAATACTGTGGCAAGGCGCAGCAGTGTCAAAATCATTCCCTGCGAGTTTGTGGCTTTTGGTTTTAGCTGTCCCCCTACTTTTTGTAGGCGATTCCAAACATTGGTTTCGCTTGCTCCTGTCTCTTGCTCAACCGTTGGTTGCAACACTGCCTGTATCAACAGCGAAATTCCTTGAACAACTGCTACCAGTACCCACATACCGCAGAGACTGTTCATAAAGATTCCCGTATCGCTCAAAGGAGTGGGAATTCCGGCTACGCAGGTATTGAACACAAATGCCATCAGTGTAATAAAGCCTGCCGCGGCGATCGCCACGGATTTTTCTGTGCTTTTTTCCCCACGCAAAAGCCCCACATAGCTGAAGAAATTCAGTACCAACAGCAAAATGTTCACGGTGACCACGCCGGATGGATTGGAAGAAGCCATTTGCTGGCACAGCAAAACCACCGCCGCAGTCAATGGAGGCAAAAGAAAAGATTGTCGTTTCCAGAAGCCGCCTTTATCCGATTTGTTCTCCATCATTATGCCCCCTCGCGCTCTGATTATTTCCTGTACACTAATTAGCATACCATAGCTTTCTGCATTTGCACAACGGGTCGCCATAAATTTTACATTCGCTTCGCATGATTGGCAAGATACTGCACCGAACTCTAACCAAGTTATATATTTGCACCACTTCACAAAAGGTCCTCTTTCACAGCGAAAGAGGACCTTTTGTTTACTTACATCCCAGTATTTCCAACGCCCTTGATAGGGACATCACTTTCTGGCACTTGGCCTCTTGGGAATCATATCTTGCTTTCTTACCGTCCGGCATTACTGCTATGGCGTTTTCTGTCAGGACAGCAGCTTTCAATTTGGGAACATAGCGGTGTACCTTCCCTTGCCGATCAATCCTGGCATGGGGCATGTTGAGTTCCGCCGTTCCCAGCTTGATTTTTGCTTCTTTCGGCAGCGGTGAAAGCCACTTGTAGGTATCACGCTCAGAAGCAGTATCCCACATAGAATACTGGTAGACTCGCCCGCCAAAGAAGCTGTCCAGCTGTTCCCTATATTCAAAGTTTTCTGTCTGCTGCGTTACCATCTGCGCCACACGGGCGGCATTCAGTTTCATCTCCTCTAAGCATATGATATAATATATCTGCCCTTTGGCAAAGGAAGGAGAGCTTTACTTGAAAGCAATTTTGAATTTGCCAGTCCTAATTAAAGCTAATGCGAAGGGCTCAAAAACAAAGGCGAAACCTATAATCGCCTAAAGTGAGGCGCCTTGTCAAAGAAGCGCATTATAACGGATGCGTTTTTCCATGTAATGATAGGATGTTGGCTTAAAAGCAGCAATCATTTAAAGAGTGCGTAACAGCTCACTTAGCTTGGCAAAATGCAACAAGGTTTAGAAAAAAAAATATAGGCAGAAAGGCTTCGATGCGTTATCATCAAGCCTTTTTGTTGTATGCGTTAGCAATTATAGGAACCTCAGCCTTTGCTGGCAAAAGTAAAATCTTTGACTTCAAGCATTGTGCGAAACAAGAAGATAACAAAGATATTGCTATGGTAAGAAATTATTCTTAGCACGAAACAGCTCCATCTATTATCTATACGTTCTTTGCAGGTTAGAGCAATGCTATATTGTGCTATAATGTTAAACTTTCATTTCAATCTTCAGCCAATCAAAA
>ERZ826242.3219-NODE-3219-length-12229-cov-3.125103_pt1 | contig 12229 bp, 6 predicted proteins | sample MGYA00519871_ERZ826242 | MGnify/ENA primary metagenome ERZ826242 (study PRJEB31778, sample SAMEA3449226) | human gut metagenome | biome: human gut; feature: human-associated habitat; material: faeces | place: United Kingdom | collected 2010/2012 ...
GTATTTGCAGATACGTCGTCAATACGCCCGCCGAACAGATCGCAGAGAGTCTTAACCTCGCTGCGGGTCTTATTGTTGGCGTTGACCTTAATCATCATTAACTCCTTGCATATCAAATCGGACTCATCGACTCTCTTGACCTTTATTACGCAAATGAGCTTGTTTAATTGCTTTTCAATTTGTTCAATTGCTGCATTGTTACTGTCCACAATCATAGATATCCGGGATATAGTTGGATCCTGCGTAACGCCGACTGCAAGACTGATTATGTTGAAGGCGCGGCGGGAAAACAGCCCTGTAATTTTATTTAAAACACCGGCCTGATTTTCTACCAAAACTGAAATTATTTGTTGCATTTTTCCGCCTCCTTCCAGGATAATGACTTTGATCCTTCGTCGGGAGAAACCATACATTCCAGTAAGTAAGGTCCATTGTAATCCAGCATCTCAGAAATAGCGGCGGCCATTTCACTGTCGTGGCTTATACGTCGGCTCTTTATTCCGTAAGATGCGGAAAGCATTTGGTAGTCCGGAGTTTCAGGCATTTGTACTCCAAATTGATGGAGATGGCTTATCCGCTGCAGTTCGTTTACCATTCCTAGTACTCGATTGTTAAGCAATATAATTTTTACGTCAAGTCCCTGAGATACCAGAGTGGACAGCTCGTTATTCATCATCTGAAAGCTGCCGTCGCCGCAGACAACGACCGTCTGACGTTTCGGCTCGGCAATTTTTACGCCAATTGCTGCCGGCAGCGAATATCCCATAGTTCCCAATCCGCCAGTGGTCAAAAATCTGCCGTCCTGAATTGGAATATGTTTGGCGGCCCATATCTGATTTTGTCCGACGTCGGCAACTACGAATGCATCCTTTTCAAGCTGACTGCCAAGTTCGCGCATAAATCTTTTTGGCCCAATACTGTTTTCGCGTTTTTCAGCAGTTTGATTTTTCTTTTCCTGTGCAGCATTGACAAGGCTGCTTGTCCACTGTGAACAATCCGCTTTCGGAGATTCTTCGATCAGTTTCTGCAGCACTAATTTTACATCGCCGACCAAGGGAACAGTTGCGGACACATTTTTACCTACTTCTGCCGGATCCACGTCAATGTGAATAGTTTTTGCACTGCTGTCTACTTTGTCCGGAGAGGGTATAGCCCTGTCTCCAGCCCTAGCACCGACCATTATTACAAGATCGGTCTGATCCATTGCCATATTTGCGGACTTGTGTCCAAAAGAACCTATCATCCCCAAATTCATCGGATGGGAGGTGGGCAAAGCGCCCAAGCCCATCATAGTTGTAACTACAGGTATTCCTGAAAGCTCTGAAAGTTTTCGTATTTCAGTGCGCGCATGAGCGGAAAATATTCCGCCGCCGACAACAAAAAGGGGACGAGATGCAGAACTTATCGTTTCCGATACCCGTTTAATTTGTTTGGGATTTCCCTCGCGGCTCGGCTTATAACCGCGGATATTAACGCTGTCGCAGGGAGTATATTTGTGCAAAACCTGCTCTTGTATATCTACAGGAACATCAATCAATACTGGTCCTGGCCGGCCGCTGGAAGCTATATAAAACGCCTCCTTTACGATCCTTGGCAGTTCGGCGGCATCTTTTACAAGATAACTGTTTTTCACAAAGGGGGCTGTTGCCCCCGTAATATCTACTTCTTGAAAGATGTCACGTCCGAGCAGAAAACTTTGAACCTGGCCTGTGATGGCTACAATCGGGATACTGTCCATATATGCCGTGGCGATGCCCGTGACAAGGTTTGTCGCACCCGGGCCGCTCGTTGCCAGAACCACACCTGTTTTTCCTGTGGCGCGGGCGTAGCCGTCGGCCGCGTGTGCGGCCCCCTGTTCGTGAGCCGTCATTATGTGGCGTATCTTGCCGCTGTACTTGTAGAGCGCATCATACAAATTCAATACCGCACCGCCGGGATAGCCAAACAGCGTCTCGACGCCCTGTTCCACCAAAACTTCTGCAAAAATGTCCGCGCCTGTCAATACCATACCTGCGCCCTCCTTCTTCCCTCATTCTCCCTGTGAACTGTTTTCGAATAAACAAAAAGGCCCCTGTCTCGATCTTACATCAGAGACAAAGGCCTATCACAAGCACTCTGCGGTACCACTCCGTTTGCCGCACAAAACGCGGCCGCTCGGCGCGCACTGCTCCATTGCAGCGCGCAGGCTCTTTAACGGTGCCAAACCGGCGTTCGCTTACACAGGCATAGCGCCCTTGGGCGAAGCTGCTCCGGGAAGACTTTCACGCGCGCCCCCTGCCGCCTCGCACCAACCGGCGGTTCTCTGTGCGCGGAGCAAACGCGCTATTCGTTCCCTTCACTGCATTTCAGCGGATATTGTATTTTATTATATCCACGGCTTTTTGATTTGTCAAACGTTTTTTGAAAAAACTTTATTTCTTTATTGCAATAAAGCCCGGTCTCCGCATTTGCCGCCGCTTTCAGTTGCCCCGCAGGCCGCGCCGTGGTAAACTGAATACGTACAGAGCCGCAAACGCGCTCTGTCCAACACAAATGAACGGCGGTGCAACAATGAAACGTCTATCCACCTCTTTCCCCGTCGGAGACACTCCTCTGGACGAATATCCGCGCCCACAGATGGTCCGGGCGCAATGGCAGAATTTAAACGGCCTGTGGCAGTACGCCGTTACGGAAAGTCCGGAGCAGCCGGCCGTATGGCAAGGCGGCATCCGCGTCCCGTTTGCGCCGGAAAGCGCGCTGTCCGGCGTTGAAAAGCCTGTTCTGCCGGGCCAGACGCTCTGGTATTTCCGCACGTTTTCCATCAACGGATACGACGCAGCCAAGCGTACGCTGCTGCATTTCGGCGCAGTGGATTATGCCTGCACAGTATTTGTAAACGGGCGGGAAGCCGGAGGGCATACCGGCGGCTACTGTCCGTTTACGCTGGACATTACTTCTTTTGTGCGCGCGGCGGAAAATGAGCTGACGGTCGCCGTTACGGATGACACCGACAAAGGCGACGCGCCACGTGGCAAACAGGTTCTGCACCCCAAAGGCATCTGGTATACTGCGGTAACAGGCATCTGGCAGACTGTCTGGCTGGAGCAGGTGGACAGTGCTCACTTCACATCCGTTCACTTCATACCGTCGCTGGATTCCGTGGAGGTCTTCGTCCAGACCAGCGAAAGCGGCAGCGTATGCATGGAAGTGTTGGAGGAGGATTCATGCATCACCGCCCACACGTTTACGGCGGGCGGCAGCCAGACGGTTTCGTTTGAAGCGCCCCGTCTCTGGACGCCCGAACAGCCGTTTCTCTACCGGGTGCGCCTGAGCCTTCTGCGCGCCGGGCGTGAGACTGACCGGGTAGAAAGCTACTTCGGCCTGCGCACCTTCGCTGTGCAGCCGGATGAGAACGGCACACCGTATTTTCTGCTCAATGGCAGGCCTTACTTCCAAAAAGGGCTTCTGGATCAGGGATACTGGCCGGACGGGCTGTACACCGCGCCCAGCGATGAAGCGCTGCGCCGGGACATTGAACAGGCAAAGGCGCTGGGCTTCAATATGCTGCGCAAGCATATCAAGGTGGAACCCGCCCGGTGGTATTACCATTGTGACACGATGGGCATGCTGGTATGGCAGGATATGCCCAGCGGCGCGGCTTACCCCGGGGATCTGCTTGCCGTGGCCCTGCCGAACATCGGCGTACAGGTATCCGATAAAAAGCACAAGAGGTTCAAGCGTGAAAATACCGCCGCGCGCCTTCAGTTCACCAAAGAACTGAAAGAGATGGTGGAAGCACTGACCGATGCCGTGTGCATTTGTACCTGGGTGCCGTTCAACGAGGGCTGGGGCCAGTTCGACGCCGCAGCCGCCACAGCGCTTCTATGGACTCTGGACCCCACCCGCCCCGTTGACCACGCCAGCGGTTGGCACGACCAGGGTGCGGGAGATTACAAAAGCATCCACAAATACATCTTCAAGGTGCGTCCGCCGCACCCGGACGGCCGCGCGTTCGCCCTGACGGAATACGGTGGTTACAGTCAGGTGCTGGACGGTCATGTATGGGATAAAGAGAACAGCTTCGGCTACCGGATGTATCCCGATAAAGCCGCGCTGACAGCCGCCTACCGCAAGCTGCATGAAGAACAGATCCTGCCGCTGCTGAAAAAGGGGCTGTGCGTTTCCATTTACACGCAGCTCACGGACGTGGAGCTGGAAGTAAACGGCCTTTTCACTTATGACCGCGCTGTCTGCAAGCTGGATGAGGCCGTTGTAAAAGAAATCAACCAAAAGCTGGTGTTATAAAATGAAAGAACCGTTTACACTTTACTCCTCCGGCATTGCTTTGGCCCGCTTTGCCGCGGAGCACGCGGACATTACACATTCCGGACGGGATATATTGGGGCTCGATTTTTCCGAGCCGCGGCCCATGACAGCACAGAATGACACAGACTATGCCGCCGTTAAGCTGCAGCCGTACCGGCTGCTGACGCTGCGGACCGAGTTTGAAGCGGCAGCAGCCAGTGCTCCTGCGGAATTTTCCGTCGATGGCCTGCGCTATACCCGCGCAGAGCGGAACGGGCTGCTCTATTACATCCAGCGCGGCGTCAAATTTCCCTGTGACGCGCTGTTCCGGGACGGGCGGCTCATCGCATGGCTCTGCCCCTGCCGGGAACAGGCCAATCTTCTGGTGCGCGACGGCTTCGAGGAATATACGCCGCTGGCGTTGTGGAAGGATTATGCCGCCCGTCCGCTTTACGGTGTTTCCATGCTGGGTACGTTCCACATGCCTATGCGCGACGGCGTGGAGCTCGCCGCGGACGTTTATCTGCCCGAGGGAGCGCCGCTGCCCGTTCCCGCATTGCTTGTCCGGACACCCTACGACAAAGATGACGGCGCACAGACCTATTTCCGTTATGTGCGCCGCGGCTATGCCGTGGTGGTGCAGGATGTACGCGGACGCAATGAGAGCGGCGGCGAATGGCTGCCCCATTATTACGAGGTGGAGGACGGAGACGATACGCTCACCTGGGTTGGAACGCAGGAATGGTGCGACGGAAGCGTCGGCATGTTGGGTGGTTCATACCTCGGATATACACAGTGGTGCGCGGCGGCTCTGGGCAACCCGCATCTGAAGGCGATGATCAGTGTCGTAACGGCAGGTACTGCTTTTGCAGATGGTCCGCTGCACGGCGGCTGCTTTTCCAGCGGCGGCTTTGCCTGGAATTTCGCCATGACAAAGCGCCGCTTCGCGCCAGAGCGCATGGACCGGGCTGATTGGGATGAAATTCTGGATATCCGCCCGCTGGAGGACATTGGCCAAAAGGCTCTGGGCGAAGATGTTCCCTTTATCCGTAAAATGCTGGCCCATCCCTGTGAAGACAGTTTCTGGCTGCGCGGCAACTGGGCAAAACGCAGCACAGGGAAAACGGTTCCCGTGCTCATTCAAAGCGGATGGTTCGACGACAACGGTATGGGCACCACAGAGGCGCTGGACCTCACCGCCGGCTACCCGCCGGGCACGCGCAAGGTGGTGCTCGGGCCCTGGCAGCACAGCGGCAACAGCAGGTACGACCTGCACGCCCTATCCTTTCCCGCCGGAGCACTGCGGTTTGATCTGGATCTGCTGTATCAGAAATGGTTCGACCACTTCCTGCGGGGCGAAGAAAACGGCGTGGAACAGAGCGCTCCCGTGGAATACTATACGATGGGGGAAAACCGCTGGAAAACAGCGAGCCGCTGGCCCGTGGAAAACGCGGATGACACACCGTTTTATTTTGGTGAAAACGGAACGCTGTTCCCCATCTGCGGCCGAGAGGGCCGGACAGGATATACCTATGACCCGCAGGACCCCGGCACCCACATCATCGACATGAGCGAGAACGAAATCGCGGTGCCGGAGGATTACACCCAAGAGGAGCAGCGTCCGGATTATATATGTTATACCACACCCACGCTGCCCGCGCCGCTTACGGTAACAGGCGACGCGCGCGTGACGCTTTATGTCTCCAGCGATGCGCCGGATACGGATTTTATGGTACGCCTGTGTGATGTGGACGAAGCAGGCCGCAGCGTTAAGCTGGCGGACGGCATTCTCGCCGCGCGTTTCCGAAACGGGTTTTCCGCGCCGGAATATCTGGAGCCTGGTAAGGTAGAAAAACTGGTCATCCGCACCTCTAAAATATCCCATTGTTTTCTGCCCGGACACCGTCTGCGGGTGAGCGTCACTTCGGGCGCCAAGCATTTTGTGTTTCCCAACAGCAATACAAAAGATGCATACAACAGCACCGAAAGCCGTGTCGCGCACAACACCGTCTGGCACGGCGGCGCAGCACCGTCTCATATCCTGCTGCACGTTGAACGGTGAAGCGGCGCCCTGCACACTGCGGGACGGATGCGCAAAACCGCATGCACCGGTGCGGTTTTTAAAGGGAAGGAGGGTCTCCGCCATGGAAACCGAGCCGCTTCAGATTCGTCTCGCTGTGCGTGAGCTTGTAGAATTCGTGCTGCGCCGCGGCAGCATCGACAGCCGCTTTTCCGGCTTTGACCGCGCCAACGAGGGAAGCCGTATCCACCGCAAGCTGCAAAAAGCGGCGGGAGATTCCTATAAAGCCGAGGTACCCTTCAAGGCAGAGCGCACGGTAGGCGACGTATGCTATACGCTGGAGGGACGTGCCGACGGAGTTATCACAGAGCCGGACGGACATTTTACCATCGACGAAATCAAAACCACAGGCGCACCGGCCGAGCTGCTGACGGCGGATTTTAACCCCTTACACTGGGCGCAGGCTAAATGCTACGGCGCGTTCCTGTGCCAGAGGGAAAGCCTGCCTGGCGTGGACATCCAAATCACATATTATCAGGTCGACACGGATGAGATCATCCGCCACCGCCGCACATTTTCCGCCGAAGCGCTTGAAGATTTTCTCACGGATACACTGCGTTTGTATACGCCTTGGGCGCACATGGAGGCAGCGTGGAGAGCCACACGCAACGCCTCGCTGAAAGCACTGCGCTTCCCCTTTCCCGCCTACCGCCCCGGACAGTACGAGATGGCCGGCGCGGTGTACCGTACCATCGCGGGCGGCGGCAGGTTGTTTTGCGCCGCGCCCACTGGCATCGGAAAAACGGTTTCCACTCTTTTTCCCGCTCTAAAGGCATTGGGTGAGGAAAAGGGCGAGCGCATTTTTTACTTGACGGCAAAAACCATTACAAGGCAGGCCGCCGAGGATGCGCTGGCGCGTCTGCGTGTTCACAGCACATCCTGCGGCACACCGCTGCGTCTTAAAACCATCACGCTGACAGCCAAAGACAAGATCTGCCCGCTGGAGGAACGCGTCTGCACCCCGGAGGCCTGTCCCCGGGCGGACGGCTATTACGACCGCATCAATGCGGCGCTGTACAGTTTTTTGTCCCAAACCGACGAATTCACCCGCGCGGATATCGAGGCATTTGCCCTGCAAAAGCAGCTGTGTCCCTTCGAGCTGGCGCTCGACCTGACCAACTGGTGCGACTGCATCGTCTGTGACTACAACTACCTGTTCGACCCTGTGGTAAGCCTCAAGCGCTTTTTCACCGAGGGCGGAGACTTCATTTTTCTCATCGACGAAGCGCACAATCTGGTGGATCGCGCGAGGGATATGTATTCCGCACAGCTGCTCAAATCCGCGGTTTATGGCGTAAAAAAAGCGCTGGGCAAAGGGCACCGCAAGCTGACGGCCGCTCTGAACAAAGTCAACAGCGAAATGATCGAGCTGCGCCGCCGCTGTGAGGAAGCGGATGAACATCGGCTGGTCATTCCGGAAGGTTTGCCGGAGTTGAACAAGCTGCTCTCCCGTCTGTCCGCCGCCTGTGAGGATTGGCTGGAAGAACACCGTGACGGCGAATTGCACGCCGAAGTGCTCGCGCTCTATTTTGAAGTGCATTTTTATCTGCGCATCGCAGAGCTTTACGACACGAACTACACCACGCTTCTCGCTGCCTTCGGTTCGGAGGTCTGTGTCCGTTTGCTTTGTCTGGACGCCGCGCCGTTTCTGGATGCATCCATGGCGCTTGGCCGCGCCAGCATTCTGTTCAGCGCCACGTTATCACCGGCGGAATACTTTATTCAAACGCTGGGCGGCGGCCCGGCCGCCAAAGCGATACGCCTGCAAAGCCCATTTTCTCAGGAAAGGCTGTGCCTCGCCGCTGCCGGGATCAGCACAAAATATACAGACCGTGAGCGCACACGGGAATCCGTGTGCCGTCTCATCGGCGCGGCCGTGAGCGCCCATGCGGGAAACTATATCGTGTTTCTGCCTTCCTATAAATACATGCAGGATGTGAGCGACGAATTTGCGATGATGTATCCTGATGTCCCATTGACCGTGCAGGAAAACGGCATGGACGAAGATGCACGCGAGGCATTTCTCGCACAGTTTTCAGCCGACAGGCCCGGAACGCTTGTGGGCTTCTGCGTGCTTGGCGGCATTTTTGCCGAGGGCATTGATCTTGCAGGCGACCGTCTTATTGGCAGCATCATCGTCGGCGTGGGCTTGCCGCAGATTGGCGTAGAACAAAATGCCCTGCGGGATTACTACGAAGACACAATGGGTATGGGTTTTGAATACGCCTATCAATATCCCGGCATGAACAAGGTCCTTCAGGCTGCCGGCCGTGTTATCCGTACGGAAACAGACCGCGGGCTCGTGCTGCTCATCGACAGCCGGTACCGAACCGGCAGCTACCGCCGGTTGTTCCCCCCGCACTGGTCTCATCTGCGGCGGATAGAGAGCGCGGAACAGCTCTCCGCACTGCTGGCCGACTTCTGGGCCGATCCGCCTTCCAGGCATGCTTTTCCCAAATAGCATACAAACGCAAAACGCGCCCGGCGTCAACCCGCCCGGGCGCGTTTTTAATCGTGGAATCAACCAAGCCTTCTGCACCTATCCGGCGCGTCACCCCTCTGCGGCGTTTGCCCTGCGCCGCAGGATGGTGCCCTCCGGCAGAGCGGCTGTGCACGGAATGCTGAACCGCATCATCGCATGCGGCGTAGCGCAGATTGCTTCTCCGCTTTCATTTTGTATCCATTCCGGCGTAAAGGCAACAACCTTGCCGGATGGCGCAAGCGCTTCCAGCGCCTCTCCAAGCAGGAACTTTCCGCGTTGGGTGCAAAAAGCAGTTCCTTCGCGCCATTCATCTACAACGCCCACAACTTCCCATTCCCGAATGTAGCCGCCGTGCTTTGTATTTTGCGTCGCACCTTCTCGGCCGAAATAAAAACCGGTGGAATAATGCCGGTGCGATGTACGGGTCAATTCCTCCAGCACGTCTTCGGGGCACATGTAAGCGTCCGGCGCATCCAGATATGCGTTCACCGCACGGCGGTATGCGCTTGTGGTACTGGCCACGTAATAGAAGGTTTTGGCTCGCCCTTCGATTTTCAGGCTGTCCACGCCCGCCTGTAAAATCAAGTCGATAAACGGCGCGGTACATAAATCGTCCGCGTTGAGAATGTAACTTCCCTCTTCGGTTTCGCCAACCTCAAACGCCTGGCCCGGGCGGTGTTCCTCGGTAAGCTGCCATTTCCAGCGGCAGGGCTGCGTGCATTCTCCCCGGTTCGCATCGCGGCCGGTGAGATAATGCGAAAGCAGGCAGCGCCCGGACACCGACATGCACATGGCGCCGTGGACAAATGCTTCCAGTTCCAGTTCCGGAGGAGTGTTGTCCCGAATGACCGCGATATCATTCAGAGAAAGCTCCCGCGCAAGCACCACACGCTTCGCCCCCAAATCATACGCTGCAGACGCGGCCGCATAATTGGCAATGCCCGCCTGTGTGGAAACGTGAAGCTCCATTTCCGGCGCAATATGCTTCGCCATCGCCAGCACGCCCAGGTCCGCAACGATGAACGCGTCCACGCCGGTTTCCCGTGCGCGCCGCATAAAATCGGGCATGCGGGCGATCTCCTCGTTGGTAGGCACTGTATTCAATGTCAGATAAACCCGGCGCCCTCTGGCATGGGCAAAGCGCACGCCCTCCGCCAGCTGCTCCATCGTGAAATTTTTCGGCGCGCTGCGCATGCCGAATTCCGTAGCGCCCACATATACCGCATCTGCGCCGTACAGCACGGCAAATTTCAGCCGTTCCAGGTCGCCGGCCGGGCTCAAAATTTCGGGCCGTTTCATTCAATCACCTCAAAAATGCAGCCGCACACAGGAGGTGCGGCTGCTTCGCTTATTTTATTGCCTTTTCTTCAAGATCACGGACGGATCCCCTGGCTCTCCAGGTCGGCCGTGATCGCTTCATGCTCGGCATTTGTTTTGGCAAAATGGTAATTGCCCAGTGTGTCCGTCTGGAAATACAGGTAGTCGCAGTTTTCCTCCGGCCACAGCGCCGCTTCAATGGACAGCAGGCCCGGGTTCGACACCGGTCCCGCAGGCAGGCCTGTATGCGTGTAGGTATCGTACGCCTCGCGCAGCTCCGCCGGAATCGCATCCCAGCTGCCATAGCCATAGGGCCCGGCCATGGAGTCATAAATATAGTTGTTGTCGTCGGCCTTTTCTTTGTCCCACGCAACGTTGCTGCCCAGCGTCATGCCGCTGGCAAGGCGGTTGTGGAACACTGCGGAGACCATTTTGCTGTACTCGTTTCCTGCTTCTTCCTGCACGAGGCTGGCCAGCGTAACGACCTCTGTCAGCGTCATATCCAATTCATCCATGCGTGCATACATTTCAGCAGTGATCTTATTGTCGAATTCGCCGTATATCTTGGCAACCATGTTGTACACGGTGTCTCCCACAAAGAATTCATAGGTGTCCGGGAACAGATACCCCTCCGCTTTCATGAACTGGTTGGGCTTTTCCTCGCGCTTGGCCCAGAAGCCGAACTGGGAAAAATCTCCATTGTTGGCCACGTCCAGAAATTCCTGTGCGGAACACGAACCCGCCTGCTCCATAATTTGTGCGTATTGGATCACCGTTTTTCCCTCCGGGAATGTGACCCGAACCGTCTCTCTGTCATCTGTAGCGACCTGCAGTGCGGCGATAATCTCATCATAGCTCATATCGGAGGACAGTTCAAACGTACCGTATTGCAGTGTATCCGCCGCACCGTCCTTGCCGCGTACATAAAAACGGAACACCTGCGCCGAGCGGATAATCCCCGCATCCTGCAGCTTCTGGCCGATGGCCAGCGGGCCGGACCCCTTTTCAATGGTGACGCTTTGTGTGACAGCCGCACCGCGTGAGCCGCTCACCTCGCCGGACAGCCAGAACCAGCCTGCCGCTGCCGCCAGTGCCGCCAGCATCAAAAACACCAGCATCACGATCAGGCATCCGTGTTTTTTGCGTTTTTTCCGTCTGCGTGCGGGCACTTCATCTTCATCCTCTTCTTCATACTCATAGCCGTCCGCATACTCCGGCTCATATGCGGCATCAGCAGCGGGCGGCTGCTGCACCGGCGCAGCCTGCGGCGCGGGCGCTTCCGGCGCCAACGAACGCAGCTTTTGAGCATACAGCCCGCGCAGAGCAGGCGGCAGCGCCGCCACACGTTTGTTCAGCTCTTCGATTTTTGCCGCATTGCGCTGCTTTTGCTCCTCCGTCATGTGCAGCACGCGCGCCGAAAGCTCGGCCAGTTGCCGCACATAAGCCTCTTGTGCGGCCTGCTGGGCTCCTTCTTTGTTTTCTTCCATATTCGTCACCTCTTTGCAATCAGTGCCAAAACGTCCTTATGGATGTCTTCCTTAGCGCGCATCCGCCCACCTTCCGTGCAAGCCACGCGCTTCCATCCGAGTGCCTTTGCACAGTATTGCCCGGCCTGGCGGCTGTGCTGCAGGTATTCCATATTTTTTTCGTGGATGTCCTTTTTTTCTTCGTCTCCATGATACCTCTGGGACATCAGCCGCTGGGAAACCTCCGGGTCCACATCCAGGTATACGACGGTATCCGGTTCCGGTATGGCAATTTTGCGATATTCGAAATCAAACAACCAGGCGAGATAAGCGTCCCACTCCTCGCGCGGCAGCTTGGAACATTGATGCACCGCGTTGGAGGTGGTATAACGGTCCGCTATCACGGTTCCGCCGTCGTGGTAAAAGCACCCCCAAAGCGTCTTATAGCTTGCATACCGGTCCACAGAATAAAAGCTGGACGCCGCATAGGCGTTCACATCATTCACATCCTGTCCAAAAGCCCCGCCCAGATACATTTTCACCAGAGCGCTGGAATCACTCTCATAATTCGGAAAGGTGATCTTCATCGCCTGTTCTCCA
>ERZ826242.3223-NODE-3223-length-12222-cov-2.592340_pt1 | contig 12222 bp, 7 predicted proteins | sample MGYA00519871_ERZ826242 | MGnify/ENA primary metagenome ERZ826242 (study PRJEB31778, sample SAMEA3449226) | human gut metagenome | biome: human gut; feature: human-associated habitat; material: faeces | place: United Kingdom | collected 2010/2012 ...
CCGATACATTAGATGAGATCAAACGCATTTTAGCGGAAAAGTGAGGGATATACATGCTCGGCGAAGCGGTGACAGAGCTTATCACGAAGCCGCAGTGAGCGAAAAAGCGACACCTGACGGTTTCCGGGCTTGTGCGGTGGGGGTTCGTCCGCTATAATAAAAGCAGAACGAGCGCAAAGGAGTGCTGCTTTATGGCAAAGACGAATAAGACACCGAAGGCGGAGGACAACGCCGAGCTGCGGACGATCTCGCTTTTGAAAATTCTGAACACATACAGCGACGAAAACCACGAGCTTTCTACAAAAAACATTATGGATAAGCTCCAAAAGGAATGCGGCGTTACGGTGCACCGCACGACCGTCGGCAAGAACATCAAGCAGCTTGCGGATTGCGGCTTTGATATTTACACGCACAAGACGACACAGAACCGCTATTACCTTGCGAGCCGCTTATTTGAGATGCCGGAATTGAAGCTGCTTGCGGACGCGGTGGAATCTGCGGGATTCATCACCGAAAAGAAAAGCGAGGAGCTGATTGAAAAGCTTTGTCGGCTGACGAGCGTTTATGAGGCCGAGGCTTTGCAGGAGGGATTTTGCGCGAACAACGGGAAATCCTGCAATGAGAGCATTTACTATATTGCGGACACGATCAACGCGGCTATTGCGAAGCGGAAGAAAATTGCGTTTTACTATTTTCATTACGGTCCGGGCAAAAACCGTGTGCTGAAAAACGACGGGAAGCCGTATGTTTTCAGCCCATATAAGCTTGTTTGGAATACAGATGAATATTACGTTGTGGGGTATTCCGACAAGCACGAAAAGCTTGTGAGCTTTCGCGTGGACCGCATTGACCGTTGCCCGGAGATTTTAGATGAGGACGCGGAGCCGCGGCCCGAAAAAGAGGAGTTGATGCGGCATATCCGCACGATGACAAGCATGTATGACAGCCGCCGTGAGCGCGTGACGCTTTTGTGTGACAACGCGATGATGAATGCGGTGGTGGACGCATTCGGCGAAGATGTGGAAACAAAGGCCTTTGGCGACGACGCGTTTACCGTGGAAACGGAGACGGCGGCAAGCCCTGTCTTTTACCGCTGGGTGTTCGGCTACGGTGGGAAAATCCGAATCACGGAGCCGGAAAACGTGAAAAAGGAGTATGCCGAAATGGTGAAAAGCGCTTTTGGAAATACGTGCGGCCGGTGCGGCGCGTAAAGTAAACAGCAGTCCGACCTTTGGCAGTTTGATGCACAAAGGTCGGGCCTTTTTTTGTGTTGAAGACGGAACATGAATGTGCTATAATGAACCGTAAGATTTTGGGAAAGGGTCTGGCAATGTATAACTCCAAACGATTCGAAACGGTGAAGAATATGAGGGAAAACAAGAAAATATCGAATGCCGTGCAGGCGGCCATCGGCGTGCTGGCCGTGGTTTTGGCGGCGCTGATCGTTTGGATGATGGTGCTGGTCTCGGGCATTCAGGGCACGGCGCGCGTGGTGAACTATGCGGGCCTTGTGCGCGGCGAAACGCAACGCCTTGTCAAAATGGAGATTGCGGGTCAAGCGGAGGACGGGATGATGGAGAGCGTGGAATCGTTCATCAACGGTCTGCGCTTCGGCGATGACGAGCTTACCCTTGTGCGATTGGACGACAAGAGTTTTCAGACGAAAATGGAAGAGTTGGCTTCTTGCTTTGAAAGCCTGAAGCAGGAGATTTATCTTGTGCGCGAAAAGGGTTTTGAGGAAACCGACATCATCGACAAAAGCGAAAAGTTTTTCGACATTTGCGATGAAGCGACGGGCCTTGCGGAAACCTATTCGCAAAAGCGCGCGTCCTCTTTGGCGGTTTTGGAGCGGTACATCACGGCGGATATCGTAGTTTTGATGATGCTGATCGGTTATGAGTTTATCAAGGCGCTGCACTACGCCGCCATGAACCACGCTTTGCAGAAAAAGGTGTACATGGACGAAGCGACGGGGCTGCCGAACAAAAATAAATGTGAGGAGCTATTGAGCGCGCCGGAGATGATCACGATGCCCGTGGGTGTTTGCAGCTTTGACCTCAACAATTTGAGACGCATCAACAACAGCATGGGCCACGAAAAGGGCGACGCGTACATTCGCATTTTTGCGGAGCTGGTGCGCGAGGCGGTGCCGGCGCATTACTTTGTGGGTCGCGCGGGCGGCGACGAATTCATCGCCATTATGGACGGCGCGGACAAGGAAGAAATGCAGCGGTGCTTACAGCTCATCCGCGACCGTGTGGACACGTACAATGCGGCGAACCCCGATTTTCCGGTGAGCTACGCGGTTGGCATTTCGGTCTCCGACGAGAACGAAAACTGCACAATGCGTGATTTGTATATCTTCGCAGACAAAAACATGTATATCAACAAAAACCACGTGAAGCGCGAGGAAGCATTGGCCGAAAAGAAGCTGGATCGCAGGCTGCTGAAAAGCATGAAAAAATACGGCAGCAACTTTTCCGATTGCCTGTACTGCGACGCAAGGCAGGACGCTTACCGGGTAATTCGTGCAAGCGAGGCGTTTTTCCTTGCGGCGGACGGCAGTTATTCCGGCGCGGTGGAGCAGATTGCAGAAGAACGCGTGGCGCAGGAAGACCGCAAGGCGGTGCGCAGCAAATTACAGCTGACGGCGCTGTGCGAGGCGCTTTCCGAAAAGAACTGCGTGGTGGAATTGCAGCACAAGATTTTCGGCGAGAACAGTGCCGACTATGGGCGACTGACGGCGATTTTTGTGGATGCAGACCCGGACGGCACGCTGCACCATTTCTTGCTGGCGTTTGAGACGATCGACAGTGTGCAGCCGGAGACGGACGCCAAGCAGCAACTGACGCAGTATTACGAGCAGCTGAAGCAGTCTATTTTGGAAAACGACAGTTACGTGGATGCGATGCTGGAGACTGCGGATGCGGTATACTCCGTGAATCTGACGGATGATCTGGTGGAGCGCGATTTCCGTCGTGAACGCGGCGCAGACATCTTTATTGAGGACTTGAAAGCACCGTGTCCGTACGGCGAATATTGTCACCGTCATTCTATGCTGATTTTGCCCGAAACGATGGGCAGCTACCGATTGATCGACACGGCCGAAAAGCTTTTGGAACGCTATGCGAGCGGAGAAAAGCAGGTGACGGTGGAATACTGTGAGCGCGTATCCGGCAGCGAGACACGCTGGATACAGAAAACGGCGCTGATGATGTCTTCACGCGTATACGATGCGAAGAGCGGTGAGGAAAAGCCGATGATCCACAGCCTTGTGCTGCTGAAAAACACCACGGAGTTCCATGCACAGGAGCAGAAGGAGCACGAGCGCTTGCGGGCTGAGGTGGACGAAGCGATGCTGGCGAATAAAGCGAAGACGGAGTTCCTTTCCCGCATGAGCCACGATATCCGCACGCCGATTAACGGTGTGATGGGTATGCTGGAGATTATCAAGAAAAATCGTGAAGATCATGAGCGCGTGGACGACTGCCTTGAAAAGATCCATGTTTCCTCCGAGCATCTGCTGTCGCTCATCAACGATGTTTTGGATATGAGCAAGCTGGAATCCGGCCACATGGAGCCGGAGCATGTGCCGTTTGACCTTGACGATTTGATGAAGAACGTCCGCGCACTGAACGAAGCGCAGGTGGCAAAAACGAGTATTGTGTATACCTACAGCAAGATTTCGTTTGCGCACGCAAAGCTTATCGGCAGCCCGCTGCATCTGCGGCAGATCTTATTGAATCTGTTCAGCAACGCGGCAAAATACAATAAAGAAAACGGCACGATTGAAACGTATGCGGAGGAGATTGCCTGTGACGAAAACACGGCGACATTCCGTTTTACAATACGTGATACGGGCATCGGTATGAGCGAAGATTTTGTGAACAACGAGCTTTTTGAGCCGTTTACACAGGAAAAGCAGGGCGCCCGCACGCAGTATCAGGGCACGGGCCTCGGCATGTCTATCGTGAAGGAGCTCATCGAGAAGATGAACGGCACCATCACGGTGGAAAGCGTGCTCGGCGAAGGCTCTGCGTTTACGGTGACGCTGCCGTTTGAGATCGACAAGCATCCCTCTGCGCAGGCGGCGGCGAATGGCGCGGCGGACGAAACGGCTCTGCACGGGCTGAAAGTGCTGCTGGCCGAAGACAACGAACTCAACATGGAGATTGCGGAATTCTTCCTGAAAGACATGGGTGCCGAAACGATGCAGGCGTGGAACGGCAAAGAGGCCGTGGAGGCCTTCCGAAACTCCGCGCCGGGCGAGATCGGCGTGATCTTAATGGACATCATGATGCCGGTGATGGACGGCCTTGAGGCGGTGCAGCGCATTCGTGCGCTGGACCGGCCGGATGCGAAAACGGTGCCGATCATTGCGATGACAGCGAACGCGTTCTCGGAAGATGTGGAGCGCAGCCGCAAAGCCGGTATGACGGAGCATCTCTCGAAGCCGCTGAATGCCGAAACGCTGAAAAAAGCGATCTTACGGAACATATAACCCGTGCGGTAAAGACAAATATTCGTTAAGGGCGGCGAAGAGCTGCCCTTTTTTCGTGTACCGACACTTGATTTTTCTTTTTGTTGTGGTATACTCATTTGGGAGTATTAGAATCAATTCTAAAACAGGGAAAAGAGGGGTATAAATGGCAAACCGTAACGAAAAGGAGGCCTCGCGCAAGCGAATTCTTTCTACCTGTGTGCGTCTGTTTTTGGAGCAGGGGTTTAAGCATACGCCGCCGAAGCAGATTTTGACGGAAGCGGATGTTTCCGCGGGCACGTTCTATAATTTGTACCGCACGAAAGCCGGTGTGCTCACCGAGCTGACCGAGTTCATGTTTCAAAATCAGTTTACTATCGCGGGGCAGATTGCGCAGGGGGAGACAGACCCCGTAAAGCTCTACGCGGTGGAGACGGCAATTCAGCTGACGCTGGCAGAGCTGAACGAGAACCTGCGCCAAATTTACGTGGAGGCGTACACGCTGCCGGAAAATTTGGAAATCATCCACAGGATGACGGCCGAGATGCTGCACCGTATTTTCGGCGCGTATATGCCCGGGTACAGTGTGAGCGATTTTTATGAGTCGGACATCGGTTCGGCGGCGATTATGCGCGGATATATGGCACGTCCGTGCGACGTGTATTTTACGTTGGAACGCAAGTTAGAGCGCTTTTTGCAGCTGACACTGCGCATTTATTGCGTGCCGGAGGAAAAACAGCGGGAGGTTATGGCACTGATTGCGAGCCTCGACATCCGTGCCATTGCAAACGAAGTGATGCAAAAGCTGTTTGCCGCGCTTGAGATGCACTATGAATTCACGCTCGGCGAAGAGGCAAAGCAAATTTGATTTAAAAAAGAGCCGCACAGACGGATATGCACCCGGTTTTCTGGGCACAGGTTGAAAAACGGGTTTCCATCAGGGATGCTTCCCTGAATTCAGAGGGAGGCGCAAATATTTGTTGAGTGTGCTGTCGAAATTCATTGAAAACAGTAAAATTCTGTGCTAAACTTAGAGCATAAACACCGGGCGGAATATAACGTGCGGAAACCATTGAAAAGGAGCAATTATTTATGGGTCTTATTAAGGCAGCTGTCGGCGCCGCGGGCGGTGTTATGGCGGATCAGTGGAAAGAATTTTTCTATTGCGAATCGATGCCGAAAGAGGTGCTTGTCACAAAGGGTGTAAAGCGCACGAGCGGGCGTTCCTCCAATACGCGCGGCAGTGACAACATTATCACGAGCGGCTCCGGTATTGCGGTGGCAGACGGCCAGTGCATGATGATCGTGGAGCAGGGCAGAGTGGTGGAGCTTTGCGCGGAGCCGGGCGAATTCACCTATGACGCTTCGAGCGAGCCTTCTGTTTTCTCCGGCTCTCTCAGTGCGGGCATTAAAAACACCTTTGCGCAGATCGGCAAGCGTTTTACGTATGGCGGCGACACCGGCAAAGATCAGCGCGTATATTATTTTAATACGAAGGAACTCATCGACAATAAATTCGGCACGCCGAACCCCATTCCGTTCCGTGTGGTCGATAACAAGATCGGGCTGGACGTGGACGTTTCCGTCCGCTGCTCCGGCGTATATTCGTACCGCATTGCGGACCCGCTTTTGTTCTACACGAATGTGTGCGGCAATGTGGAGCAGGAATATACCCGCGACGAATTGGACAGCCAGCTGAAGCACGAGTTCATCAGCGCTTTGCAGCCGGCGTTCGGCAAGCTTTCCGACCTCGGTTTGCGTCCGAACCAGATTGTGGCACACAACACGGAGCTGGAAGACGCCATGAATACGGCGCTTTCCGCGAAATGGGGCGAGCTGCGCGGCTTGACGGTCGTCAGTATTGCGCTTGGCTCCGTGACACTGCCGGACGAGGACGCCGAGATGATCAAACAGGCACAGCGCACGGCGATGATGCGCGACCCGACTATGGCGGCGGCCACGCTCGTCGGTGCACAGTCAGACGCGATGAAAACGGCCGCGGGCAACTCTGCCGGTGCTATGAACGGCTTTATGGGCGTAAATATGGCTATGAATGCGGGCGGTATGAACGCACAGGCGCTGTACGGCATGGGTCAGCAGCAGGCGGCGCAGGCTGCGGACAGCTGGAAGTGCGCGTGCGGCACGGTGGTCAACGGCAATTTCTGCCCGAACTGCGGGGCAAAGAAGCCGGATAACGACGGCTGGACCTGCTCCTGCGGTAAAGTGAACAAGGGCAATTTCTGTGCAAACTGCGGCGCGAAAAAGCCGGAGGGCTTACCGAAGTACCGCTGTGACAAGTGCGGCTGGGAGCCGGAAGACCCCGCGCACCCGCCGAAGTTCTGCCCGCAGTGCGGCGACCCGTTTGATGAAAATGACCGTGCCTAAAGGTTGCGACCTGCGTTGAACTGTGAGGAGATGAGAGCAAATGGCGGCAATTAAAGAATACAAATGTCCTTGCTGCGGCGGCGCTGTGGAATTTGACAGTAAAATCCAGAAGATAAAGTGCCCGTACTGCGACACGGAGTTTGACACCGAAGCGTTTACCGCGCATGAGGAAGAAGTACAAAACGCAAAGCCCGACGAAATGGACTGGGAGACCACGGCCGGCGGCGCGTGGGAGCAGGGCGAAGAAAGCACGCTGCGCAGTTACGTGTGCAACTCCTGCGGCGGAGAGATCGTCTGTGATGAAAACACGGCGGCGACCTCCTGCCCGTACTGCGGCAACCCGGTCGTGATGATGGGGCAGGTGAGCGGCGCTTTGAAGCCCGATTACGTGATTCCGTTCAAGATCGACAAAAAGGCGGCAAAGGAAGCCTTGCAGCGGCATTATAAGGGCAAAAAGCTGCTGCCGAAGATTTTCAAAAAAGAGAACCATATCGATGAGATCAAGGGCGTTTACGTGCCGTTTTGGTTGTTTGATGCCGATGCCGATGCGGATATCCGCTATAAAGCGACGCGTGTGCGCACCTGGAGCGACAGCGATTACGATTACACGGAAACAAGCTACTACTCGATAGGCCGCAGCGGTGATATTGGGTTTGACCGCGTGCCGGTGGACGGTTCCTCCAAGATGCCGGACGATTTGATGGAATCCATTGAGCCGTTCAAGTTTGAGGACGCGGTGGATTTTAAAACGGCGTATCTCGCGGGCTACCTTGCGGACAAGTACGATGTGACGGCCGAGCAGAGCATCGACCGCGCCAACGAGCGCATCAAGCGCTCCACGGAAGACGCATTCGCTTCTACTGTGAAGGGATATCACTCCGTCACGACGGAGAATTCCTCCATTCGTCTGCACAACGGCAAGGCAAAGTACGCGCTTTACCCCGTGTGGCTTTTGAACACGACGTGGAAGGGCAAAAAGTACCTCTTTGCGATGAACGGGCAGACCGGCAAATTTGTCGGCGACCTGCCGGTGGATAACGGGCTGTACTTTAAGTGGCTTGGCGGGCTTACGGCAGGCTTCGGCGTGATTGCGCTGATTGCCTATTTCCTGTTCTGGCTGTTCTAAGGGGGTGCGGAGAATGAATAAAAAGCTTTTATCGGTATTTTTCGCCGTTCTTTTATGTGTCGTTGTGTCTGTTCCGGCGTTTGCCGATACGGCGGAGGACTACACGCCGCACCTGATCGACAACGCGGACCTTTTGACGGGCGAGGAAGAAAGTAATCTGCTCGCGAAGCTTGATGAGATCAGCGACCGGCTGAGCGTGGACGTTGCCGTTGTGACGGAAGACTCCATCGGCGACAAGACACCGCGTGAATATGCGGACGATTTTTACGATTATAATTCGTATAAGTATAATCCGGACGGCGTTCTGCTGCTCATCAGCATGGAAGAGCGCGACTGGTACATAACGACGACGGGCAGCGCCATTACGACCATTACGGATGCGCGGCGCGGCAATATGGAGGATGCGTTTTTGAGCGACCTCAGCGGCGGCGACTATTATGACGCGTTTTCAACGTATGCCGATATGTGCGACAACTACATCTCAGGCGTGCAGAGCGGTTACTACGAGGAAGGTGAGGCATACGAGGAGAGCACCGTGGGGAATTTCCCGTGGGGCCCGGCGATTTTGGTTTCGCTTGCTATCGGCCTCGTCGCGGCGCTTGTTGTGACGGGCTTTATGCGCGGGCAGCTCAAAACCGTGCGCCGTAAGGCGGCAGCGTCGGATTATGTGCGCCCCGGCAGCATGAACGTGGCGTATGCAAATGACGTGTTCCTCTACTCGCACGTGAACCGCACGGCAAAGCCGAAGGACAACGATTCTTCCGGCGGCTCCGCAACGCACACGTCATCCTCCGGCACGACCCACGGCGGTGGCGGCGGAAAGTTCTGATTTTGCCGGCAAGACGATGATTCCGTTTGCGACCTGCGGCGGCAGCAGTATGGGCTAATGCGTTTTAAACCATAGCTAAACCGTATAAATTCATAGAAATTAAATCCGCATTTCCGCAAACACCGGGAATGCGGATTTTTAATTCTTGTTGTGAATAATAACGTAAAATTTAAGAAAGAAGAAAGGAAAATAGGTTGATTTTTGGCTGAACTTCATATATGATTAAAATAGAAACAGTATATACGGTACGTTCTGTACGGCGTATACATATAGTAATAGGAGGCCCTATATGAAAAAACGTATATTAGGCATCGCTTTGGCAATCTGCATGATGATTTTCTGCGTGCCGATGGGCGTGTTTGCAGCAGAAGCTCCGTCCTTCAGCGGCGGAACAGGCACACAGGGAGACCCGTGGCTGATTGCTTCGCAAGCGGATTTGACTGCTTTGGCAGAGTTCCTGAACTCCGGTAATGCAGCAACGTTTGATACTGAGAACGCAGGTGTTGGAAACTGCCATGGCTATTACTTCAAGCAAACGGCTGATATTGACCTGACCGGGGTAACGTGGGAACCGATCGGTTATTCTGGGAGTTACTATTTTGCGGGAAACTATGATGGTGGCGGGCACAGCATCACAAATGCGGTTTCTACCGGAAAAGTTGACCCGGACGGTTTCGCTACGGCGGGCATTTTCGGGTGGGTCGCTTTCGGTTCGGTGGAAAATCTTCATGTGAAGAACGCAAACTTTGTGGCAACCGGTCAGAATAATTACAGCTATGTGGGCGGTATTGCAGGTGTGTGTTATGGTTCATCCATCAAAAACTGCTCGGTTGAGAACTCCTCTCTGGAGAGCAGACGCAACAACAATAATAACTGTGCGGGAAGCATTGTGGGTTATTCCACCGGCGGAACATTTGAAAAGTGCGCTGCCGAAAACAACCAAATTAGAACTATGGCTTACGGCGGTGGTTTTGTCGGTGAAGTGGACGATGACCCTAACTATGGAGCCGGCAATTCTACATTTACAAACTGCTATGTTGCAAACTGTACTGTGATTTCTGAAACTGATGATAGTCAGGGAACAAGTTTTTCGGGCGGTTTTGCTGGAGAGATTACGGATTCAACATTGACCATTCAAAATTGCTATGTGTATCAGGCGACGCTTTCTACCGTGGGAAATGCTGTGCCCCAGGGAACCGGCGTTTTTGCGGGCAACCTGTGGGGGAGCAGTACGATTGCTGATACAAACTGCTTCTTTGGGGCTTGTGGAACAACTGAGAACGCTGGTACGGCCAGTGAAAAGACAGAAGAAGAATTTAGAAACGGCACGGTGGCAGGATTGCTGGGAGAAGCATTTGCGCAGGTTGGCGACTATCCGAAAATCAATGGCCCTGCCGACTATAGCAGCGTAGATGCGGCCATTGCCAAGGCAAATGCTTTGGAAAAAGATAACTACAAGGACTTTTCTGCTGTGGAAGCGGCGATTAACACAGTTGTGCGCGACAAGAACATAACGGAACAAGGCGAGGTAGACGCAATGGCGCAGGCTATTGAAAATGCCATCACCGCGTTGGTGGAAAAGCCCACAGAGGCTCCGACCGCGACGCCGACGGCAACACCTTCTACAAGCCCGACGGAGGCTCCGACCGAGACACCGACGGTAACGCCTACGGTTGCACCTTCTACAAGCCCGACGGCGGTTCCGACCGCGACGCCTACGGTAAAACCGACGGCTACGCCGACTCCGGCGCCGAAGGCAGACCCCAATAACCCGAAGACAGGCAGCAGCAATTTGCCGGTCGTTTTCGGCAGCGCGGCGCTCGTGCTGAGCGGAGGCGCGCTTGCAGCGGTGCTCATCTATAAAAAGAAGAGACACGAAAAGTAAAGTGAAAACCTAAAAGTAATGAACCCCCGCCCCGGAAATCGGCTTTGTGCCGGTACCCGGGGCGGGGGTTTTACATTCTTATTCAAAAAATATTTACGATTTACACGACACCGTGGTTGACACCCGTACGGACCCGTGCTAAAATAAAATACGAATTCGTATTTTAGCGGGGTGGAGCGAAATGGAACGGTATGCGTTTTTCCGGCAGCTTGGCAAGGCGGTGTACGGCATAGACGCAGCTTACGATGTGTTCTCGAAAAGTGCGCAGATCAAACCGAATATGCTGTGGCTGCTTTCGGCGCTGAACGACGGCGAGGGGCACACGCAAAAGCAGATCTGCTGGGACTGGGGATTCCCGAAAACGACGGTGAACACGCTGATCAAAGAGCTGGAAAAGGGCGGCTTTGTGGTGCAGAGCCCCATTCCCGGCGAGCGCAGGGAGCTTTCCGTAACGCTGACAGAAGCGGGCAGAGACTACGCGAATGCGGTTTTAAAGTCCGTGTATGAGGCAGAGGAACGGCTTTTTCGGTTGTATTTTAAAGATAAAGACCCGGAATTTGTACAGGAGCTGTTCCGGTTTTCCGGCGTGATGCACCGCTATTTTACAACAGGGGAATTTGAAGAAACGGGGAGCGAGACATGAAAAAATTAAGCTGGCATGAACTGAAGCCGCAGGTGAAGGAAGTTTGGGTACTGAGCCTGCCGGCTATTTTAACGCAGATCACAACCATCGTGATGCAGTATATCGATTCCGCCATGGTGGGTTCGCTCGGCGCGAACGCTTCGGCGGCGATCGGTCTGGTATCCACGAGCACATGGCTGCTGGGCGGCATTACATACGCCGTTTCGGCAGGCTTTTCCGTGCAGGTGGCGCATAACATCGGCGCGGGACGCGATGCGGAAGCGAGAAGCGTGGTGCGTCACGGCCTGTGCACGGCGCTGTGCGTGGCAGGGATTTTGTGCGCGTTGGGGCTTTCCATCCACAGTATGCTGCCGACGTGGCTCGGCGGCGACCCGGCTATTCGTTACGATGCCTCGAAATACTTCATGGTGTACGCGCTGATGATCCCGTTCTCGCAGATCAACTCGCTGAACTCGTCGTTCTTGCAGTGCAGCGGCGATATGCTGACGCCGAGCATTTTAAACGCCGCCATGTGTTTACTCGATGTGGTGTTCAATACCATTTTCATTCCGCACTTCGGCGTGATGGGTGCGGGCATCGGCACGGCGAGTGCGTGTGCGGTCGTCAGCCTGACGATGGCGTGGCGCTGCCTGTTGTGCAACCCGCATTTGCGGCTCAACCGCAAAGAGACCGAAAAGCACGGCTTTAACCCGGAAATTCTCAAAAAAGCTTTGAAGATCGGTCTGCCGGTCGGCGTGCAGGAGATCGCCATGTGCAGCGCGCAGGTCGTCGCGACCATGATCATTGCGCCGCTCGGTGCAGTCTCCATCGCGGCAAACTCCTTCGCCGTGACGGCAGAGAGCTTGTGCTACATGCCGGGCTACGGTATCGGCTC
>ERZ826242.3224-NODE-3224-length-12220-cov-2.636498_pt1 | contig 12220 bp, 9 predicted proteins | sample MGYA00519871_ERZ826242 | MGnify/ENA primary metagenome ERZ826242 (study PRJEB31778, sample SAMEA3449226) | human gut metagenome | biome: human gut; feature: human-associated habitat; material: faeces | place: United Kingdom | collected 2010/2012 ...
GCCCTCGCTGATGATGGCAATGCGGTCGGAGATGCTCTTGAGCTCCTGAAGCTCGCTGGAGACGATCACGATGGTCATGCCCTGCTCCCGGTTGAGGCGCACGAGCGTCTCCAGCACCAGCTTCTTGGCGCCGATGTCGATGCCGCGGGTCGGTTCGCTGACGAACAGGAACCGGGGACCCATCACCAGCGCGCGTGCGATACACACCTTCTGCTGGTTGCCGCCGGACAGCGTGCCCGTGTGCTGCATGGGCCCGAAGCAGCGGATATCCAGGTCGTGAATCATGCGCTCGGCGGTTTTGCGCACGGCGCTGCTGTTCTTGAGGGTGAACAGGCCCAGCCTGTGCAGATACTCACCCTTGATCTGCATGGCGTTAAAGACGATGTTATCCTCAATGGACTGGTCCAGAAGCAGGCCCACGCCCTTGCGGTCCTCGGACACCATGGCGATGCCGGCGCGCAGGGCGTCTCCGGCGTTGCCCAGCTTGAGTTCTTCCCCAAACAGGGTCACGCTGCCCCGCGTGTCGTACAGGCTCATCACGCCGTTGGGAATGCCCAGCTTGCCCTGTCCGGCCAGTCCGCCGATTCCCAGGATCTCGCCCTCATACACCTCCAGAGATACGCCGCGCACCTCCTCGCCCGGCATATCCACATGCAGGTCGCGGATGCTCATGGCCACCCTGTCCTGCGGGGGCGTGCGGGGCGCAGCCTGCACCATGCTCTCTCCCTTGCGGCCGATCATCAGCTCCGCAAGTTCCACAACGCTGGTCTGCTCTTTTTCGCGCGTGGCGGCCAGCTTGCCATCGCGCAGTATCGTGATCGAATCAGCGGCGGCCATCACCTCGTCCAGACGGTGAGTGATAAAGATGATGGCGATGCCGTTCGCAGCAATCTTTTTCATCACGGAGACCAGCTGCGTGGCCTCGCTCTCGGTCAGCACCGCCGTGGGCTCGTCAAACACAAGCAGCTTTACGCCGGTCTTGTCAATTTCGCGGGCAATTTCGACAAACTGCATATAGCCCACAGGCATGCCCTCGACCAGCGTGTACTCGTCAATGCTCATTCCCACGCTGTCCAGCGCCTTGCGGGCGTCGGCAGCCATGGCCTTCATGTCCAAGGTTTCCAGATTTTTTCCAAAGATGCGGCTAATAAGATTGGGATGCGTGATTTCACGGTTGAGCTTGATATTCTCCGTGACGGTAAAGCCCGGCAAAAGCATGAATTCCTGGTGCACCATGCCGATGCCCTTCACCATGGCGTCATGCGGCGAGGTCACGTTCGCCGGCTCGCCCTCCAAAAGCACCTGGCCCTCGAAGCCGCCCGTGGTATGAATCACGGGCATGCCAAACAGCACGTTCATCAGCGTGCTCTTTCCGGCGCCGTTTTCGCCCAGCAGCGCATGGATTTCGCCCGGACGCACAGACAGCGAAACGTCGCTCAGGACAGTGTTCTCGCCATAGCGCTTGGTGATGTTTTTCATTTCCAATACATACTCGGCGCTCAAGTCGACAGAACCTCCTTGCAGATACGAAGAAGGGGCCCACCCCGTGGGGAGGGCGGACCCCATCTTACGGACTTTTGTACGAACGATTACAGATAATCGTTGAAGTCAACCTGAGACAGCAGAATGGTGTAGTAGTTGTCCAGCGTGGTGCCCTCGGCGTTGGTGTAGTTCTCGATCTTCGCGCCGGGAACGCTCTCGTTGAACAGCTCCATCAGGATCTCGGAGTTGTTGCGGTCGGTGATCTCGCCCAGCGCCCAGCCCTTGCCGTATTCCACGCCGATCTCAATGATGGACATGGCCACGGGGGTCGGCCAGGTGGAGAAGCGGTCCACCGCGTCATGCTCGGCCAGCTTCTCGGCGATGGCCTTCAGAGCGGCCTCGTCGTCGCCCAGCTCAAGCTCCAGGCCCAGGGTGGCCGGGAAGCCATGGTAGGGGCTGGGGCAGCAGGGCAGCGGATAGTAGGCATTGTCCAGATCCAGCACGGCGGCCTGCATGGCGGGCTGCATGGAGCAGTTGGTGGTGAAGAAGGCAACCTTCTTGTCGGGATACTTGGCAGCCTGCTGGGGCACGTCCTCCAGGACGAACTGCTGGGCGCCGGAGGTGCCGGCCTCGCCGGTGGGGTCGGGAGCGGTCACGTCCACGAACTCAATGCCCAGAGCCTCGGCGTTGGCCTTGAGGATGTTGTAGCGGCCCACGATGGTCTCCATGGCCATGTGGCGCGGGAAGGAATAGTGCATGAACACGTCGATGCCCCACTCGGCGCACTTTTCCATGATGGTGTCGCCCTGCCTCGGTTCGTCGGTGTAGAGCACGAAGTCGGCAGCCGCGGTGATGACGGACGGGTCTTCCTGCGGCACGCCCGCGATCAGCAGCATGTCGTCGCGGCCCATGGCGCGGATCTTGTCAAACGCAGCCTTTGCGCCCGGCACGGCCTGGCACATCACGATGGCCTTCACGTCGGGGTCAGAGGCGAAAGCAACCAGCTTGGAGATGGTGGTTTCCGTCTCGGACATGAAGTTATCGGGGTACGTATCGGTGATGATGTGCTCGGGGCCATACTTTTCCAGCGCCTTTTCGGCGGCGCGGAATTCTTCCTCGCCCTGGCTGGTGGTGCCGGTGAGAATGGCAACCTTCCAAGTACCCTCATCCGCAGTTTCAGCCGAAGCCGCCACGGTGGTCAGGGTGAGGAGCATGGCAAGCGCCAATACGATGCTCAACAGTTTCTTCATGTTGGGTTCCTCCTTGTCCACTTTTAGAGATTTTGGGTCATCCAGCTCAAGGGGGTTCTCAAGTTTGTGAGATGGAATGTAAAAAGTATATCATAAAGCTGCCGAAACAGGCAAATGGTAATTTCCATGCCTCACGGCCCTGCGATTTCCTGAAAAATCCTTGTATTTTCAGGCGTTTCCCTTTATGCTTCCGGTTTTCCGGTTTTGGGAAAACAAAGAAAAAACAATGCAAACCCAGGCAGCACGGTACTTATTCGTCCTCCTGGCCATAGATGCGGGGGGAAAGCACGCCCACGTCCGGCAGGTTGCGGTAGACTTCGTTGTAATCCAGTCCGTAGCCCACCACGAAGGCGTCGGGAATCTGGAAGCAGGAATAATCCACCGTCAGGGGCGCCACGCGGCGGGCGGGCTTGTCCATGAGGGCCGCGATGCGCAGGCTGGCCGCCCCGCGGGTGATGAGCAGCTTCTTGAGAAAATGGAGCGTCATGCCGCTGTCCACGATATCCTCCACGATGATCACGTCGCGCCCCAGGATGCTGCGGTCCAGGTCCTTGACCAGCCGCACCTCGCCGCTGGATTTGGTGCTGGCTCCGTAGCTGGATACGGCCATGAATTCGATCTCCAGGGGCAGGTCCACCTGCCGGATCAGGTCCGAAAAGAACACGCTCGCGCCCTTGAGGATGCAGATGAACACGGGGTTTTTCCCCCGGTAATCGGCGGTGATGCGCTCGCCCAGCGCGCGCACCGCGGCGGCGATCTCCTCGCGGCTGTAGAGAATGCTGTCCAGGTCATGATACAGGTTGCGTTCGTTTTCCATGGGATGCTCTCTCCTTTTCGGTTCATCTGTAGGGGTCGCCGGACGGCACTTGCAGCCGGACCGAGCCGGCGGGCACGGCGTTCAGGCGCAGCCGTTCGGACGCGCACAGGCGCGGAATCCAGAGCACTTCGTTCTCCACGGCCAGCACGGCAAGATAGGGTCTCAGCGGCGGGTCCACCCGCCGGTCGGTCAGAAAGCGCCGAAGCGCCTTCTCTCCCGGCGCGCCCATGGGTCGAATCCGGTCGCCGGGGCGGGGGCGGCGCATGACGGGGCCCAGCGCCAGCACCTCCGGGGACAGCACCGCCTCGCCCGCATGGGAGGGCACCGGGGTTTCCGGCCCGGCGGGGGTCTGCGTCACGTGCGTAAAATCGAGGACATAGGCGCTTTCATGCACCGTCACCGGCAGGGGACGAGCGGCGGGCGCGGGGCTAAGCGGTTCGTCCCGCTGGGTGAGCAGATAGAGATACGCCCGCCCCGCCACCGCCTTGAGTCCGAGGGGCAGGTTGCACGTTTCGCCCGCCTCCGCGCGCGCCAGCGCGGCCAGGGCCAGCGTGTCGCCGTGGCTGAGGGCGCGCTCGTCCGGCAGCGGGCCGTGCAGGGCCGCGCCTTCCCAGAACCAGCGCCGGAGCACGCGGCGCGCCAGCGCCTCCGGGGCGTGGGCGAGCGGTCCGCGCCGCAGCGCATGGAGCGGGGGCAATTCGGCCCGGGCGGTTTCATACAGCCGCTCGGCCAGCGCATCCAGGCAGCCTGCGTCCGTCCCGAGCGCCTCCGCCGCCTCCGCGATATGGCCCGCCGCGCCGGGAAACAGCCTCTCCATGGCGGGCAGGACCTCCAGGCGCAGGGCGTTGCGCGGGGTGACCGGGCTTTGGTTGCTCTCGTCCTCGCGGTGAGGCAGGCCCTCCTGCGCCAGCGCCTGGACCAGCGTTTGCTTGCCCAGCCCCAGAAACGGCCGCAGCATCACCCCGCGGCCAAACGGCACGCATGCCCGCATGCCGCAGAGCCCATCCGTGCCCGCGCCGCGCAGAAGGCGCATCAGCACCGTTTCGGCCTGATCGTCCCGGTGGTGCGCCACCAATACCGCATCCAGTTTCAGCGCGTCCATCTGCCGTGCAAAGATGGCGCGCCGGCGCTCGCGCGCCCGCGCCTCCATGCCGGGAGCCTCCATGCCGCCGGTCAGGCCCGCATTCTCCACGTGCAGCGGCACCTTCAGCTCATCGCACAGCGCGCGCACAAAGCGCTCGTCCTCCAGCGAAGCCTCGCCCCGCAGGCCATGCTGTACATGGCTGGCCTCCAGCCGAAAACCTGCCTCCGACCGCAGGCGCCACAGCGCGTACAGCAGCGCAACGCTGTCCGCTCCGCCGCTCACCCCGCACAGCAGGCCGGCCCCTCCGCGAAAAAGGCCCGCGTCCTCCAGCGCGCGTCTCACCGCTGCCACCGGCGCGTCAAAGCCCATCGGCGCCCTCCTCCCCGCTTAGCAGCTCCATCACCTGCCCGGCCAGCGTTTCCGCCGCCTGGCACGCGGCCGCGGCCCAGCCCTGCGCCGCCTCGCGCGTGGGCAGGAGGAGCAGCACGACGAAGGTGGTTTCTCCATTGCGCAGGGATACGGCGGCGGCATGCTCCCGTCCCCCATAGGACACCAAAGCCGGATGGCCCTCCCCCGCGGCCCTAAGGGCCTCCTCCTCATCCGGCAAAACGGGAAGAGGGCCACCGTCCTCCTCAAAGGGCAGCGTATAGAGAAGCGTCAGCAGCCGGGGCGCGCAGGTACGGAAGCCATGCACCACCGCGCGGGCAAGGGCCTCCTGCGGGGTCCGCGCATCCAATACCAGCGCCGGCACATCGCCCTCGCGCACCGTTCCCACCGCGCGGCACAGGCCCGCTTCGGCCCGCCGGTACGCCGCCGCGGCCTGACGCCGCTCGTTCAGTCCGGCGGCATAGGCGGGCGCCGCCTCCCGGATGCGTCGGCAGTCCGTGTGCGTAAGCTTGTCCCGCAACAGCGAGAGGGTCTTTTCGCCCTTGGGCGTCAGATAGAGCACGCCTTCCAGCGCGCAGCGGCCCTGGGCTACCTCCCCGTCCTTTTTCAGCTCGTCCAGCAGCAGACAATAGGGCAGGTACTCCATCAGCTCCAGCTCCGCCACAAAGGGCCAGAGCTGATCGGATGTGGCCATGCCCAGCGCCCGGAGGCACAGAAGCAGCCGCAGCTTGTTTTCCGCGTCCGAGACGCGGCGTTTGGGCGAAAGAAACGGCATCATACCCTCCTCAGATTCCATGGCGGCGCTTTTCTCCCCGGGCGCCGTAACGAAAGAATGGGCAAAGCGGAAGCTTTGCCCATCAAAGTATCGGAAAAATCCCGGCCACGCCGGTCTTTTCCGCCAGAACACGTTTTCCTGCGCCCGCGGCGGAGCTGGAAAGACGCGAAAGGAACCCTTGCCGCGCAAGGCTGCGAACCCATCGCACCGGCCGCCGGATTCGCAATGGATTCGAAGGATACCGAACCTTTGCAAACAAGGATTCGTCGGCAAAAGGGCCTGCCGGAGCAGGCGATGCGCCGTCAGGCCATGAAAGGCTTGATATCGCTCAGCAGGTCGTCGCAGGAGTCGGTGTAGATCTCCATGGTGATGGGCTTGCTCAGATCCAGGCTGAAAATGCCCAGGATGGACTTGGCGTCTACCACATGGCGGCCCGCGCGCAGGTCCACATCATAGGGATAACGGTTGACGATGTTCACAAAGGACTTGACGTTCTCCGCCAGGCTCAGCTTGATATTGACAGACTTCATAATTGAAAGCCCCCTTTCGTTTGGTTACGCAGGTATTATACACTACGCCTTGAAAAAAAGCAAGGATTCCCGCCTTGTATCATTCAACAAAGTTCCCCTTCGGCACGGGGGATTGTTGTCGCGGATGATCCATGTTATAATACGACCTAATGGCGGCCTCTTCGCCATGATCCGAGCGAATACGATTGGATAAGGATGAAGCGAGCGATGAGCAACCTATCCCCGGAAGAAATCGGGCAGCTGGCCCTGCGCTTTGCCCCGGAAGGCATGCTGGAGGCGCCGGTTCCCTTCGGCGGCGGTCACATCAACGACACCTATCTGTTTTCGCCCGCGGGGGAGAAGGGCGTGCGCTATGTGCTCCAGCGCATCAACAGGACCGCCTTTCCCCACCCGGAGGACGTGATGGACAACATGCTCCGGGTGACGCAGCACCTGAGGGAGCAGATCGTCCTGCGCGGGGGCGACCCGCAGCGCGAAACCCTGCGCCTGCTGCGCACGCAGGACGGCCTTTTCTATGCCGTGGACCGCAACGGGGACTACTGGCGCTCCTACAGCTTTGTGAGCGATTCCGTCAGCTACGACCGCAGCGGCGACGAAAGGATCTTCCGCGAATCGGGCCGGGCGTTCGGGCGGTTTCTGTCCATGCTGGACGGGTTTGACGCCGCTTCGCTGCATGAGACCATCGAGCGCTTCCACGATACGCCCCATCGCTTTGCGGCGCTGCACGAGGCGGTTGCCCGTGACGCGGCGGGCCGCGCCGGGGGCGTGCGGGAGCTGATCGATCTGGCCCTGTCCTATGAGCCGTTTTCCTCCACGCTGGTGGACGCGCTGGCCTGTGGCCGTCTGCCGCTGCGCGTGACGCACAACGATACCAAGCTGAACAACGTTCTGCTGGACGAGCGCACCGGCTGCGCCCTGTGCGTGATCGACCTGGATACCGTGATGCCCGGCCTGTGCGCCTACGACTTCGGCGACGCCATCCGCTACGGGGCCTCCACCGCGGCCGAGGACGAGCGCGACCTGGGCCGCGTGCGCCTGAGCCTGACGCTCTACCGCGCCTATGCCGAGGGCTATCTGTCCGAGGTGGGGGACGTGCTCACCCGGGAGGAGCTGCGCTCGCTGCCGGTGGGGGCGAAGATGATGACGCTGGAAACGGGCGTGCGGTTTTTGACGGATTATCTCGACGGCGACGTTTATTTTAAGGTGGCCTGCCCCGATCACAACCTGGTCCGCGCCCGCACGCAGCTCAAGCTGCTGCAGGACATGGACGCGCACTGGGACGAGATGGTTTCCGTGATCGGCGAGCTGGGCAGCCGCAAGAAAGGCGGCGCGTGACGGGCGATCCAGCTTCTCCCGCCGCCCTGGAGAGGACCAAGCCATGAAGCTACACATCAAACCCATCACCCTTGTTCTCTGCGCCATGCTGGCGGGAGGCGCAGTGGCGGTCGCGCTGCTTTTGCCCGGTACGCTGGACAGCCGCCGCACGCTGGAGATCGAGCGCGCCGCCACCCCCACGCCCACCGCGGACGTGCGCAGCATGCTGATGGTGACCCTCGATCCCGCCAATACGCCTGCCCCCACGCCCATGCTGCTCAAAACGGGCGTCAAGGGCGACGAGGTGACGCGCCTTCAGCAGCGCCTCAAGGAGCTGGGCTATTACAACGGCGAAGTGGACGGCCAGTACGGTCCCGGCACAGCCGAGGCGGTGCGGGTGTTTCAGGCCCAGCACGGGCTGGACAGCGACGGCATCGCGGGCGAAGCCACGCGCACCCGCCTCTATGCCCAGGACGCGCAGACCTGCGTGCCCACCGCCACGCCCACGGCCACGCCCTCGCTGCTCAAAAAGGGCGACGCCAGCGACGCCGTGCGGGAAATGCAGCAGCGCCTCAAGGAGCTGGGCTACTATGACGGCGAGGTGGACGGCGACTTCGGCGGCGGCACGGAGGAAGCGGTGCGCCTCTACCAGCGTCAGAACGGTCTGGATGTGGACGGCATTGCCGCGGAAAAGACCTTCGCCAGTCTCTACAGCGACAACGCCCGGCAGGTGACCATCACCCCCACGCCCGACCCGGCGCAGATGCCCCTTCTGGTCAACCGGGAGCATCCCGTGGGCGCGGATTATGAGCCGGACGACCTGGTGAAGCTCAAAAACGTGATGCCTTCCTCCCTGGTCACCGTCAAGGGCAGCGACATCGAGGGCGACCGCACCGCCGCAAACGCCATGATCGAGATGTTCGAGGCCGCCAAGGCCGACGGCGTGACCGGCTGGCAGATCAGCGCGGGCTACCGCAGCTATGAATACCAGCAGGAGCTCTTTGACGAGCAGGTAGCCGAGTACCGCGCCGAGGGCTTCACGCAGGAAAAGGCCGTCTCCGCCACGCGAAACACCGTGGCCGATCCCGGCGCCAGCGAGCACCACACGGGCCTGGCCTTTGACATCACGGTGGCCGGCACCACCTTCAAGGGCACCGAGCAGCAGATCTGGCTGCACAAGCACTGCTGGGACTACGGCTTCATCATCCGCTACCAGGAGGATAAGGAGGACATCACCGGCTTCCTGGCCGAATGCTGGCACATCCGCTATGTGGGCCTGCCCCACAGCACCGAGATGCGCGACCGCAACCTCTGCCTGGAGGAATATCTGGGCGAGGCCTAGGGCGCTTCGCCCGGATGCCGGGCGGAGGGCAAATCAACACGAAGAAGGGACATCATGTACGACCTGATCGTCATCGGCGCGGGACACGCCGGATGCGAGGCGGCGCTGGCCGCCGCACGCATGGGCGTGGAAACGCTGCTGCTTACTCTGGACCTGGGAAGCGTGGCCCTGATGCCCTGCAACCCCGCCATCGGCGGCACGGGCAAGGGCCACCTTGTGCGTGAGGTGGACGCGCTGGGCGGGCAGATGGGGCTGTGCATCGACCGCACGTTCCTGCAAAGCCGCATGCTCAACCGCGCCAAGGGTCCGGCCGTGCACAGCCTGCGCGCCCAGGCCGACAAGCGCCGCTACCACGAGGACATGCTGGGCGTTGTGTTTTCCACCCCGCATCTGACCGTGCGCCAGGCCGAGGTCATGGACATCCTCACTAAGGGAGGACGGGTGAGCGGCGTTCGCACCATGACGGGCGAGGTCATCGCCTGCCGGGCGTGCGTGGTATGCGGCGGCGTGTACCTCAAAAGCCGCATCATCATCGGCCAGTATTCCAAAAACAGCGGGCCGCAGGGGCTTTTGCGGTCCGAGGGGCTGTCCGGCTCGCTGGAAAACCTGGGCTTTGCGCTCCGGCGCTTCAAGACCGGCACGCCTGCGCGCGTGGACGTGCGCTCCATCGACTTTGACCGGATGGAGCCCCAGCCCGGCGACGACCCCATCGTGCCCTTCTCCTTCCTGACCGCCGCGGGCGATCCGGACACGGGCGTGTCCTTCCCGCTGCGCAACCGCGCCCTGTGCTACCTGACCTATACCAATGAGGAAACGCACCGCATCATCCGGGAAAACCTGCACCTCTCCCCCATGGTGCGCGGCGATATCAAGGGCACCGGCGCGCGCTACTGCCCCAGCATCGAGGACAAGGTGCGCCGCTTTGCCGACAAGGACCGCCACCAGCTCTTTCTGGAGCCGGAGGGGCTGTCCAGCCCGGAATGGTATGTGCAGGGCATGAGCTCCAGCCTGCCCGAAAATGTGCAGTGGGCCATGTACCGCACGGTGCGGGGGCTGGAGCGCTGCGTGCTCACGCGCCTGGCCTACGCCATCGAATACGACTGCATCGACCCCACAGAACTGCGCCTCACCCTGGAAAGCCGACGCGTGCCGGGGCTGTATTTCGCCGGACAGGTCAACGGCACCTCCGGCTATGAGGAAGCCGCCGCGCAGGGCATTCTGGCGGGCATCAACGCCGCGTGCGCGCTGCTGGAGCGTGAGCCGCTCATCCTCACCCGCGACATGGGCTATCTCGGCGTGATGGTGGACGACCTGGTGGTCAAGGGCACGGACGAGCCCTACCGCATGATGACCAGCCGCAGCGAATACCGCCTGCTCCTGCGTCAGGACAACGCCGACCTGCGGCTGACGGAGCTGAGCCACGCCCGCGGGCTGGCCAGCGAGCGGCGCATGGCGCTCGTGGAGCGCAAGCGCGAGGGGACCGGGCGCCTGCTGGGGGCGCTGCATGCCGTGCGGCTGCCGGCCTCGCCCGCGCGCGACGCATGGCTGAGCCGGCATCACCAGCCCGTAACCGCCGCCACCCTGACCGCGGAGGACCTGCTTCGCCGGCCGGACATCGCGCTGGGCTCGCTCAAGGAGCTGTGCCCGGAGCTGGCCGGCTTCCCCGCCGATGTGGAACAGCAGGCGGAGCTGAGCGTAAAATACGAGGGCTACCTCAAAAAGCAGCAGGCCCAGGTCGCCAGGGCGCGCGCCATGGAGGACTGGCGCATCCCGGAGGATATCGATTACGACTGCATTGAAAGCCTGCGCATCGAGGCGCGGCAGAAGCTGAAGGCCAAAAAGCCCCTGAGCCTGAGCCAGGCCGGGCGCATTCCCGGCGTGAACCCCGCCGACGTGGCCGTGCTCATGGTGTGGCTCAAGCGCAGGCGGGACGGCGGCGAGGCGCCCGTCACAAGAGAGAAGGGACAGCCTTGAAAAAGCATTCCTCCATGGCGCTGGTCGTGTTCGCGGTATGCATGGTCAGCTATTCCGGGCCCATGGTCAAGGGCGCGCTGAACGAGGGCGCCTCGCCCATCTCGGTGGCGCTTTTGCGCATGCTGGCGGCGGCGCTGCTGATGCTGCCCTATGAAGCGCGCCAGTGCGTCCGGCGGCACATCCCCATGAAGCTCACGCCCGCCCAGTGTGGCCTGACGGCGCTGGCCGCCGCCTTTCTGGCTGCGCACTACATCACCTGGATTACCTCGCTGACCGGCACGAGCACCTTTGCCTCGGTGGCGCTGGTGTGCACGCAGCCGCTGTTTGTGGCGGCGCTGAGCGGCGTGGTGCTCCACGAGCACATGCCCCGGCGGGCGGTGCCCGGGGCGGTGGTGGCGCTGGTGGGGGCCATCCTCATCGGGATGAGCAGCCTTACGGGGCTTTCCGGGGACGTGGCGGGGGATCTGCTGGCCCTGGCCGGGGCCGCCTGCATGGCGGGGCACTGGCTGTGCTCCCGCTACGCCCGGCGCACGGTGGAGGCCCTGCCCTACACCTACCTGGTCTACGGGCAGACCGCGCTGCTCCTGGCGCTGATGGCGCCGCTCACCGGTGGCTTTCAGCTTACGCCGGCGTCCCTGTGGTACATTCTGGGCCTGGCGGCGGGTTCCACGCTGCTGGGGCATCTGCTGTTCACCGTGGCCCTGGGGAGGGTATCGGCCACGGTGGTGTCCTTCGCCCTGCTGGGGGAGCCCGTGGGAGCCATGCTGTGGAGCATGCTCATGTTTGGGGAGATTCCCACGCCGCTGCTTCTGCTGGGGGGGGCGGTGGTGCTGGCGGGGCTGGGGCTGTACTCCTGGGGCAGCCTGCAGCGTTCCCCGGAAAAGTAAGTTTTCTCCCGGCCACAGGCTGTTACAAAAACTTCGGAAAGTGTGGGAGAGGCCGCAGCCTCTCCCGCTTTCGTTTGTCTCCGAGGTTTTCGCTTGCTGCAAAAAAAGCGGTAGCATCGCTCTTTCCACACGCTGGGATGTGATTTTTTGCCATTGACAATTCCTTGACCATGCCTTTACATTTTTCCGCGGATTATGTTACACTGTAAATGCTTGCGCAGGGTGGCGCATGGGTAGGAGAAAAATTGCAAAGGGGGACAAGCTTACGGGCCGCGTGTTATCCAGGGGCGCCTCGGATATGACAGAGGGCGTTATATGGAAGCAACTGCTCCAATTTTCCGTTCCCATGGCGGTGGGGCTGCTGTTCCAGCAGCTGTA